>Ga0210059_1007116_pt1 | contig 17837 bp, 12 predicted proteins | sample Ectturendosymbi2_FD_188042 | JGI IMG/M metagenome (GOLD analysis project Ga0210059, IMG submission 188042) | Ecteinascidia turbinata endosymbiont from Florida, USA - Sample 2 (SPAdes) (version 2) | ecosystem: Host-associated > Tunicates > Ascidians > Unclassified | place: Key West, Florida... | reverse complement strand
TTGTGTATTCATAGTTTTCTGCTTCCAAATTTCCAACGCGTGTGTGATGAAATGTATCTTAATACTGAATGCAAAGTGCTTTACTTGAAATAGAAGACTTGCTGCTTAGCCTTCACTGAACACCCGACTACAAGTATAACAAAGTACGTTCAAGATGAATCAGCAAAAATCATGTTGAGTATCTTGGAAAACGAGCTAAGGAGCGTACTTAGTCGTAATGTAAAAAGGCCTATTTAGTCTGCAAACGAACGCTGCTGTCAATAAGTCTCGAGAGTCGATTCGTTACGCAGGTTCACGGATATTGACACCTTGTGCAATCATGCATGCAAACCAAAAGGCGTAGATCTACATGCGTAGACATCAGGTGTTCTCACTAGCGTACGGAGGGGGGGCACTGTGTCATAGCACCCTTCTCAGACCCTAAAAATAAAAAAATGTATAAACAGTATTCGGCAGTGTATACTGTCAGTATTCGGCAGTGTATTAAAAAATAAATTTTTGAAAGGAGATTAAAAGTTCTTGCTTTTCGTTATTATATTTAAATAAAATTTTTGAAAGATTTAAAAGTTCCAACTTTTCAATTAATGTGTTTAGAAGCCCTGGACTGGTAGGTTAGCCTATAAAAACACGTCATGAGCGTGTGGAGTGAGCAAAGTGATGAATGTTTATTCAAAGGTCTGACTCAAATATCCAATGTACGAAAGTGCAATGTTTGTCTTGAAATTAGGGTTTTTTTACAAACTGACTTGTGTGGTAATTGTGCCCCTACCTTCCAATTGAGAGGCGGAACTCTACCACTGACGATCGCCACCCCAGCGAAATTGTCTTCGCCAATGCCTAGGTGTCAGGTGATGTTATGGTGTGTCGTTGGGGAGTTACTGAGGAACCAACGATAGGAGATAAATGATTAAGCTAGCCTTGACTATTTACCGTGATTTCATGCAAAACTTTTTATCAGATTTTGAGAAGAAGGGCAATGTCGACCGCTAACAACCGCCCCCCCTAATGTCTGCTAGTCCTCAGTCGAATGTCATCTCTTTTGTTTGTTCAAAGAATTTTTGACTGAGTTGGCGGAAATGGCTTTGCCTGGCGAGGCAGGTGTAGGGACAGGAGTGTGTCCAATTCACCGACACTGAGTGTAACGCGCAGCGTCCCTTGAGAAAGATCGTTCGCCTCAACCGTCCCGGTAAGAAGCAATTTCAGGCATTGGTATGACGCTATTTGCCGTCGCCAAAATTATAAAAAAAAATTCTTGCAACATTTCATGCTATTTTTTAATTTTAAGTGGGATATTTTCAATAAGTGCGTAAGCTGTAGCCTAGTCTTTATGTAGGCTTATCAACATTAAATTTTGGCGGTTAAAGTAAAGAACTCTTCAAAGATAACTTTGCTCAGTTTCAATACAACAGCTGTTTTTCTGCATGACGTAATGGTATCGGAAAATGATGATCTTGAAGCGGGGTGGTGCATTTGGTGCATTTTCGTGAGTAACTTTGAGCTCAGATTGTCGGTTTGAACTACAATCGAGTGAATCAGAGCCAGCCGATAGGCCACGTGAGTTTCGTAAAGGTCTCCATAATATTTACAGTCATAGCAAAATTCATTTCAACAAGAAAAGCTTAAAGCGATTGCTCTCATTTGATGAATCTGAGGCAAGAACCTTAGTCTGAAAACCTGACGCAAGGGTAAACGATATGTTTAGATATGATTGTGGTGCAGGCTTTTAGGAGTCGTTAATCAAAACAGTTGTACAACTTGGCAATGGCTGTACTGAATAAAGTTGTTCAACTCACTTACCGTCGAAGGCAAGACGTTGTAATCACCGCTGAGCATTAAAATAATGCCTATGTCCCACTTGGCATGGTTTAGTAATACAGTTTTCGAAATAGACGTCTGTTACTCACCAGTCTGTCGCCTCGGGGGCTTAGCTCCCCAAACAAACCTCCAATTCTTGAAATATGAAGCACTATAATTCAGTGGATTTTTTGTCAAATTTTAGGATGTCAATGCCCCCCTGCGTAATCGTGAAGTACCCCAACTGAAGACCTTCTGGCGATAGTTCTATTGGTAACGTACAAAGGCAAGGAATAGCACTATGCACGTGTAATTGGAAGAGGTCCAAAACAACAACTAAACCAAGTGCTCAGGTCAAGATGAAGACTGCAAGCCAGGGCTTTTCAACCATAGCTTTAAACCTGTTTGAGATATTTTTTTCAAAATGGGTCCCTACACCTATAAAGGGCTCTGTTCAAGTGTCGACCGAGTTAACGTTAGAAGCCTTTTATACTTACTAAAAGGATTAAACCACTACTGAAACGTGAAATGAACAATGAAACGTTATTTAGATCACTAATATCATATTATCAGATTAGCCTGGCACATGTAGTATATATACTTTTTTGTTAAAGATGGGAATAACATACGAGGTTTTAGCACACATAAATGTTTGCATCTGTAAAGTAGCTGAGCTGCCATCACATCCCTTAATTTTTTCGTGTAATCCCCTGGAATGAGTAAACTAATAAAGAGTCATGCGGTGAACTTACCGGAGATTAAAAACCAACAGGGAAGAAAATTTGACGAAACATGCCGGGTTCGTATATGCATATGTAAAGAAAGCAAAAAACAGAAAAACTAATAGTAAGAAAGATGGTTATAAGCAGAAAAAGCAAGACTCATATTCGGCAATGAAAAACAAAACCCATTTCAGTTTGTGAGTGTTTGATTGTGATTTTCAATATGCTTTATTAATCCTTATATTTTTAAATATGCGCGAAACATAATCTCCTTTCATTTTAAATTTTTGTAAGCAAATTTGAGGGTTGGAAAGGGCGGCACTTTTATGGTTAGCCCCGGGCGGCACTTAGCCTCGCTACGCCACTGGGGAGGAGGCATGGCCCCTTTGGACCCCCTGGCTACGACTATGCTTTGGCCCCCCCTCGGAAATTTTCTGCGTACGCCACTGTGTGTACTGTTGTAATTTACCAAATAGTTACTAATTTTTTCCAAGTTTGCAAGACGGTGTTCTAATGTAATACTTTTTGTATCGAAAAAAGTACATGCTCACTGGCTGAAAATTTTTTACCAATTGATCACACATTTTCAAGTTTTGGGGATGTGATCGCATCCTGTGCATTCTCATGTCATACGTCTATGCTGATCAACACTCTGTCCGAACTAGCTGCAAAACTTTCTTCTACAACTTATGACTGGAAGATTGAGATCAAACATGTGAATCGTACTCACTCCTAGAATGGTTATCCCACATGGATTTTAACAAATAGAAAGAAGAAAAATCAGATAACGGACAACCTGTCTTTGTATCTGAAATTGTTCCAACGTCTACAGTACAGCTGGTTTAGGGAAAACAGTAAAACGAATTCTAGAGAACCACCGCATGCGGAAAGTCTTCAAACCTACAAATAAACTTAACGCAAATATACTTTCAGGAAAAATTACTACTGTACCTTCCAGCAAATGACAAGGTACATTCTATGAAATTCCACGTGGGAAAGGTTAGCACAAGTACATCTGAAAAACAAAATGAAGCCTATATAATCACTCGACTAAACGAACACCGCAGAGAAACTTTACCTACATTAGATATTTTATTAAGAATCCTGATGAGGAGCGTTAACACTTTCGGATCGAGAGAAGACATTGTGTTGCTTTCAAGGCAATCCAGTGAAGTTGGATGCAGTGGCGACAAGTGCGAATAACAGCGTATGGTGTGCCCTGTTCATCTTGCATTGATTTTGCTTGATGTCAGTAACATGTCTCAGCGGAAGTCGCGATCTGATATATAAATTACATTCACCAAGTGGGCCTAGTAACGGTTTTGATACTGCGTGCTTTTGGCCTAGTAATGCACACAGTATCAAAAGTGTTGATGTAACACACAACCGTGTTTTCACTTAGGAATGCGCCCATGTACTGCATCACTTAAGAATGCATCATAAATGCATTTTTATACAATCGTTGCGTATTAATTTAAAAGCAAAAACTATCAACGATAAAAGCGCAAATTTCCCTGTTATACATTGTAACAGGGGTGACCAACCAGTCAGAGAGACCAAGAGCCACATTTCTGACTGTGTTACCGCAAAGAGCCACATCATGCACGTGGGCACACATGAAAATCACACCATTTCTTCACACATGAACATCACACAAGCTTACAAAAGTACATAAACTGCAGTGATAACGATCAGAATTTAAAATCGGGTGTCCACCCACGATTGTGGACTCCACATGCGGACTGGAAACTGCTTTCAATGGTTTTTAATTAGGACTGCCTAACAGGAACAGACGTTAGGTACTCGACAGGATGAAGAAGTTCCAGTGACCATCACTTTGATTTTCGGTCACAATTTTGAAGTTGTGCTCACCCACGGCTGAGGGGGCACTGACAATTGTCGTGCACCGTCTTCTATGGTTCTTAATTGAGCTCAACCAACGTTTTCCTAGTGAACGTTCCGGCATCAAGTTGTGACGCAGGCCAGCACCGTGTTGTGACGCAGACCAGCACGGACCTATTAACAGCCTAATAGCTTTTCGGTTACCTCACCTAAAATAGCATTGCAAGTCATCTGCGACTTGTAGTCTCGACCTACGCAGTGCGGATCCTGCGGAAGGAAGTCCAAACTACACAAAAAGAAACCCTAAAGGAAAACATTTGGGCAAAATATGTCTAGGAAAGCAGAACATTAGAAATTTTGTTCTTGCTGAGCTATGATGCAGTAGTGAGGAGAACGAGTACCGTGTCAATTTCAAAACACTCTGCTGAATACGAATACAACTTCATTGTTCAATGGAGGTGTTGCAGTTGACTGCATCGCCTTGAACTACTGAGGCTAGCACAAGAGAAAGATGGCAATTCGGGACAGTAACTAACAGGAAAGCAACCAGCAGCAATAGAGCTCCCTCAACGAGTTCACTCTACAACTATTAGGTTGCACTATCATTATATAGGGATAAGTGAACTACGATAACTCGCTTGTGGTGACTATCACAGTGACTTGTAACTTATGGGCACCATCTAGCTGTGACCATTTATTTACATGTAGCGCCATCTACCTGCCGCCACAGAGGACACCATCGGCTGGCTTTGCTAAGTTGATGTTTGTTGTTCACTTCTTGCGTTGCTTGCTTCTTCAGAGAAAGTACCCATTACTGACCTGATTTAGTGTATATAGTAAAATCCGTAGTACCGGGACATACGCCGAGGTAACATATGACGACCAGGCAAAACGTTTTAGCTACTTCTTATTAACGCCACCGGGCGGTGTTGGTGAAAATGGTGAGGAAAGCGCCCAACTGGGATTTACTATTAGTTACAGCAGTTACCAATGGAAATGCACGCAGCTGCAATTATTCAGTTTAGTAAACACGAGCTCGACAGCATGACAGCTTGCCTTGCATTAAACGTTCGCTGCGCGCTAAGCATTCAACAACAATGGTAATAAAAAACGTATGTACCAAACAATTTGCCTCCACAGTTCAAACTTTTGGTCCTTAGTTTATCAAAAATCGCTGTCTCGAATGGAAGAGTTTGGTCTATGGCGCGTAAGAGCCGAAACGCCACCAAAAGGCAAGTTAATTGAGCCGCAGTGTTGTTGCTCGCTAGACGAGGCAAAACAGAAAAACAGATTGTATGTCAGAACTGTTGCGAGGTTACGAAACGGACGCATGTCGTAACAGCATCCTGTGTTAGTAGACACAAGACGTCGAGCCAGGAAAACGACGGCATAATAAACGTTTCGCTTTTGCCAGCCACATTACGTTTATTTTTGTGAATTACGGGCGCCAGTGAGTCTAAACGTTTTTAAATTTTTTATATAGCTTCTGTTCTGCCTCCTCACACCGAGACTATAACCTGCTTCCACACGCGTCTGTTTGGCCGTCTCTACTAAGTATCCTCCTGCAGCAGACAAAGAGTTTTGTGAATGCACGGGCGCCATAATTAATATTTTTAATGCTAGCACGGCCACATACATTTTTATCGAAGGACGTATGCGGCCGTACGTTTACATGACATTGAGCACCCCTGCTCTAAAACACTGCGTCTAGAGTGAACCTACCATACTGCCTTAAGACACAATCCAGGTAGTGTTGCAACCTCTCCGGTGACGTTGCGTTGAATGTGTGGTTCACCACAAACGGGATGTGCGCGAAGAACAACAATATTATATATATATATGTGGCGCGAACAAGCAATAATAGAGTGATCTCGGCGTGTGAACTCTATTGTTGCTTGCTGCCACGGTGCGAAGCTTTGCGCACATGCCGCTCGGGATTTCCGATCGCAACAATAGCATGCTTCTTTTCGAGTTCTAGCACAGTACAGGCATAGACCAGGGGTTTCCAATCTGGGATACATGTGCCTCTAGGGGTACATTTGCCTATCTGCAGGGTACATTCAACGTCATCAATAGAAAGGAAATCTATTGATATATTGTTTATTTCCAAACATTTACCAGTATATCAGAGAATATTATCTTTAAAAATTATCATATGCTTATTGTTAAATGTATTACTTTTGACAATAATAAGCTCTACGTTTTCTATACGCTTTAGAGGAATCAGCCAACTGGGCTTAAAATGAAGTTCTTTTATTTTAACAAACCGTTTTGTTTCGCTTTTCGCGGCCAGTGTGCAGGTGTTTTTGTTCGTGTCTGTCAGAGCATTTCCATCGTGCCCGCAGAGACTTGGTTGCCACAAAGACCAAAATGCACGTTGACTGATTCATAACGATTGTTGTTTCAAGCCGACTTCGGAAGCCTCGCTCTGCGAAGAGTTACTTTTATCAGAAAGCGACTTTTGCTTTGGTGTTAATCGTTAGCTGGCGTTGAGTTTTAGTAAGTTTTTGTCATTTATGCAGGAAGTTTTGAGGCTTCAACCTTTGCTTGTAGTTTAGCAAGACGTTTTGGTTTTGTTTTATTTGTCGCGGTTGGGTCTGCACAGTTTTTTCATTGCAGTCTTGAGGTTGTTTACTTTCTCTGAACTTGTATTGGCTTTTCTACGTTTCACACCTCTTAGCATTGCTTGCAGATGATAGGACTGACGATGCGTAGTGTTACGTGAAATCGATTTCCTATTAAAAATTTGTGATTGATTCCTTGCTTCTTTCACTTGTGGAGTGAAGTTACTTGAGTATATTAATTTTGAGACATAAAAACGGAGTCCAACTTCATAGTTCTAAAAATCTGAAGGTTTCATTAAAAATTCAGTAGATATTTGTTATTAAACTCAGCCTTTTTGTCATAAGGAATTTAGGGGTACATGCTCATATGCCGAAATGCTGAAGGAATACATGGTCAGAAAAGGGCTAGGAGCCGTGGCCTAGACCAAAACCCTGGTTATTTGACTAAGGCGAATTTCACATATGGTGTCAATGTGCATAATTAACTTCACCCATCAAGAAGATTCGGTTGTAATCAGTGGCGTACGCAGAAAATTTTCTTCTCTTTTTGAGGTTATTATGTCATTTAGAGACATCAAAGCATGAACAGTGGAAAAAGCTTTCCTGAAACCAAAATGATTTTGGCACAAAATGTTGTTTACATCAAGAAATGATTGCAAGTCCTTTAGCAAAATTTTTTCAAAAATTTTTGAGAAATGTGGAAGTATGGAAATGGGTGTGTAATCAGATGGAATTGAAGTGTCACCACTTTTATGTACAAGGAGAGGGATAACTTTAGCTACTTTTAGAGCATCTGGGTATATTCCTTCAGTGATACAATTATTGAAAATGGTTGTTAAAACAGCGGATTATATGTCTACTTATTTTGATAATATGGACAGGGATAGCATAGGTGTCATTAGATTTTTTATTGTTCAATATATCAATGTGAAGCAAGATTTCTTTTGCACAAACTGGCTGTATAAACATAGATTCACTAATGTACTTGTTTGTGCAGTTATTGTAATCGATTTGTTGTATTTTTTTAGCCAAATTTGAGCCAACTGATGCGAAATATTGATCGAATATGTTGCTGATTTGTTGTAGGTCAGATGATTGATTTTGTGTAAGAGAGTTTTTAATTTGTTACTAAGAAGAGGGTTTTAATTTGTTACTAACTCTAGAAATTTCAACCACTCTCAACACTATCCTGGTTTTGATTCAATGAACCCAATAGCCGAAAACTACTGTAGTGGCGTTTGAAGCACATTCGTTCACAACTCGCCGGTCGATCGCGCTAGAGAGTCAATCAAGACGTCATAAAGTATGCGCCTTTTCATGTAATTAAAAAATAACAAGCAAATTCGGACTTGAAAACGTTTTGGCAGTGTGACGCCATGAGAATGACCCTGTGACGTTATTGGGACATGTAAAAAAGGAGGACAAGAAATATTTCACAGAAGGAAGGTGGTGGTTTGAATATAAAAAAACGGATTAAGTTTCAACATCCATTTTACTTCACGGGTACCGAGGGAGTCAAAACTGGATTGTTATACAAACGCAGCATTGCAAAAATCATAAATAGGTGATTCATTTAGGATCCCACGAAACGTTGCTTGGTGCTACGTGCGCTAAGGTTATTTTGTCACTGTCATCCCCATTATCTGGTTTGTTCCAAGTGCCTCTGTGCATCAACTATCTCATATTATCACCAGAGGAGATTTTTGATTCTATTTGAACAAACTTTTTAGGATTGATGATTGATGCGTAGTATTACGCAAAATCCATTTCTTAATAAAAGATATTTGCCGATTGATTCCTTGCTTACCCCTTTTGTGGAGTACTTACATCTCATGGAAAGTTTGTTTATTGTTTGCCGGACAAAAAACAGAAGAGGTAGAAAGTTATTTTCGCTGCAATCGTCAAATCTTTCTTGAGCGCCTGTCTACATTTCTCTCCAAGTTCGTGGGCGTCGGAAGGATTTTTTCCAGGGGGGCCAGTAGGGGATTTTCCCAAAATTTTTTCCAGGGGCGGTCCAAAAGTGATGAAATTTATTTTTTACCCCTCGAAATTGAAAAAACAACCTTTTTTGCTAATAATTTCAAAATCCTTGCCCCCGCCCTTCCGACGCCCATGTCCAAGTTGGATAGTATTCCTTCTCGCAATTGCATCACAATCGTATAAAAATTTTATTGGATGCGAAGTCTTTTTGAGGTACCAGCGCCACAGGTTCATTGTGAAATGAATTGCATTACTGAAGAGTTGACTGAGTTGATACGTGGACATCTGTGGAGTCTTTGACTGAACTTTGGGTGAATGTCCATTCAGTGGAATCAAATCGCTCTGAACTCTGTGGGCAAGCAACAAAAGTTATTTTGCTTTTTCCAACTACATACCTTTGTCAAGCTGGTTTATTTCGAAAAACGTGTGAAACAAACTCTGGGACAAGGTTCTCACTGCAATTTGTGAATGTGGGCGATAAACCAAATTTGCTAAAACTAGTGTTTGTATTTTTCTCGTAGTCTACCTTGAGTCCGCAACAATTCATAGTGACGGGAAAATAGCCGGTGTTTTAGAAAGATAACGAAGCACCGTTTATAACACTGCGTGTTTGGATTAATTAGGATGCGCATAGCAACGTTTCAGACATTTGTCTGTGAGAGACGTGTTCATTTTGACAGAAAAAATGTATTATTTGTATTTTGCTTTTGCATGCAGGATATCAGCAGAAAATCACTATCGATTTATAATTTAAACGTTCGATAACAATTGAACCAGTGAGCGTTACTGCATGAATGTATTCTTTCGAGGGATAATTTAGTCTTTGGAGAGGCTATGAAAAGCCTGACAGACCTATCTTTCACAATAGTTTTCAAGTTACGTGAATCTGAATAAAACATTTCAATTTGTTGGTCGCATACTCGGAGCCCAATTTGTGACAAAACTGCATTTCCTATCAACTACAAGCCATAATTCCAAATGTGAGAAGAAATTTCCGTAAATATCGATGGGGTGGTTGACGGGACTGCTGGGTCAACAGTTTTTTTCAGTGCCCTGGTGCTTTGATTCTAACCTGCATTACACTGCTTAGTATTAGCGCCAATAAACTCAAACTCAGTTCCTGTGAACTCAGTTCTTACTGCTATCTGCGACTTACAAGTTTGAGAGGAAACAAAAATCTTGTCATTGGGGTTCAAACAAGGACAGTGATTATTGCTTTTAAAATGTCAATAAATTTGTACAAGTATGGTTCATGACGATGCACTATGGGTATTACAGAAAAAGGATGGATTTCACTTGACGATCCAAGCAAAAGCATTCATATTATAAATGAAAACGTGTCAGCAGGCAAACACAAGGATACACTTTAACAAACCTGAATTTGATGGTTCGAAGAAGTAACGCAGTCAAGCCGAACTTTACCCAAGTGACCGTAAGGTTCAATCAACCACACAAAAGCTGTCATGGTATACACAGACTATTGTAGTGAAATGAACAGGGAGGCAGAAAGCCATGTCTTTTCTGCGTATTTGGACTTTATTGTTAAGTTAAATATTAACTTACAGTATGTTTGAATTTATATTTTGCAAGCATTAGTTCCTGAAGAGCGAAAACCGATGACCGGCGCTTGTCATTCAATCAGCATGCAGGAAAGAGTTTCATGCCGTGGCACTTTCTAAATGACAAAAGAAAAAATATCCTTCTGAAAAGCGTCCATGGCATTTCCGATACATTAGCCAAACGTTTCAAGAACTTATTTTGTAAATACTAAAAACATCCACCACAAATACAACACCATGCACTTGTTGCATCAGAAAGGTCGGGATTACGACCAGTAGAAATAAATTAATTTTGATTGTCAAGACGCTTTCCAATGTGAAAACGTACCTCAGTGCTTTGAACAGAAAGCATTACTAAATGTTTTTAATCAAAAAATCGCAGGATAACCCTAGAAGAAAAGAACGTTAAACCACAAAGACGAGGAAGTAAAAGAAGAACCTAAGCCGCAAACAAGACTTAAAAAGCACGCAAATGGGTGACATTTTGTCAGGTACTTCTATAATCAAAAAGCAAAAGGTAAACTAAAAATTCCTTGTGGTCACCGAAACCACAGGTGTGTATCTATTTTCCAGGAAAAAGGCAATGCTGCCAAATGATATTTCGAGACAAATATGTAGAATGTTTTCAACCATTTCTTTGTAAACGGAATTGCAGTAAAGGATAATGAAGTTGATTGAGCGAATAATCTATGCAAGTGGCACACGGTATTTTCACTGTATCACTTCAAATTGTCAGTGGCCCATAACAGACAAGCACTTTGAAAATTTCTTAGAAACAAGTTTTTCAGATTTTGCTTGTCACAGATGATTACGGAAATAGGTTGTTAACTCCTTCATAACTTGATTTTCGTGGTCTTAACCAGAAAAGAGTCGTCACAGAAACTTGCACCAGATGAAAGATGCATGTACGTACACCAAAGGTGAACGAACAATTAAAATTTGAAAAACATCAAGCTGTTTCCTCAGTTTTTGATCATTGTAAAAATCAGTTTTCATTTTCCTAAATATAAGAAGTTTGAACGCTCACGTGGCTTGCATAACATCTTGTTTTTCTGTAACTTAGCAATAATAGCAAAGCCACAGCAGTGACTACACATCAAGCGAATCAGTCGCAATAATTTATTTGCACAAGGAAACTAGTTTCGTGTTCGACACATCTTCATTCCTATGCGAAAGTTGGTAATGAAATAAAGTTAGAAAAACTAGGTACTGTGCTAAGAACAAAAGCTAAATAATAAAGCCAAAGAACGACTCCTTAACTCACGAGACCGATTACAAAACTGCTGACACCGATCGTAAACGGCTATACAGCACTCTGATTGACAACGATACTCTTCGCTTTACGCGCGGTCTTGTCTCAGACGATCATGTGGCTTCAACAGGCCGTAACGGGTAGTGGAAAAGTCGAGAAAAAACATTTTGCGATTGCTCAGGACTCAGTTTCGGCGGACGTTTAAAGTGAAATCAACAAGGGGAATCAAATGGATTGGTTTAGTTAGAAGTAAAAAGTTTGTGCTGCCGCTAGGGCACAAATAAACGGAAATAACAATGTCCAGCTTTTACAAGCCAAACGTTTAATGCAACTTTATTTTTTAGCTTTTGTTCTTAGCATAATACGTGATTTTTCCAACTTTGTTTCATTGTCAACTTTCGCATAGGACTGAAGATGTGTCGAACACGAAACTAGTTTCCTTCTGCAAATAAATTATTGCGACTGATTCGCTTGATGTGTGGTCACTGTGGTGGCTTTGCTATTATTGCTAAATGATAAGTGCAAGCTTGAATCGTTGCAAAGGGATGGAAGACCAGGTTGGAGATTTCCTCAAACAGCTGGCTGCAAAGCTAGAACTTGTTGTGTTGTTTTCTGTAACTTGTGTATGAATAAAAACTTGCGGCTTAAAGGCACAAATGAATAACAAAACTCAAACGTTTCGGTTGGTTGTTCTTGAAAAAATGAAACGCGAACACCTTGCGAGAACTTTAGTTTTGTCAATGGGATTTCCCCGATTCAGTTCCGCAGTATCAGACAAAGATTGGCAAACACAGAGTGTTTGTTGGAAGGTTCCGTTGCTGTAGAAGTGAAATTGGCACAACTGCCGAAATAGGTTGTGACAAGTGTTGTCTTTCGGTGCAGGGTTTCAGTGAAGGTACAGATCTGACGATTTTGGTTATCTACAGTACATTTGCAATCTTGTACAAATTATGAGTACTAGTGGTGCGGAACGACAGTCTGGTAGTGGTTAAGTTAGATGCGAATTATGAAATGACAAAATTACTTTTCTCATGTTCTGTGTGACCATTTCATTTTATTCCTTGGACCAACACTCAAGTATTCGTGGCTAATACTTGAAATCAAAAGCACACTCTTTTAACAGCAATCAGGGTTCGCATGTTGACAAAATAACACATTTGCAAATGTAGACCCCATGTAGACAAAAAACATTTACAGTAACAAATCACCCACAATGGTAAAAATGGGCGTAGGGCTCTACTGACAAACGTGCGATTGAGTGCTAGCCCAATGGAAAAAGCTAACGGCTTGGAAAGAAAGGCATTTGAGCAATACACTTGTCGTGTTTGCCAAGTTTACCTGATTTTGTTTACTATTTCACAAGAAAGTCAGAATGTCAGCAAAGCATGCTGGATTCCATTATAAACAATTTGTGTTTTGCAAGTGTTTTGCAGTGGTGGACCATTTGCGCCATGTAAAATTTTATCATACTTAAAATAAATCGCTGGGAAAATGCTTTTCACAGAAAACAATTCTGAAGGATGTTTTAACAATAAAATTAAAAGAACATTTTTTTTCACAAAATTTTTTGTAAAGAGCATTTTAATTTACATATTCTTTAATACCAAAAAAAGTTTATTTATCACAAAAATTTTCAAGACAGTTCATGAAGAATTTTTTGATTACAAGTTCAACTTCGTCAACGAGTCTAACTCCTCGAACTGAAGTGCTTCCTATTGCAATTTGCGAATAAACCATGTTCTAAATTCATATTTTGCATTTTCGTCTTTTGCCGCAGTATTTTTATTTTTAGCTTGGGTAAATAGGTTTACCAATTAATAAATACTTTAAGAACTTTGCTTTAGATTTTCCTTTCAACAGGTCTTTTTCAGCGCTCATCAGAGCACTTTAGTCCTTAAACTGAGAATGCAGATGGGCCTCGGCCTCAGACCCCACTAGGATCTTGCAGCATTCCTCCAAACCCCTTATCTGGATTTGTCGTGATTTGCTTGCAAAATTACAGAATTGTAGTAAAACTAACCTTAGGCATCGCATCATAAGCTCTAAGTAACATAAATCTAATTAGTCAAGTACGGGAAAATGAAAAGCAATCTTTTTTTACTCAGGCCAGAGTTATCCAGTGCTACAACTAAAATATTCATAGCCTATCTAATTCTATATTCAACCATCATTCTGATGCAGGTTAAGAAACATAAGGAACTGTACAATAAGCTTTGCTGTAAATGTTACAACAAACATGATGACCTTTGCTATATGTTTGTGGTCTAGAGTTCCACGTTAAACCTGCAACATATATCCATTTAGAGCAATCTAACTACGAGGTGTGAAATGCAAATCCACATTAAGAAATGTGTTTCAAATCTTGGCGTACATTTTTTGATTTCCGCTTGCCATAAACAACAGCAATATTTAGAAAGTAAATACATAGAAAAAGCATTAGACTTAATTGAGAGAATGCACAGCAAAATACCATAAACGAAACAAGGTTAGCGGTGATATATTTCATGAAAACCTGTTCTAAAAATTTTTGTGGTTTACATTCATGTTTTACAACATGATGTACAGCAAACTTCAATGGAAAACACTTAGTTGGCGGAACTGGGCTCAGTTTCGAATAAAAAATTCAAAAAGAAATCATCTTTTTCAATTTGAAAGAGTTCGTCAATTGAAATAACTTTTTCAAAACACCCAAAGCATTTGCTTTGATAAAACATTTTTCACAACAAAAAAACTTTACAGTGATTTTTTAAATATAACACTATTTTGCATGGCACAAACGGGTCACCATTTCCTTTCCTGCAATTAGTTGCAAAAACCCTAAAGGTTTCTGCGTTTTCTGGTTTATTTCATAGTTGTACAAATAATGACGCCTATACAGGGTTCCAAGAGTATTAATTGCAGTTGAAGACCTTGTTGGAAGTTGTGAGAAAAATTTATCGAAATATTTAAGAAAAATAGCCGCAGTAGCTAAAGCCAGAAAACTTTTCTTGGTCGCCTTAGATTTTTTTTCAGGATGATCGGTTAGTTTTAACAGAATTTGCATCCCTAGGTTGGAGGCAATCTATTGCTGAGTTCTTCAAGAAAAGAAAAACTTCATTTTACTGAACACAAGAAAGAATTTTTGCTTGTAGCGATGACCGCGGCCGGCCTTAAGGCAATGCAACCGATGCAGCTGCGTTGGGCCCCGCGGCCCTGGAGGCCCCGGGCCATGGTGACTGGGGAGGTTGCTCATTTTTGTCAGATACTTCTTTCGCTCGAGAAATGTAGAAACGGCTTATAAATCTTATTCTTAACAAACAAACATCTCGTTTGAACAAATGAATAATTTCCTTTAATTATCGAACGTTATCAAACGTGCACGATGTTTTGCGGCTTCACATAGAATCCGGTTACGGCATACGAACCGGCTTATGGCCAACGTCAGTCTTCACACATGAAGCAAGAACATCTCCGACAACACCGGCAATCCGGATTACTTAATACACCTTTAAGTAAGCCGGAAGCCGGTCGAAACCGAGAAAATGCATCCGGATACGGCCTGAGGAGCTTGTGTGAAGACTGCCGTTGGCCAGAAGCCGGATCGTAAGCCGTAACCGGATTCTGTGTGAAGACTCCTTTTGGCCCTTGACCGACATTCCTGCTGGAACACGTGTATACGTGAAGAACGTTGGTGATCGTAAGACCGGCGTTGTCCAGGACCATTTCGCAACACCAGGCTCTTACGTGGTGCTGTTGACGTGTCTCTCCGTAACACACAAGCACGAGCTGTGAATCTGATTCCCGCTATCCTATGCGATGATGAAGGCGTTACTCAGGCTCGCGGCTGTTAGAGGCACGAAACAGGCAGGGGAGTTGAGAGGTGACACTGTACAATTTATTGCCTCGAGTTCTGCGCTGGTTTTAATGACGCAAAACGGCAACATTTATCGACCATTAACACAAACAGCGAATTGTCTTTTACGACGATACAGCAGCAAACATATCGCAGAAAACAGTTAATGGATCAGGCAGACGACAACTCGCTCACGGCACTACTGACGAAAAGAGATCTAGAAAGGTTCCGCTAGATCGTAAATACATGCACAGAAAGGCGAGCAAAAAAACGCATTCAACGAACGGCGTGAATATCGAGTCACGTGTTTCGTAAAACGCTGTGTGAACATGTGAACGGTTTGTGCCCAGCCGGATGGCTCAATGAGCAGTCTATTACAAAGCACTGGTTCCAGTCCGTAGGCACTTGTCCATATAGTTGGGTCACTGGCCGCAACAGTACAAAGGCAAAGAGGCGATTTGCGATGTTACCACAGAGCTGTGGTTGACGTGCCAAACTGCGAACGTCACACCGCCTCTTCTCATGAACGTAACGCCACCGCCGCAAGTTTTTGTAATGCTACCGCTTCTCGCTCAAACTATAGTGCTCGGTTGCATGCTGGCGAATCTACGGTAACACGCTATGGTCGAATATCTCGCCCTCCCGATAAACTTGTTTATCATTGACGTATGGCGTGTTAATTTGAAAGGAAGTGTTGTGTAATTTGTTACTAACTTCTAAAGCGATTGCGTTCTTGCTGGTACGTTTATTGGCTGCGTGGTACTCGTGTTCGCCTCAAGAATGTGCCCGTTAAAAGGCGCTTGAGAAGCGTCATTTCGCGAGTTGTTTCCTAACATGACATGGTGTCAGCAGCGTAGTGTTCACGTCCAGTGTTTGCAGTGCATGGGCCCGCGTAGGTGACGTGGCGACCTTTCAAGTGATCCCTCTGGATGAATTCGACGTTGGAGGACCTGAAAGTTGGCCACAGTGGTTCAAACCTTTCGAGAGGTTTCGAGCCGCTTCTGACCTGACGAATAAAGACCAACCGTTTCAGGTTAACGCGTTGCTTTATACTTTAGGTTCCAAAGCTGAGGACACACTGCCCTCTTTAGTTTTGACCGCCGACGAGATGGAGGTTTACGCTACAGTAACCAAGCGCCTTAACAGTGGCGTATGCAGAAAATCTTCATGGGGGGTTTCATTCAGTGGCATATGGTGGTCATTTATATTTGGTGTGCGCTCTTTGTGACGTCACAATTTGACGTCATGTTCATGTTTCCAAACCAACGTTTGGCGAAGTTTGTTGACATAATCGGCATATTCTTCTACACGCACTCCCTTTGTTTTATGTGTCATTGCACTGATTATAAACTAGTAGAGCTCCACGTTAGAGTATTGGAGTAAAATAAACTCAACGCTGCGACACAGCAGTTCATAACTGCAAAAATATCAGGCTGCGTGTTAAAACAGGGGAGTAAAACACACTCATCACTGCGTCAGAGCAATTTATAACTGCAAAATGAGGCTACGCTAATGTCTTATAGGGTACCAGCAGTCCAGCATAGAAACTGTGCGGCTGGACTGGCTGGCGCACACCCCAGTTTGCAAGATCGAATCTACCTAAACTACACAAGAATTTGAGAATGCGCATAAAGTACGCAAGAAACTTTCAATTTTTTGTATAGTATAGAAGTCCAGCAAACTTTTAGTTTTCCTTTTTCCCTGCTGAGACATCAAATGCCTGAATGCTTCTATGTTACACTACTGTTTTTGAGGTCGTGCAACAGTTCTATCACGTTACATAAATTGGTAATGCAGCCAACGGGGTCAGCGCTTACGCTGTTCAGCCTTATCAGACAAAATAAAGACATTTTTTTCGGATAAAGTGAACTATCGCGGAACACAATCTGAAACATGGGTAGTGGACGAAAAGTCTGCATGAAGTGGTGAGAACCAGATTCCCGCCAAAACCTAATTATTACTGTTCTTTTTGCTACTCATGTTGTTATTTCGTAGCGTTTGCTACCAGGTTTCAAATCAAGCAGATAAATTAGATCTTCTGACGATTTATTATTATTAGCCGACGTTTCGCCCACCTATTCAAGTGGGTTTCCTTAGGGCAATGTTTTTAACCATGCATAACGTGCAACTTAGTAATAACAAGAAACAATGAGCAGTATGACGTACAAAGACATAGAACGCAAAACTGACCATCACGTTATAGGAATGGCTGACAGCATGCCACAGAAAAGTCGTAGAAGTGTAAAATGAAAACCGCTGGGAGATGATGAAGTATAACAACACAATAAATAG
>Ga0210059_1007115_pt1 | contig 17838 bp, 16 predicted proteins | sample Ectturendosymbi2_FD_188042 | JGI IMG/M metagenome (GOLD analysis project Ga0210059, IMG submission 188042) | Ecteinascidia turbinata endosymbiont from Florida, USA - Sample 2 (SPAdes) (version 2) | ecosystem: Host-associated > Tunicates > Ascidians > Unclassified | place: Key West, Florida... | reverse complement strand
CACCCTTCCATCGAGTGCTACTGCACGGCGCCTCAAATCGAGACACCCATTTGTACCCTCCGCTCAGCAACTCGTCAGCTTCTCTGACAACAACATACGTGCGGCGCAGTGGGCGGATCATTAATGGAACGCGGAGTAGGCGGACAACCCCACAAGACTCTGCACTTTAATTCCAGACACCGGTGCCGATCCCCCCCGGAATGACCCTCCCAATAAGAGCCTGAGTCTGGCTTAACCGCCTCCGCACCGGTGTCGGGCGTTTCCGCTCCTGTTTGTACAAATGGGGTATGGCTTCCTCTGCGGCCTGTGAGTGTGGCGCAGAAGAACAAACCGTCGAACATGTTGTTCTCCAATGTCCAATCCATCGACCTCCCCATGGACTACATGGCCTGACGGTTCTGGACGTTGAGACAACCGAATGGCTGCTCAACACCTGCCCCGAAATCTAGCGCGGCCAAGCAGTGGATCAAAGAAGAACTCGCTCAAACGAAAGAAGAAGATGAACTATAGAGCAGTAAAATGTATTATGACTGTTATGGGTCAAAAATGTATTTTTCATAATTTTCTAAAAAGTCGGTATGTTTTGTTCTTTTTGCTATTCATGTTGTTATTTCGTAGCTGTATGTTTGTTTGGAGCTCTACGCTCAACCAAGACCTATCAGTAGTGAAACAGTCGCCGACTTTCCTTGCATGCGTAACTTTCTCACACGACCTAGACAACAACTAAGGTACTTCGGTCTGCTATCTAAGCTACATCTGGTAAATCATCAGGCCTACTATCAATGGTATTCCAATTGAACTGCACAAATGCGATGGTTTCCTTGTTCCATTGCTTTATAACATTCATTGTAAGTGTTGGAATGAAAGTTGTTTTCTGAAAAAATAAGGGACGCCAGGATTACGACTCTATACAAAAGCACAGGTGGAAAAGGAAATTGCAATAGTACAGACAAATCTCTTGAATGTTACTGGGAAAGCCTAATTGCCAAAGTCGTAATATCTCATCCAAACTTGTGCGGAGAGGCCTACGTATGAGCAACGCCACCCATTGCACAGCGCCTCTGTTAACTTAATGACCAAAGCATTTGATGCGGTCAGCAGAAAAACGCTATCCATCGTTCTACAAAAATCTGCAGTCGTTCTAAATTTTTCAGCCTTGTCAGGTGGTTGCATGACGTCATGGAAGCACGTATCTCATTCGAAGGTGCTCTGCCCGCTACCTTTGAACTGAAATAGTGGTGTAAAGCAAGATTCTGTTCTTGGATTAACATTTGTTGAAATTTTTTTCTTGGCTGTTTTCCATTATGCAGCCAATGACGATAACAAAAATGCCATCACCGATTAAGTTTTCCTCCTCACCCGCACAGACGGAAGACTTCAACCTTGTAAGGTAACGTGCCAAACCAAAAACTGGGCACATTCTAGTACGACAAGGACTGTTTCAGATGATGATGCTTTTGTTTCACACAGTGAAAGGTGCCTTCAATCGCTAATGCACTGGTGTAGGAAACAGGGGTTCAGGGGGTGCAAGCGCACCCCCAAAAATTTTTATTTGGTGAAAATCCGGGCAAAATCTGGGCAAAATGTGTGAATACCTTCGCGAATTCGCTGTATGTGCTTTGATTTTACAAAAATGACACACAAAATCAAAGTGCAGACGTTTTCTTAGGAGGTCATGTTTTTATTTAGTTGTTTTCGGGCAGGTTAGGGAAAATTTGGGCAAAAATGGTGCTTGAAGTGCTTTGATTTGAAAAAATGCGCCCAACATGGAAAGAAATGCATTCGTTTTTTGTTTTTTTTTGGGAAGGTCATTTTCTTCGGAGTATTTTTCGGGCATGTTTGGGGAAATTTGGGCAAAAATCCTTCGCACCCCCAAAAATTTTCCTGCTACTAGACCTATGTGGTAATGGACCATTTTGTTTTTGCTTGTGAAGCCTTTCTGGTCATCAGCATAAAAAACGTAGTATTGCGCGAGTTACCGTACGCTGCTACGCTCCATGTCGATATCATCGTGTACGGGACTAGACTCAAAAAGTCGACACCTCTTGCTACCTGGGTTCTTTTATGTCCAACGACTGCTATTTTGATGAGGAAAGCAGCTGCCACACTCACTCGAATTAGTTCAAGAACATGGCAAAATCCACAGCAATATCTACAAGGATTGAATAAGTACTCTTCTTCACAGCACGAAAACTTAGCCAACATACATGCTGCAAGAAAGAAACTTTCCAGTTTTCTCATGCGATGTCTCCGCAGTATTTGCGTCGTCACGTGGGGTACAAGATCAACAACGAGGTCATTTTTCCTTGCAACTGCTGCATATAGCTCCTTGTTTAGTAATCTCAAAAGAAGGCTCTTGCCGTCACTTAGCCACAATTGACGTCTATCTGAAGGTCGTTTATCAAACAACATTCTAACTTCTCAGTGGTGAACTATCTCAGATACTCAACGTGTTCGCCGACCACTCCTGCTTTTCTGAATTCTTGTTCGTAGAGATCAGTGGCAGTTCAAAGTCTTGTCCTCCGTTGGGAAACATATGTCCAAAATCATCTAGTCTGGCGTGCAGTTTTTCGCCAATCTTTGGTGGAGCTTGATTATCTCCCGTTAATGAAAGCGATCATTCTCTCTGTCGGAGGTTCTGCCACACTGCTACTGTATTTTTTAGTATAGACGATAGAATCCCAACGAGACATTAAGGCATTATATTTCGATCGGGGTTAATAAGTTGTTTCAAAAATTTTGTTCTGCTAAAATGCTCTTAACATGTTTACAGATTTCAAGACGCTTGATTCTTATGCGAACTACATAAATGCTTATCTGAGAAGCTTTCTTCTCGCGTTGTGTGTCATGTGGAATAGTTGATTCAGATTTTAAACAGCCCAGGATGTTTCAAACGTACTGCAATTTCTCTAGTAACAGCTTGTGTAACAATACTCTGGTTGCAGAAGCTTTTTGATGAGCAAGCGTCTTGCTATCGGCAGAACCGGATTAACGGGTAGGGGGCCCGGGGCAACCGGAGGGCCCCTATGACGCATTTCATGACGTTATTTGTAAATTTTGTTTTCGCTGATTCGCAACGTTCTTGTTTGCATTTTCCGGTAGTGGATTGTGTGCCTGCCGAATTCGCTCGATTGGTAGCCAACTTTGATTGTGAGCAGCACGAAATGGTGTTAAAAATTAATGTACGCTGCCCTTGATTGTAAACCGCACTTGAACATAGGTTACCTAAGTCTCTGAGATGCATTCGCGACGTTCGCGTACTCGTGTGTTACCCGTAAATTGGCAACCCCGGTATTGATGATGCTTACATCACTACAACTGCCTTCTGTTTGTCATAATTCCTCCTGACGGATGTGCACGTCATGCTGAACAAATCGAATGCGAAAGAAGAGTTTGGTTGACAAAACGTAGCCAAGGAAAGACAGCGTCATCTATACCTTTCGATAAATTAAAGAAATGAAAAATATAAGCCGCCCTTGATTGTAAACCGCATGAAATGAAATAAATTTTATAAGCCGCGGCTTACAATCGAATAAATACGATACTCAACTGCACATACAGTTAGCTGCGAGAAGAAAGTTTGTGATATAAACACTACAGTGTATTCTTACCAAAGAAAAATATTTCCATATGCTAGAGAGTGACTCGGCAAGAAACAACATTCGCCCGAACAATAAACAGAAACCAAAGATTACAAACAAAAACACCTGAAAAATAACATGTCATTGTGGCCAGCCAGTCTGAGTGTGAAAGGTTCTTCGAAACTTATGTCGTGATTTCCACCTGCATTTTTAGGTGCTCTGGTCAACGCCACTGTTTTAACGTTGTTGCTTAAAAGCTTTGCTGGAAAAAAACGTTTCAGTCGCTGCGTTTTAGCTAACACTGCCAGGTTCTTGCGCTTTCTCTCCTTAGAAACTTTGTCATTTTTAGATGCTGATGGCATTACAGATTTCGGCATCGCGCTAGCCAAACACTGCAACCTCGTTTTCTGCTCTTTCGATCTAACAATCGACTGATCAAACACTTTCTGACGGACCGCGCAATAACTTGTAGTGTAAATGGCTTGACTAGCTTCATATGTTTATGATGTAACGCAAGAATAGTAACCATCGGAGGAAAAGTGCATTTCCACCATCAGGCCCTTAACCAGCTTAGGACACTAGGAGGGGCGAAGAGTTTTCTGAGGGAGGCCCAAATTTTTTAAATTATGTCCAATAGTTTTAAACTATGTCCAACATATCTTCCCAGCGGGGAAAAATTTCTAGGGGGCTTCGCCCTCCCTGCGACCCTTGTTTACCACCATGCGTTACCCTTTATGACGAAACAAAGGTCGTAGTTCGGCTGCGGCTACCTCCAGACCGCACAAGAAATTACGGAATCGTTGATACTTAACAGCAACAACAGCAGAACTAGCTTTGCTGCTTGAGCACGCAAATAAAGTAAACCTCGGTTAATCCGGATCTTCGCCAAATCCGCATAAAACCGGTGGTACGAATGATTTCTAACGTTTTCCTTTGTAAAGCTCTTCGGTTCATTCGGACTTCTTAATCCGGATCTTCCTCAATGCCGGATAAAATCTGCGCTATTGAAACATCTCGTAATCCGGATTTTTAGCCACTTACACGTTGTCGTGTTCTTAAATTGCATTCGTTGGTCTCTAGGAAAGAATCGGCCCTTTCAGGCACAACACAAGCGTGCTCACGATCACCAACGAACGTTAAGAATACGATCATACTATCGGCCGCAACTGCGCGCAACATTCGATTGTTGGGACGATTCTTACGTCACACAAGGGCATAGCATATCGCGTTGAACATAACGCTCAAGGCACGCCGCCGCACCATGATTTCAGTCCATTGATCAGTGTTGGGTGTGCGTATGTAGAGTATTATCCCTGAGTGTATTGTACTCGGTAACATGTCTTAGCGACTGCTTATGGACCAGTCGCAGAAATCTGTGTCAGTCCAAAGTCCCAGACTTCTCGCTGACAAGCAACCTAAAATTATGAACTTGATATTGTGCCTGGATATGGCGGTTACTAGTCTTTTGTAACATTGTAACTACATCACTAAATTCATTTTGCTTCTGCGAAAGTCTGCTGTTGGGTCGCAAATGCGTTCAATTTAAGTGATTTTCACCGACATCTCAGTACTGAGATGACGTCAGGCTGGAAACAACTATCTTCGGTTAATCCGGATCCTCGCCTAAACCGGATAAAATCGTCGGTCAAATCGAATCCGGATTGACCGACGTTTACTGTAGTATCGTTTTCGCGACATTTGTGCAGTAGGCGTGATGCACGAGTAGGTAAACGCATGCCAAAAGAACGATTATCAGGAAAAGTTACAATAAAAATTCAAATATACTTGCATTGAACAAAACCGAAAATAATTATATTCAGTAGTAATTTAATAAAACTGGCAGAAAGTCAGACTTGCAGAGAAATCATTAGTGATACTCAACGCAGCATCGGAATATAAAATTTGTACTCTTGTATCTCTTTTGAATCACGACACTTTTTCAAATGAATATTATATTTGAAACAAGTAAGTCTCATCACGAGGGACCCCTTGGAGAGGAAGGCCCAGGGAAATTGCCCACGTTGCCCCCCTTAATCCGGCCCTGGCTATCGGTAACTTTGGGAATCGGAATATTCTATAGGTGTTGAAGGACTTACGTCACTTCCGTAAGTATTTTTGAACAAGGTCGTTAGCATCGCTCAACGCTTCTACATAAGCTGTCGCAAATCTCGCACAGTTGAAAGATATCAGAATGAATTTGTAGTTGTAAATGTTTTCATTTGCTAAGAATGCAATTACCTTTTAATGAGTTTCTCCATATAATATGTAATTATTACTTTCGTACAACTATGGTTGCATCCGTTTTTTTAAGGAAAATATTAGGTACCCGGTGTGGACCTGTAGGGACCAGATTTCTCTGATTCTAGGGACCCAATTTTCCATTCTAGGGACTCGAATCGGGTCCCTAAAACACTTTAAAAAAAACCTGGTGACACTTAGGTGTATTGAAATGTGTTAATCCTTTATTTGGCGATTTCCTTAAGCATATCAGCACAGAAGACCCAATGCTTGGTTCCAGAGTTTGTCGATGTTTCGTTTTTTGACAGGATGGAAAGTGCAAATTCGATCCATCTCTGGCAAAAGCGTTTGTAAAAGACGTCGTCAATATCACACAGGTACGGTGTACACAGTAGTTGCTCTTGCCTTGAGAATGAAAGCTTACCGTTATTGTAGTTTACTAAAATTAAATATCTTTTAAAATCACTCAAATGTGAAACTATTTTATCAATGCAGACTTGTGGATTGTACTTCGCTCCCGACGAAGAGCCGATGTTGACAATTTAAAATCTGGTCAAAGTTTGCATTCTTTATCATTGAAAACTGGTATCAGCTCATTCAATGAAAGATTTCTTTAAATACAGGGGGATGAAGATCAACTAGTCGATGCAGTTGCATTCCGAAACCCAGTCAGCGTTGCCCTCGAAATTACAGAAGATTTCGTGAATTACAAATCTGGAATTTATACTAGGTGAGCAAATCAGCAGAATTTAATCTAATGATCTTAAACGTCTGAAAGTATAAGGTTTTTATAAAAGTAACCAACATTGCCGAGTTAGGTCTATTGTTGCGGTTATTTTTACATGATAAGAACAACCACAAACTTGGTACAACAATTTTAATAGCTTTAACAGTTGGAGGGCTGATATCTTCAAACCACCACGGGATTTCTTTCCACTTTGTGCGGCTACTCTTTTAAGCCAGAACACGTTGTAGATTAAGCGAGCGATTGGAAATGCTAGCAGAAATAGCCAAAACCGCGGTTGAGCAGGGTAAAAAATTTGGATAATATTTTACTTAGTTCGGGATAACCCTTTTGAACACTGCCTAAAAACTCTTGGTAATTAAATTCTTACACCAAACACCGACGTTTGTAAAACACGTTCTTCGATTTCTTGCCTAAACCAGTCACAAGACTTGCGCAAAACAATAATAATGGTTATGATGATGAGACTTGTTGAATGCCTGATCCAACAAAAGCCGGTCAAGTCACTTTGCAAACACATCGTATAAAAGCCAAAAAAACTGAACAGCAGCGCAGCAGTCAAATTGGCATGATGCAGACAGCTATCAGATTGGTGGAAACGATGGGTGATAGGCGGAAAGATTCAAGAAAACAAAATAGAATAGCATAGCGTTTCACAACGGAAAATTACAGAAAAAATGGCTTTTGAGTTCACGCTTGAAGCAAGCAAGATCATCGCAATCGCGTATGTCGCACGGAAGATTGTACCAAAGCTCAGTGGCAGCAAAAGTTCTGGAACCTGCAAGTAGCGCGGTCCCAATTCGTTGTATGTTCTTACCAATACTTTAAACAGGTGACATCCTACCAAAAAAACGCAGGAAGGTAGATGAACCTTTCGATTTATTTACACAAAACTAAACAATTTTCAAGCATAACCATATTTCAGTCTGAGTAAATCTTAATAAAATCTTAAATACTGTACCATACCTTTGTGGTCCAAAAACTATGTAAAATACGTATTTCGATTGTGCGATTCTCAATAATATAAGAAGCATATAAGTCCAGCTGAAAAGAACAAAAATTGAAGGATTGTATATTTCCGTCTGCAACAGTCAAGGCTGACTCCACAAGTGACATCATTCCCACAAATGGAAAATTCGTTCAAATAGGTTTATATTAATTCATTTTATTTTTCGCGTTAAATGTCTAATGCTTTTTACAATTCTTTAATTTTTCCCTCAGTGAAAGCCTTCTTCATAGCAGTGAGGGAATGGGAAGCCTTTTGTGCCTTGTTTAATGTTCTTTTTTCCTTTCCGGTATTGCCCCGCACGTATCAATAATGCATAATGACATAATGAATAATGCATCCAACGCAGTGTGCGATGGTAAGGTTTTGTCCTTTCTTTCAGTTGTGTGTGTTCTTGTGCACTATTACCACCGACCCTGCAATGCGGACCTTGAATCTGAAAAAAACTCCTAAAAATAAAATAAACCCCCGATAGCAAGACGACCTGCAATATGTGTAAAGTGATTTTGTTGAAGGATAGTATGCTCGTACGATGCTGACCGAACCCATCGGCGTACGAGACGAGAGTCTGGGAAGATTGCAAATCTCCTAGAGCTGCAATATTTCTAAATATTGGCGAATCAGCGCAGTGTTTGCGAAGTTTCAGGGAAATTCATGATAATGTTTTTTTTTCCGGGCAAAAACAATTAGGGCTGTCTTTTCGGGGAAAATAAAAAAGAAACGGAAGGTACTGTCGCTGTTATCACCAATATTCTGGTGTGGAAAAACGGAAGACCTTTTTATACTTTTGTTGTTTGCTAAGCTAAACCGTACGGAGGTTATGTCAAATGTCTAGCTTTTTATGCAATCAAGGACTCCGAAACAGGAGGGCACAGGTGGGCACTGCCCCCCTGTCTTTTCGCAGAGGGTCAGCGAGAGCTGAAGCTCCCTTTTTACAACAAGCCTACTGGAATTCTTTGCCGATCTCAAAATCATATTTCAACGTGTCACACAACTCGAGAAATCAAAAAGGTTTAACTATTTTTTGATCAAAATATTGTATAACTTCAAAATATAGCAATCAAATAGAAAAGCGGTGAAGAGTTTTAAAGTTAGAATCGTTACGTAACTGCAGTAAGGTTGCTCATTATTACGAAGAAATGACGAATACACATTTTAAGTTTTTTGTTCGTTTTAGCTGGCGCCATGCGCAAACAAGCTGTAAAGACCTTGGTCGAAATCTGTGAAATTCAACCCTTGGCCTTAGTTGCACCGTTACGTTTGTTTGCGTTGTGGTTCTCAATGTTGTGGGAGTTTGGAAAGTGCTACTGGTAATGAATGCGCAATTTCCGGTGGATAATACAGAAATTAACCGCGCGCTGTCGCAATTAAGAACATTATGCTACAGACAGAATAACGTTAGCTGTTTGATCCTTATGATAATTACAGTTAGGCGTTTCAAGTTTATTCAGAAAAACTTGATCCACCATGAAAAGTTACGTCTGATCTATTGAGTGCTAAAATTGCATTCAGCAACGTGTATAATGGGCACAGGAAAATGAACTGAAACATCACCACTGGAAGTCAGAAAATTCACCCCAACAATAAAATCCGCCCCATATTCATAAAATCTCTATATTTGTGCGAGAGGTTGATATTGAGACAATAGGGATCACCAAACTTTTTGAAGTTGAGAGCTACTTCTTGATTGCGGATTAATCCGAAGAGCCACAGTTTGATACACACGTCTGAAATAAAAATGTTGCTCAATTTACCTTTGACTATTTAATATTAACAATTAAGATATTGCGCAATGTGAAGACACTAATCATGCTAGTGTTATTTTTAAAATAGGCACGCGGGCAGTAGCGTAACCAGCCCGAAATTTTGGGGTAGGCCAATATTTGACTTTCAGCGAGCCATAGTATTTCGTTTGGGACAACGGCTCTAGAAACAAAAAACGACAAGAAATGGTACAAATTTGGGGAGCCATGGCCCCCTTGCTTCCTCCCAGTTACCCCTATGCCCGCGGGCACCACGATGGTAACCCCTGGTCTAGAAGATTGTCTGTAGCATTAAATTCACGTTTTTTGCAAGAGCTCCCAGGCCGGATTTGGTTTTCCTGTCAGTACACCCCACTGTGTTAAAGCAGTTTTATACATGCAACGACATATTTACTGTTTATTTTTGTTGACAAAGCCAAGGAAAAATTGAGTTCAGTTAGTACCTGAGAACTTCAAGTAATTCGAGAAGCAAGGCGGAGGATATGCTGTAATACGTAGATATAAAACTAATACCCGCATAGGAAATGCAATTGTACATGAATGTAACTGAGCAAACCAAAGCAAAGAAACAACACGATATTTTTGGTGCTGCGCTCAATTTTTGTCATGTCCGCCCTGCCAAACCATTATTCCGTGGGCCTGGATGCACTCTGCAAAAAATCCGCCATCAGAAATTGTGGCAGTGACGACGTTTTCAATGCAAACAGCTTCCTTTGCCCCAGATAAAACCCTATACATACGCTTTTGGTTCCAACGGAAAATCCGGGGATTAGTACTGCGTCACTTGCTGCGCCCGTGTTCAGTAAAAATTGTCTTTTTGTTGGCTTTTCACAGCACATCACACGCGAAAATAGCAGCAAAAGTTTAGTGTTTGCGAAGTTTAAGGAAAAGAAGGAAACATCGGGAAGGAACGGAAACTGCGCTAACGCTTTTTAGGTAATTTAATATCTCGGCACGATTCGATGACCTCTTTCTTTATTTTTAGTTTTCAATCTATTTTAAAAGCAAAACTGTTTTGAAAGTATTGCGTCCTGAAATTGTTCCGTTCGGAAAAGTACGACTGTCTGCGCATTCTTGATTTACAAAATTTGTACAGCCTTTGAAACGCCTGAATTCAAATTGGGTTGGAAATGCATTTCGACGCCCCAGTTTTCGATACTAAAGCCCAGTTTGATTCTTCCACGGCATGATTCAACGCGCGGCTGGGTACCTTCGAACCGGCTGCGAAGTGAGCTTGCAACAGTTCTTATCTCACATGTGGCGCAACGACAGTTACCACAGCTAAATCCTACCCAATACCATATCCAGGTTTCGTATTGTAGTGGCCGGAATGCAAACGGTAAAATCAATCAGATTTTGTAATTATTAAACACGAAATTATTTACTGTAATGTGTTGCTCCATATATGGCAGTGTTTATGGGACCGGGGCAAACATTTAGCCAGACTTTGGTCTTTGTAGCCATATGATTTGTTTTCAGACCGAGCAGAAAGTTACTTAATTAAGCCTGAGCCCTCGGTTTACAACACGTATGAAGAAGCACCTAGAAAATACGTCTTGACAGCATTTAATTGCTGTGCTGGTGATAGGCAATAACACTATACCCCGCAGGGTTCTGGCAAGACACTGGTAGCAACCATCAATGTTGATCAAGGTGAAAATATGCAGAACTTAAACATTACTTATTTTTTTCCTGATCGAATGAATTCTACGCATATACTCATTGAAGTTGTATGCCAGGTTATTGATGATTACTTTAACCTCAAATGCAGAGCTCAAATGCATTTATTTAGTCTGACAGCTTTACCATAAAATCAGTGTATGAAAAAAGAAAGAATGAAGCCTGTTTTTTTCTCGTTTTTGAACAGATTTCACAAATTAGTTGGGTGTAGCTACATATTTGGGGGTATATTTGCACATCACCAAAACACGCGTATTTTTCCATAAAAAATGACTTGAAATTGTTCAACAAATCATAATTATAAAATTTTCTTTACATACGTAAAAAATTAAGCGGCAATAGTTAGTATAAATAATGGATATCCGTATTTTTGGCGGAAGGCCACAAAACTAAAAACAGTTACTCTTAAAAATGTAATAGCCTCTCAAGAACAGCTGATAAAACATGTAATAAAAACGCTGAAATCAACCTAAAAATGAGAGAAAAATATTTTTATGCCTTAGATTATGTAAATAAAAAATCGTGTTGAAAATACGTTTCTAGCGTGATTAAAATCATAATCAAAACTACAATAAGATTTGATCATTGGCCCTGAAAAATTATCAGGATCGTGGTTAATCTAAACGCAAGTTAGTAGGGTGAACAGCATAAATCCGTCTGGAGACCGCAGTTCACCTTTGGAGTAAACGCTTGAAAGGCTGAGTTCACACAATAAACTCAATTAAAAAAACTATGACGGCAAATCGATGAAAGCCACCATCGAGACTAAAATGAGCTGGCTGTTAACGAGCACCTTGGATTAACCCAAAAAATATCGCTGTGAACCCTCAAACGTTCAGGAATAGTTGTAATCAGGGTATTTTTTAATCAGGATTTTTAAAATGTTAGGTACCCGGTATGGACCTGCAGGGACCCGATTCTCTGATTCTAGGGACCCGATTTTTTTTAATTCTAGGGACCTGATTATAATTTTCTCTGATTCTAGGAACCCACTTTTCATTTTCTAAGAACCCGAATCAGGTCCCTAAAACACCTTAAAAAACCCTGGATACAATTATCTCCAAAAATGTAAAATGCGCTTTATTTAGGGGTCCATTGCATCGTGTGTGTCAAGAAAGTCAAGTCGCCAATAAATTTCTAACATCTCTTACTTATGTTCAGCACAAGGTGTGGAAGCAGACCGGAACAAGTAAATCACGCTGTTCTTGCAGTGGGTTATGGAACTGATCACAACACTGGCATGAAATACTGGATCATTAAGAACTCCTGGGGAGATGACTGGGGCATGAACGGGTAAAATGGCTAACTATGTTACCAAGTATTATAATGATACAGTTTGTTTCAACCTTGAATGCCGCTCTTCTCAAATGCATGTGCTGTGCAGGTATTTTCACATGCAAAGAGGAAAAAATATGTGCGGAATAGCAACTTGTGCATCTTATCCTGTCGTGTGATGGTATCAGAAAGAAGTGCGAGAGATGTTAAAAAAGGAAGACACAGAGAGAGAAATCATTTGCTACTGTAGCATTCACGATTGTTCATATCAAGCCGATTTGTTCACATTTTGAATGTGTCAAATATCGTGTGAAATAAAAGTGATCATGCATACAGTGGAATGACTAAGGAATTGCCGGCTTCATCATCCATATGTTATCTCCAAATAAATTTCTGCTTAAAAGCTGGAAAGTGAAATGAACTGTTTCAGTGATTGTAGCGCGATCATTTACGTACTTTCATGGTGACGTTTCAAATGTGAGGTGCCTTTGGCAAACAAATGTACCAGCTACAAGTTACTCGACACGCGTTGCAGGCAGAACCATAGCGAGCGTTAAGGTTTGGGGGTAATGCATTTTTATGTGGGAAAGATTTTTGTTTTTCATATATGTTAAAAACAACCAGTACAAAAATATTCTGGGCACAACCAAATTTGGGGGACAATGGCCCCGAAAGCCTCTCCTGGCTTCGGGCCTGATTGCAGTGCTGAATGTTAATAACGGTGAAGGGTATAGGCAAGGGCGGCTATACCTTCTTCCGGCCCCCACTGGATTATATAATTTGGCAAAAAACCCAGCCAGGAGCGTTCATTTATTCGGCCCTGCCTACAATACTAGTTGTATACGTCCAGAAGTTAGACTTCCACTAGATCAACGTGTTTTATGTAGTGATTGTTGTAAAAAAAATCTACTATGTCTAGCCCGTGTAGTCCTTTCTTATTTTGTATTGCATAGCAGCAAGATACCTTTGGTGCTTATGACCAAAGTTACACATTTGTGCAGCCTGCTGTTCAGACAGTCAGATGGAGTTAATTGTGAAGTTAGAAGAGTCTATTTAGCAATCATTGCTAAGTTGTCCCAAAACAGAGTAGTGCAGTTAGTGGATTATGTATGTTAACCGTTGCGTCCACGCAGTCCCGTCGCCACGGGGGTGGGGTGGTAGGCTTAGACCCCCCAAACAAAGTTCCAAGCTCCAAATTGAAATATGGAACACTATAACTTAGTGGAATTTTTGTAAAATTTGAATGTCAAGTCCCCCCTGCACAAACGCAAAGCCTCCCCGCACAAACCTACATCCCCCCTATTGACGACTTTCTGGCGACGGTTCTGCGTCCACGTAACCCTTAGTTAGGGCTGGCCCTTAGCCGATTGGACCGATTCGTTCCAATCGGGCCCCGCGCTACGCCCACTAACCTGCGCATACTTACACTGTCTATTGAAGCTGCTTTATAGTGTTGGGAACATTTCTAGTCCCAAAAACGATGTTAAAGAAATAACATCGATTGAGATTCTTTTAAAAGAAGAAAACACCCGTTAGTCTCCCCTGAAAACACCAGCAAAGGACACTTGCAGAAAAGAGTTGCAAGAAACTACTGCAGTGCAGTCAAATAGAGAAAACATTAACATCAAAAAACTTCTATAGGATAAGTCATAAAAGAATATAGAAGAAATTGTGGCAACACATGACAGGAAAAAAGTCACAAATCGTCACACTCAAACGAAGAGTAATAAAAGAAAGAAGAAATTCGACTATAAAAAGACGTGTTAAACCACGCCCATTCAGTTGGTTATTCAGTCAACTATTAACTTCGAAGGTTCCAAGTCAAGAAGAAGAAATTTCCAAAATATATAGTAATGTCCTTGGTTACTCACTCTCTGCGAAAGATATTTTCTTTGCTCGTTAAATATTGACACTATGCTCTACGAAAGTTACTCTCTTCGCGCGACGTGGTACCATGTGGAAGCAGTCCCGTTGCCAACGGGGATTTGGTGGGTTTAACCCCCCCAAACAAAGTTCCAAGCCCCCCCAAATTGAAATCTGAAACACTATAAGTTAGTGGAATTTTGTAAAATTTTAATGTCCAGCCCCCTGCACAAACGTAAAGCCCCCCTATTGACAACTTTCTGGCGACGTTTCTGTGTGGAAGATACACTCTTTGCGCAATATTTAATGTTATACTGTTCACTAATAAAAGATGATAGACAAATTACTTTTGGTTGTGAAGATATTCTATTCTTGGGGTGGTTAAGCATGGTTAATTTATTGGGGTTAATTAACAAATTGTGATGACCTGCCCGGGCTGTACTAGTCGAACTCACTAAAATACTAGGCAGTCAAAAAACTTTCGGACACCATGAATCAACCAAATTCTCTAAAGGTTTAGATACAGTCCAAAACAGAAAGTTGACAATAGTGCCAGCAAGGGGCCCACATGTAGTGTTTTTTAATCGTAGGATCCGTTGCCAGCGAAAACCAAAGTGAACTAGGTGGTTTTAACACCCTCTTTCATTAGAATTCGTTCTGTGAAATCGTAACAGTGGTCATTGTGTTTCTATAATGTGTAGCCTAGTTTTTCAGTAGCAGCTAGCTAAGGCAGAGGAAGCTTGAGTTTTGAAGCTGTTTTCTGTTCCAGTTGCAAGCGTTTCATACTTGCCAGGTCAAGGTTTAATAGTTGCTGCAACATACGGTTCGATCGATAGTTGTTGCTATTTCAATAGTTACTGCCATTTGTCTTCTGAATGATAAGTTTACTTCGTAATTTCAAATGTGTGTTGTTCAGTCGGTCTTTTAATAGCGTTATTCGTTTTCCTTCGTAGAGATCTCATAGTGATAATATAGCCTCTTTTCCTAATTTGTTTATTGCCCTCAGCATTTAGGCAGATCCCCGTTACCGTGACATCCGGAAAAAGGAGTTTTTCTAACCTAAGAGTAATTACAACTTATTTGAGAAAATTAATCCAACAAGAGAACCTAAATAGTTTGGCGATCGTGTTCATTGAATCCGAAATTTGCAGAGGCTTAAACTTGGACAAAATTCTGAGGAACGTTGCTAATGTTAAAGCACAAAAATAAGTTTATCTTAGCAAATGCATTTTCCGTATCGTAGACTGCAAATGGCCTAAAGCAGGGCTGCGAATCCGGAACTCAAATTTATCTAAAGACCAAATGAGGACGTATAAAGTAACCCGAGGGCCGCATCATGACCACCCGGGAGCAGCATTATAACGCTGACAAAACAATGGCGGAACCTGAACCTTATCAGAAACAGTTTTTACTTCTTGAGACAGGTATCGTGGGTTATAGACAAATCATTTCTATCTGCCCCTACGTTTGTTTAAAAGGAAATTGTTCACTCGCTAGACGAGAACCTTTAAACACCGGTGAATAAACTAAATAACTTAAATATTAATTATTTGAAAATTCCCAAAAAGCATCGCGGGCCGCACAAAATGCCCTCGCGGGCCACATGCGGGCCGCGTGTTTGAGACCCTGCCTTATATTGTAAACTTAGCCTGCACCCGCAGAATTTTAAACCGCACCCGCCCGCAGTGTTTCCGTCCCAAACCGGCACCTGTCACTGCTTGTCCGAAAACCACTAAGAATTCATGCAACGTGTTTCATTGGTTGTGGCAATTTACTCAGTGGTTCATTTCAAAGCCAACGGAAGGTCTTGAAAAACACTTTAACCCTTTCACGACCAAAAGTTTTTTCAATAATTTACTTTATTTCCTTTGAGTTCCTTGTAGAATAGACAAATGAGCATAAAAAGCGTGATTTTTATTTTTCATGAAGTTTGAAACAAAAATTAGGGGGGTAAATATTTTGGGACGTATAATACCAATGGTATTTTATATTGGGATTATATGTCCCAATAGCATTCAACATACAAATGGCGTTCAACGAAAAACAAAAATGAAGAGTCTAACAACTTCAAATAGCAAACAAGAAACATCCACCTAAACTTCGTAAATGTGTTCAGTTGTGGTATGGTGTAAAACATCCTGGGCGCAGCGGGGCACAACACCTGAGGAGGGGGCACAACACAGCGGGGGCACAACACCTGAGTTTGTTGCCAAAAATTCAGACTCTCCTTTTTCCAAATGCTTTTTGAACTTCGGAACATTTTTTCGTGACTTCATCGCTGTACCTACAGCTGAAAATGCAAAGTGTGAACAAGGTTGACACTAGTAAAAAATCTGTCAAAAGACAACACAACATCAGAAATTTTTATTGTTGAACATAATTTAGTTACAACCCTCTCTCCAAGAGTTCTTTCAGAAAACTCATCATTTTCAGTTTTTCCAGCGTAGATATTTAGATCAAAAATATATCCAGTTTGTGCATCACACCTTTGCCACACTTTGACTCCCCTTTTTATAGGTTTCAATGGTAAGTACTGTTTTAGTACTGAGCGCCCTTTGAATTTGACCATCAACTCATCAATACTCTGGTGGGAGCTTTCACTCATCGCATTTGAAAAAGTTTGCTTCATGCAATTCACAAGTTCTTCGACGTAATAGAGCTTTGCTGCACTGTCAGGATTTTCTGGGTGGTTGAAATACAACTTAGACATAAGAATCTGAAATCGATTTCTTGAAATGGCATTTTTGATGAACTGATTTCTCATTGAAGAATTATTGGACCAGTAATCACTGAGATTAGGCAGTCAGTTGTAACATATTATAAACATAACCCCTAAAAGAATCATCACTTCATCTTCGTCGGTATGGGGAATCGTAGCATTTTTTGGATGTTTATGCAAGTCAATTCTTTCATTTGTACAGTGGGCAATAAATACACACAGACTTTTTGGAAAAAAAATTTTAAGGAATCAATCTCCTGTAGTGTTGAAGGCATTGCAACTGTAGGTTTGCATGGGATGTAGTCATGAGTGGGAAACTTGGGTGTGAAAGAAGCTGTAGGTTGATGCCAAATAAAAGAATTACGTGCAGCATTCGATTGCGGATCATTCTGAGGGGGATCACTACTTGTTGATGGTTGTGCCCCTGCCGCATCATCATCGCTACTACCAGGTTGTTGCACTTCCGACAAAGTATCTTCACTCTCACTAGCGCTTGTTTCGCTGCAGTCCTCACTATCAGGTGAATACGATGACTCTGAGGACGCATCATCATCACTGCTATTCCTAAACAGAAACTTAGTAGCTTCACTTGTCCTTAATTTTTAGCCATCTGAAAGTAGCAAAAGAAAAGCTCATTCATTTTGCAGTACAAAAATACCAATGGGACAATTCGTCCCACTATAAAATACCATTTGGGATAATATATCCCAATTACATGAAATGAAACTAAAAAGAAAAACATAGAATTATAATTGCTGGAAAGCACTTGCAATTGAGATACACTTACCTTGAGTAGTTTACAATAAAATGTTTCACTGCATATCCGCAACCACAACTCACCAAAACTGAAAACTGACTTGTGAGTTGGTCGGACTAAACAGCGATGATTCAAAGAATGATGCAATCGTGTGAAATTTTATGACCTGGCAAGAAGCGTAGTGCGTAGCTATACCACTGGGATACAAAGC
>Ga0210059_1007114_pt1 | contig 17838 bp, 8 predicted proteins | sample Ectturendosymbi2_FD_188042 | JGI IMG/M metagenome (GOLD analysis project Ga0210059, IMG submission 188042) | Ecteinascidia turbinata endosymbiont from Florida, USA - Sample 2 (SPAdes) (version 2) | ecosystem: Host-associated > Tunicates > Ascidians > Unclassified | place: Key West, Florida... | reverse complement strand
ACAGCGTGGGTTAGGCTTAACCGCCTCCGCACCGGTGGCGGACGTTTCCGCTCTTGCTTGCACAAATGGGCTATGGCCCCTCTGCGACCTGTGAGTGTGGCGTTGAAGAAAAAACCGCCGACCATTATTGACCTCCACTGCAAGGCCTGGTTGTTCTGGATGATGAGACAATTGAATGGCTGCTCAACAACTGACTCGAAATCTAGTGCGGCCAAGCAGTGGATTGAAAGAACGGGCTCAAGCGACGAAGAAGAAATCCACAAGTCTAGCTTAACCCTCCCGCCACAAATATACCTTCTTCACTTGGCCCAAGAAAGATGCAAAGTAAAAGCATAAAACCAACTGCCCCGACCACGGTATGAAAATACTACACTAAATCACGATTAAATGTCCAATGTATTGTGCGTTCCTGACCGCTCAGTGAAAAGCAAAGACTCAGCTCTATCTCAGTGTCAAGTGGAACATCTGATCTTGAAAAACTAGAATAACACCACTAGGAGACGCAGTCAAAAGAGAAAATTTGTGTCAGTGTTCAACATGCACCACTGAAGACAAAATGCTCATTTCTTTGTGTTGAAACTGTGTTTGTCAATACGACGTTTCGAGATTTTGTAAAAATGACTCGACTTGAGTCTCGAGTCATTCATTGTGACTCGAGTCGATTCATTCGGTGAAAAACGTGATTTGAGTCATCACAACAACGTTTCTTAACGTGGATCGAGTCGAGTAGACTCGTTAACTCGAACTACGCCTTCACTGAAAACGAGGTCAGTGCACCAGATCTGTGCGCGTGCACACTTTTGAAACACCCAGACGCGCTTTTAAAAGGCAATTTATACACATAGTAGAATTTGCCTAAATCGTCACTTCAAGGGGATTGGAAAAAAGTGACCATTCAGGCGAAGTGACGAATTATGCAAACAGGTGAAAACTCTGTCATAGAAGCTCGTGTGCTTTAATATAGTAACTTGTATACATAGTGCTCTTATTTGCAGTAAAATACAAGTTTATGACGTTATGGCTGAATAATACAATTAATTCCTCTAGGCTATCTGGACTCCTCCATTTAATCTAGCACCTTTTAAATCTTTGACTAACTGATTTAACTAAAAGAAATCTTTAACTAAAAGACTTCCCGCGTTCTCTCAACGGGAAGTCGGGTCGCGCTTCGCACCGCGTGTACGAATTCGATAAACAAGTTGCGAGGTGCAACAATTCTCGGATAAAGATCCTCAATTTGTTTGAATTCCCACACGTACTAGCTGCTTAGGCATCAAAAACGAAACTGCAAATGACGTAGTAGCCGAACAAAATGCTTCTAAGGGATAGAAAGAGGTGACGAATTGAGCAAATTGACGAATTAGTCGATGACGAATTAGACAAACAGAAATGTACACAAAAGATAATTCTACCACGACGAGGAATTCTGCCACGACCGACGGAAAAGTAACGAATTAAGCGAATTGACGAATTAAACGATGACGAATTAGACAAGTTCAACTGTATTTTATACATAAAAATAATTAAGCTCACTAGTCACTCTATTAATAAACTACTCGAAACGTTTGATCTCGCTGAAGAGTAACCTGAAACTGTAAACCTAAAAATGCACGAAACAGCAAAACGAAAAATTATAGATTCTCGTACAGAGCTTCCAATAAAAATGTATCATTCTGTGTCCAAAAATAGTGTCTAAAAATCTGCCAGTACCTAGAAATCTGACAAAATCATCTTTAAATCTGCCAAATCGGCATAAAAAATCTAATTGGCCAAAAATGCCAAACTTCATTTGGTCTTTTTTCAAAAATAAAAAAAACGCTAAAAGTGTTGACAAAAGCCAAACATTATAAATTTGGCCTCAAAAAAGCCAAACTCGCAACACTGCAAGAAATTCGAAGCAATGAATGCTGGCACTTTGCCCTGGAATTTGTTTATTGCACCACAAGGACACTGAAAATGATCAGACAATGTTTTTCCACGTCACAACGGGAAACGTGAAGTTTGCAGCGAGTCAATGACCAACTTTTCCTGCTATCCATTCAATTTCTTGTACGAAACGCGACTATATCGCGGTAACGCAATTTTAGAAATATCGTAGAGTAGGTTGAAAAACATTTGTAGAGACAGCATAATATGGATCGAAAAAAAGGTCTGATTTCGTGCTGAGCTGAACGTTTTTCCAAAAATTGTTTCTGGCAGGTCTGGTTAGTAGTCATCTTTAGCACAGCCTACAGCTAATTTAGCGCACTTCATTTTAGCCTGCCTGACATGTAGGCTATATGTTACGGTTAAGTTTGCTGTTATGGAATTTATGCTGTCACTGAGCGCTCTAACCTAGACTGTAGTTAACTGAATTATAAGTTGTTGTAGCGTAATTTTGATGTCTTCGCTTAACTAAGAAAATGAGGTGCACTAAATTCCATAACAGAAAGCTTGTAGGAAAAAAACTAGTATAGTTTACTGCTTATATAACTTTTGTCCGCAGTCTGCTGCTTATTTAACTTTGTCCGCAAGAACCCCAATCCTACCCAAGTTAAACAAGAGTTTAAATATTTACGTGAGGTTTATGTGACATTGAGGCCATATTTTTTGTATAAAAACTTGCCTATTAGACGTTTTGTTTTTAGGGAATAAACACTTTCGGACTGCCCAAATTCAGCAATATAAGCTATGCATTTAATATTTTTCAATATCCCTGTGCAAGAAATGGTTTGTTTAAAGACTATCCAAAAAAATCACACCAACGGACGTTTCTGTGTCTGGAACCATCGATCAAAAATCGTATCTGAAAAAATGTAGGAGGGGGTTCGACCCCCTGAGCTCCCCCCCCCTTGAATCCGCCTATCAAGAATAGAATATGTAAAAGTTCACAGCAGTTCAGTCAAACACTGTGCAATAGAATGGAAACGAACACATACAAGTACAGTTTCAATTTGTAACACGTTTTATGATGTTTTAGTCTTTAGTATAGTTCGATCTAAATTATGTGTTCCCTGTTGTGCAGTCTTTTCTTTCGAATCTGAGGTACTGTCACTCAGATCTATTGCATTTTTGTTTTTTAATGTTTTTCCTGAAATGCTTCTGATTAGCTTACGAGTTTTCGCTGTTCTACTCTAATATAGCTTAACCCTATGCCAGAATGGAGAGTTGCATGATATCGGGATGTAATCGGGTCCCAACACCAACCAACTGGGAGATGTTCTTGTCATGGTTGACCGAACATGGATGTTACATGGTAATCACCGGTGCAAGAATCAGTGACGTAGCGAGGCTAAGTGAAGCCTGGGGCCAACCAGCAAAGTGCCGTAAGTCCCACCCCTAAAATTTGCTTAAAAAAATTTACAACGACAGAATAACATGTTTCGTGCTTAGTAAAGAAACAAGGAACAGGAAATCATCTTAGACATCAGAATCTAACACTCGCAAACTCAAATGGGTCTTGTTTTTCATTCTTGATAATGGGTCGTCTTGTTTTATCTGCTTGTTTTCCACCTTTCTCAACATCGCTCTTCCTTTTTTTCTGCCTGATTTACATATGCATCTGTAGGACCCGGCATATTTCGTTTATTTTTCTTCCCTGTTGGCTTCATTCAGTCTGAGGTTTGCCGCACCACTTAACATTAATCGTTTACTGATTCCAGGTGATCAAACAAAAAATATAAAGAATTAAGAGAAGTGATAGCGGCATACCTACTTTCTTGTTGCAAATATTTATATATGTTAATTTTTTTATGTAGCATCCTCTTCCTTAACTAAAATAAAGTATATATACTGCGTATAGTAGGCTAAAATAATGAATTTAGTTATCTAGTATCAGCAATGTACATCATGTTTTATTGTTTGATGCACTTTTCAATACTGTAGTGGTTTCTTTCTCTTAGAATGTATTTTTAAAGCTTCAAACGTTAACTGTACCGCCACTGGCGTGGGCCGAGGGCGCAGAAATTTTTTATACATTTTATTAAACATATAATCAGTGGTGGTCTTAAGGTTGGGGGGACCGAGGCAAGGCTGAAAAAGGGGCCTTTGATGACGTCACCACACTCAGTCAGCCGTGAGAAGACGTTTTGATCAAACCTAGGAAGGAGATATGCGGGCCACCCAAGGATACGTTCCTGAGACTATACGGCATGACTGACATATCTGCTTTGGAGTATATTATATGAGTGGATTATACGTTTTTAACCAAAAAAATGAGGAATTTACGCGCGAAACATGTCGAAGAGGGCCGAGGAAAGTGCCTCGCTTGACTTCCTTAATGACATTTGATTATTCTAACTTCCTAAAGAGTTGGCGAGAGATACATGATACACTAAAAGGCAACTACAAAATTTTTCGTTGACCCCCTCCTTGCATGTATTGTGCTTGAATACTGAGTTGCGTGTTTTCAGTTTCAATGTACCAGCAGAATGCTGCAAAGGTCTGAGCAAAGAAAATGTAATGAAAAATCGAGAAAAATAGGTGAAAATTAGACAGCAATAATTTTTTCAGATCAACACACACGATAGCTCAAAAAAACAAGGAAAGAACTGGGAAAACACTGCCAGATGGGTAAAATCTCCTTTGTCCGCCTTTATGAAAGCTGGCCACTGTATGAGGTAAACTGCTCTTGGAATTTAGAAATGGAATCCCTAGCCTTTCATGCGGGACGAACTATACCGTTCTATATCTCTCATCCAGAGGAGCGTTCAACCAGACAATCTGTCATTTCGACAAGAAAAGCTTTAAACAGATATTGCTCTTATTTTGATAAATTAGAGGCGATGAATCTTAGTTTAAAAACTTAACGCAAGGGTAAACAATACGTTAAATAACGATTGTGGTAACAACTCTAATTAAAAGGGACGTTAGTCAAAACAGTTGTAAAACTGGCAATGGCTGTATCCTATTGAATAAAGTTTTTCAGTGCTATTGCCTTTGAACTGAACACGATGCAACCACTGCTGAGCAATAAAAGGCCGATGTCCTACGTGGCAGCGTTCGGTGATAGTTTTCGAAATAGACGTCTTTTGGTAACGCAATAAGGGAAGGAATAACACTACGCATCCGTAATTCGAAGAAGGTCAAACCAACAGCTTGACCAAGTTTGCAGGTCACGATGGTGACTGCAAACCAACACTTCCGAAACAGAGCCGTTTTTTAAGCCTATTTGACCTATTATATCAACATGGATCCCGCGCCACACAAGGCCCGCCAGGCCCGTAGCTAGGTTTCAAGGTTGGGGGGAAATACGTTTTAGGGGCCAAGATTTTGTGCTCATGATATGCAGCGGTGTGTTGGGAAGGCGAGCACACCACTCTGTTTGTTGCATTGCTTTTCTCGACATGATTGTTAGATGCAAATTAGCAAAAACGTCCAAACTTCTGGAGAAAAACGCCAATTTCAAATTTTGGAGGTCTGAACTTTGAATCTCAGCGAAATCCGATTAGTTCTAAAATCGATTTATCGAAACTTCAATCCGAGGCACAAAAAGAACGCAAGGTTTGAAAGTGGTTCATTGCACACCGCGTCGTAGGATAGGATTGTAAATACCTCCAAATGCCAACATGACGTACCGTACTATTAGCAATTACGTTTGCTTTACTGATTGGTGATGACTGTTAAGCCTGCGGTCATTGGAGGGACAGAGGTGTTTTAACCACAGGACTAAGATGGAAAAACTACAAACAAAATTGCAATGCATGAGGAAAAGCTGCCTTACTGCTGAGCGTTTACTTATTTTGCATTCCAGTAAGCAATAAACGTGAACAGTTCAAAAATGAATCAAACTGGCCAAAACAATTCTTGTGAGGACTAAGTATTTCAAAAATGTCCAGATTCCAATATTTCCTCCCGAAAAGTCCAGTGTAGCATTGTTAATTCAAGTCCTTTCTGCAAATGTCACCTTCTCTTCAGCAAACGCAAAACATAAAGCGGGATTTACAGATACACAAACCACTACTGCGTCATCGTGATTGCATCTGTTACCAAACAATCGTTATTTATTCCTTTAAGCACATGAACGATTTCCAGAAAAACATTGGTGTTCTTGAAAATGAATTTGCTCCAGTTTCTAACTTGTAGACGTCAAGTTAAAGAAGAGAATGAGCATCATAGGTGATGTAATAATTTTGATTATTTTGCCTTTGACCTTTTGTCATAGCACTTTGGACTTCTCTGCAACGTGTGGCAAATGTATCCTTCAACAGTGTCCTTTCAAAGTCGGTTTACTGGCAGAATTTTCAACAATTGAAGCAACTGCTGTTGAAAAAGCTGCTACAATCATTGTCTCTGCAGCGGATCTTCAGACAAAATGGTCCATAAATCTGTAAGCTCTTTTCTATTTTTTTATTTGAATAAGAACTGATGATGCCTACTTACTAGGCGAAATATGTACTTTGTAAGATCTTAAAGTCTGATTCTTTGCTGGGAAAGGATTCCTTTCGATAGGCAGTGCTCTTTATTGATAGGAATTTAGTTTCATGCTCAGATTCGTCATCCTATTAATTAAACCTGCAGGGTCAGCCCTAGCTACCTGCTAACCGAATAAAACATGAATGAGAAACTGTCACACTTATAAGGATAACAACCATTTTTTGTGACTGCCTTTGTTCCTGCGAAAGGATTCTTTGACCATTAAATTTTCTTGCCATATTGCCTCTCTTCTGTGGCAAATAAGATTCAGGATTTTGGCAATCTTACAACAAAATGAAAATGTTTCTTTCAGCCATGCACAGAAAGTCTTGTGTTTTTCAATCTGTATTAGAAAATGGTTATCATTTCCATTCGATTATTATCTCTGTGTTTTGGACAGAAACTGATGGAGCCCACGCAGGCACTCAATCTAAGTGGACGTATATGCTGAAATCACTGGATTCGTGATGAAGGCAATCAGCTTTGTCTTGATCTCATTAAACACAACACTTTTATTCCAGGGTTCAGCAGAGAAATTCTGGCCACGGTCAGTGCCGGATTTACCTATAGGCTATATAGGCTTAAGCCTAGGACCTCAAGATCCAAGGGGGCCCCCAACAAACTGTGGCACGCATAGAGTCAATGGCGGGTATATGATCATTTAGATTAAACCTCGTCAAAAATTTATGTCTTAATTATTATTCACGAAACTTAGTTTCATTCAACTTTCGTGGCGATAACGCTAGAGAAAGTCAAGTCCCCTTGCGCAAATTTAGAACCCTTATTCAAGACTTCCTGGCGAAGGTTCTGGTTTTTAAACATCATCTTTTCTCGCGACAGTTTCATTGCTTTCGATTCTTATCAGTCTGAAAAAGTAAACATGCGAATGGTGAACCTAACAGTTACAACCATTTGGGTGCGTTTCACTTGACGTGTTTTGCTTGTGCGTGTGAGTTTTTACAGTCGTGGTAAGCGAGTTGCAACGTGGTACTCATGTTGTGCTTTAGTCTTTATGCCGCCACACATACCGTATAGGTGCAGTGTCCTTTTTTTAAACACAGATAAGAAAAAACAGTTGTGATTCTTATAAAAAACGTAGGCCATATGTATTGTCAAATATTTCAATTGTGGTGGTTTCGGATGGTTTGCCTGTGGCAGTTAATCCTGTTCGCGTCAGCCTAGTAGGATTTCAACAAATCCGTGTAATTCAACGCTTTTGCGTCAAAGGCACCAACAAACGCAGTGATCGTGGGCACTCCAGTAATGACTTAGAATTTTTTACTGACCGTACTTTCAAAGCGTCATTTTCAGATTTTCGCAAATTGATTAACGCTTTCCATTTTTTTCTTCGCAACAATGGGAGACGGGGCCTCACAAATGGATTAGCCTAGGGCCTCGCATCAGTTAAATCCGGTCCTGGCCACGGTAGTAAAATTTGAAAATAAGCACTCCAAATGAAGCAAACCCATGTTTTGATGTCACATACAAAGATGCATTCAGCATCAAGTTCAAGTTGTATAAACTTTTTGAGTTTTTTACAGTTTCACTTTTACAATAAAACCTATATGCATTAACCAAAGAACTGAAAATTTGAACCAACATTGCACAGCACGTTAAGATGATAACACGGTGGTGATATTTAATTTTGCAAAGCACTTTGCATGTAGTTAACCAAACAACCTCGCAAAAAGAACAACTGGAAAGGTAGCTACGGTGCTTAATCCACATTCGATAGGCAAATAAAGGATTTGAAGTTTTCTCTCAGTAAATACTACAAATGTGCCTACACACCTACGTTTTGAAACAACATGTTAGGTTACTTCGCGCTCGTCGTTGTTTCTAAGTGGGAAAAGACTTTTGACTTACACCGTGCTTGGCCCTGGCTGATTCTACAACACAGATACAAGATGTGTTACGCATTCAACAAGAACCCCTATAAAAATCAGTTTGGAGAAAAATATGCAATGATCTGCGTTTCTTCCGAAAAGTAGGCAGCGAAAGGCATGTGAGCCATACGTTGGCGCCAAATGCGCTGAATCAAACTAACAAATACGCTGATTAAGAAAAGGTCTGGCAAGCTCAGTTGCAATAACTTTCGAAGCTTCAACGATCAACACGCCACTCCAGGTGAACGAAACATGTATACAGTGAGGTTTCATGAATAGCATAACAATTTGACAATGTAGGGGTCGTTCGCTGGGGGTCTATTCTCTATTTTTTCCGGTTGAGAAGAAATGTGCTCCATTCCCGCTGCTTCACTCTTTGTTTCAGAGTGAATTTGGATCAAAGGGAATCAAAACAACTCAGTAATCCGACCAACCACGAACTTATGAGTGTCGTAGTGGATGAAGTCATCTCAAACAATGTCTCGGTGGTAATCGGGCCTGAAAGCAACGTGGCCGTCGAGAGGGTAAATCGGTAATGTAGCAGAACATTTCCTGCAAGATAAATGAACTCGTTATCCTGCTTTGATAAGTGTACTGTCGGTTGATATAATACCATTGAAAATGCATCTGATGTTGTGTTGCACTGCATGCATTAAAAAACTCTTCGAATTTTGCAGCTTAGTATTTTTGCGTTATTTTCGTAATATTTCAGCACTTTTCTATAAACCACCTGCAAAAACTATCTATGCAGATAAATTTAGGAAGTTAAACACTCCAAAACGTTTTTTTATAACAATCGTAACGGATTTAATAAAAATGTGAGTAAAAGAACCTAAATAATTTTCTAGCGAAATAAGCTAAAAGTATCCGTTCCTAGGTCAACTAATTCTCTTGGTTTATGCCACATAATACAGATTAAAACAGTGCCTAGGTTTGCATTGCTTGACGTAACTGTTGGTTGAAAACTATTAATCGTTTAATTATTAAATATTCTGTCCACAGAAAAAAATAGGTCGAAAATTTTTCAGGTTTCTCTACTTTCGTCTTTACTCATACTTTCTGCTTTCGCAGGCGCTTCCCAGTACTCAAACAATGACGTATAAAACTTACATAAAAATGAGCGATATGGTCGGATTTTTAAACTCTTCCGAGGGATCTTCAACTGATTCTAATATCGTACAACCGCCGAAATGGAAATTATGTAATGAAAGATTAGGTTTAAAATCTACTCCTATAAACCATGTTATATATTCTTGCATTATCGGTCGCGTACCAAACTTACATAAAAAAGCGCGATATGGCTGGGTTTTAAAACTCATTCGGGAGGTCTTCAGTTGATTATAATATGCAGTGCAAAAGCCCGTATGGAAATTGTGTGAAAGCGTAAGTTTGAAATCTAATCTTGTTAATTATATTACAGGTTCACCCATTGCTGGCGATAATGAATGTTACCCACATCGCCCCACTAGCCAGCAACCCAGCTTTTCGTGACAGCAAAAGGTTTGCAAACCTCATCCGCTTGGTTCCTGATGATAAATACCAACTTCAGGTAAGATTCATTAGAAATCAATTTTTTCCTAAAATCTTTACGATAATCTAAAAGTGTTTATACGTCATTTTCTTCTCTTTAGATTTTTGGCAAACATTCGACAAATACCCGCGTTTTTATGTAAAATCACATTAGTCAACCACTAGATAGCTCTGTTTCGACGTTTGTGGTCCAACCAGAGGAGCACAGAGTTTGATATTCCTACACGATTTTTAATTTTTACCGTAAAGACTGCATACTAGCTTTTGTTTTGTGGAAGGCTTGATGTAGTGCTCGTGGCAGCAAGTACGTCCCTTTTCAGAAAAGATGACTCAACAACCTTTGGCGTATCCAGGAGGCCAGAGGCCAGAGGCCATGCTAACCCAAACTTTCTAGCAAATCTTGTCCTTTTGTGATTCGAGAATTGGTGCCGCAAACCAAATAGTTTCTCTCGCTTAGAGTCAAAATGTTTGGCCCATACCAAATTTTGGACTGGATGCGCTATTGAAATGTTTTTCATGCAGGCAGCTATCAGCGTAGTGAAATTTTTTCGTTATGTGGACATATCCGTCTTCACCTCCTTTGATGAATATGGACTGTCTATTGTTGAAGCTGTCAGAAGAGATTATTACAGAACGAAAACCTATAACCTGAGAGTGATAAGAATGATCCAGGTTTGTCAATGATGATGTAATATGCGTACTGGAAACAACAATGGTTTTTAGTTTTTGCCACTATTGGTAACAAGTCTATGCCTATTATTCGTGTGTCACAAAATTATCTGGCATCATCTGAAAACTGTGCCATTGAAAAATCTCCAGTGGTCGAAAAAATGTTGTTGACAACAGGATATGGCCGATGTGATTTTATATTTTGTTGAACTTGCTGTTCTTGCAGCGAAAACATAACCCTTTCAACCAAAAAAGTTTTTGTGTTTTCTTTTATATTTGAGTTTTCTGTTTTTTAGTCATCTTCGATCAAAGTTGAATTGCAGAAGACTTTTAAAGAGTTAAAGCGATTCAAACCTCACATGATCATTCTCGCTTTGACACGTTCGCAAAAAGTCACGCTTCTAACCGAGGCATACAAGGCCAACCTGACAACAGCTCATGATTGGATGTGGCTTGCCTTGAATAGTGTTTCGAACCTGCCGTTGGAAAAAATCATTTTCAAGGGTCAATCACATCAGTTTAAAGGTAAGACCTGCTTTCGTTTTAATGAAAGCAAAACATTTCCACAAACGGAAAAATGTCACCAAAGCAACTATGCACGAATGATGGCAAATTAAAATTTCCGTGTCAACAGTAATTGAAAGTGAATTTTGCAATAAGCAAAAATCAGGTTTTCTCTGTATTATGTCACAGTTACCTCGCACGTGCGCGCACTGCTGTACCATTCCCAACAATATCTAAAATGTTTATGTAGCTTTTGTGGTTTTTCAACTATGACCAAAAACGCGAGTTTGTGGAGTTTTGAGCAGGTCTGAGATCGAAGTGTTCAAAGGTAGGAGTTCCTTTTGAATGAAATAAAGAAAACGTGTTAAATTTTTCTGCCAAATCGTATAGTGGATTGCTTGGTAAGCTCTAACTGTGGCATTGTCGAAACTGCTATCCAGTGATATTTCAGATACATTGTCTTTGGAATTTCGCAAACACAGCTGAGTCCCCTAACAAGCGCAACAGTTTGTCACAAAATTCATCGGCAAACGAAATTTAAAATAATTAATACAATGTTTAAGTGTAAAGCACCACAACAAAATAAACTTGAATATAAATTGCAGCGGCTGCAAAACACGCTGGTCTTAAATTGAAATGCGCACACACTCGATCTCAAAAACGAAAAGCAGCACAGGACACTATACGATTTTACGAGTGGAAGATACTTTCATAACTTCATAAAGGCTGCTAAAATCGTAAATGGACAAAAGATATGGTGCGATACTGTGATTACTCGAGGCAGCGAACCGACTTGACATGAAGCGATTACCATAGCAATGCTGCATGTTGTGTTAAAACTTGGTCAGGGAAACTTGGTGATGTGCATCTATGGGTCAAGAAAGTTGCCCTACTCCCTTGCACACATTAGCAGTGATGGCGTGACTCGAGTAAGTCACTCGACTCACGATTTTGGTAACTCGACTTCAGTCATGACTTTTTTACAGAATGACTCGAGTCACAATAAATGACTCGAGACTCGAGTCGACTCATTTTTACAAAATCTCGAAACATCTTGTTGAAAAACACAGTTTCAGCACAAAGAAATATGCTGTTTTTACTTCAATGATGCGTGTTGAATATTGACACAAATTTTCTCTTGTGACTGCATCTCCTAGTAATGTTTAGCTAGTTTTTCAAGAAGGGTTCCACCTGACACTGAGATAGAGCTGCGACTTTGCTTTTTATACTGAGGGGCCAGCAACGCAGAATACATTGGACATACAATCGTGGTTTAGTGTAGTATTTTCATATCGTGATCGTGGTATTAGACCACATGCTTCTACTTTGAGTCTTTCTTGGGCCACTTGAAGGACTGGGAGGTAGCCTGTATTTGCTGCAGATGGGTTAAGCTAGACTAGTAGAGTTGACTGAGAATGAAGTAGAGAAGTGAAATGAAAAGCTTGATATGTTTGAAAGCTGTGGTTTGCTATGGAGAGTGTTGCAGAAATTTTAAGTTTTTTTTTATCACCGAACAATACGTTACAGGCTGATTACCCTAGTCAAGGTGCGATAAAGGTCTTCTAATGCAAAGAAATTAAAACTTAATGTGGTAAAAGACTAAGACTTAGTGTTACTGGTGGTATACATTACTACTTCTCAAAAGAGTTGGATCGGTTTTCTGGCTTCAGTTTAAGGTAGATAGTGGGCAGTGGAAAAGAATTGTAAAAATTTGAAAAAGGGACTGAGAGCGCATTACTCGTAATGACTTGGCAGAGTCCAGTCACTTCTTGCAGAGCCTAATCACTTCATTGACAAAGCCTAATCATGTTAAAAGTGGGAACATTTCACTATAACAGACTTTTCAATCCGTTGAATCAATGCAGTAACAACAGCAAATATTGCAGTGCTCCATCAAAATTTCCAATACATGTCACATTCCCTGAAAGAGAAAGTCTCTTTTACAAATACATGAAACTATGCGATTAGTAACTTTCCACTGAAATATTAATTGCAAATATCTGACATTTGCTGCTAAAAACAGATATGTATATTACATATATTAAGCTCTGTGATTATATTGATTTCAGCATGATTTGCGTAAAGACATTTTTTGTTTGGCCAATCTTTGATTTGACCTTCAAATGTGATATTTTATGTTTTCCATGGTGCTCTAATCAAAGATGTTCACAAAAACTTGGTCCCAGCTAATTGATAATGCATTTGAAACATTTTCTAAGCATTTAAACTTTAAACGTATTAAAAACATTTGAAACACTTTGAAAAACGTTTTCTGTTTGCTTGGACGTGAAAATTTTTGTATTTAGAAGCGAAACATTCAAAATGTTCAATTTTATCTGACTCGACGATGACTCGAGCTTGCGCACTAATGACTCGAAATATCTCGAAAGTTTTTGTGACATGACTTTGACTCCACCAAGTCATGATTTGATTCTGACTTGACCCGAAAAAAATTAAGATCACTTTCATTCGAAGGGGTTGTGACTCAACAAATATAACTCGGCAAAGACACTGCACTTGACAACCCATCGCTATTTGAAGCTTGTTTGATGGTGACAAGCATTTGCGCTGATTGCCTTTCTGTCTCCAAAGCACTTTCTGCAGGGAATGCAAGGCTGTAGAACTGTAGATGCACTGAACTTGGAAGACACGAGAATTGGCACAAGTGTGTCGAGCGCGTTTAAATCCTTGCTGGGTGTCAACCTCACAAAGCTCGCGATAAAAGCTTTCATTGCGCTCCTGGCGTTATGGCGCCACGTTGTTTTGTTTTTTTTTGTCTCATGACTCGATTACTAAAATGCAAGTCACCGAACAGCAGTTCAGTCCGCAGAGTTCATTTTATGCAGCTTACACTTTTGGACGAAATCGAAGCTGGTCTAGATCTTGGCTTTGAAGCTGATTTTTTCAAAGCGTGAAGTGTTTGTAGAAAAATTACTGCGGAAAAGAGTCTTTAGATTTTAGTAGAATTGCAACGGAGTGTTTCGTCAAACAACACCGTTCCTTTTCGTGAAAATTTTCAGTAAAAATACTTGGCTCATCTCTGGCTTCCTTAGCAAATAGTTTTTTTCAGTAATGGTTTTTATTACAGGGGGTTAAAATTAAAAAGAGATTTTACAGAAAGATTTGTTTTATAAGGTCTCGCACTTCAATTTTGGTAATGTGCAAAATTTGCTGATACGAACATTTTGTAGATGCGTCACCAGCGCCAAGATGTTGCAGCGGCGTGCACAAGCCTAATTGGATGAAATGGTATCAACACCTGTTTCTTTTCATTCAAGTTACATGAGAAAAATATGATTTGAAAGTTATTTTCTCAATTGCAACTACACCAAGAAACTTCTTTAAAATGCGCATTTAGTTCGCATAGAAGTAACTGTTTTCAGAGCTTCTCGGTCTTCGCCCGCGACTCAACACAGACCAGGTCAATGCAGGCCTGGGTCTTACCTCGTCCGACGTCAGCTTCACTGCTCAACGTTACATCGACAGCTTGCTGCTTGTTGCTGACCGAATAAAAGAAAGCTGCGTGGCAGCGAGAGTGAGTTGTGAAACAGAGAAAGGAATGAATCTGTAAATGCTTAGAGATGCTCGTTTCTTTGATCATGAGAAATGTTTCATTTTTTTGTTTGAATTTATGTTTTTTCGCCAATGTGTGACTTTTCATAAAATAGCGTTTGATCAAAGGTGCCCGACTGATTGAGGCATTAATAAGAGATTGACACAAAAGTTGTCTCTTAACCAATCCATGGATTTTTTTTTTTTTTTTTTTTTTTGAAGAGAACAAATTGCATCTTCGCATGAAAATGAACATTTTACTTATCCTACGCTTTGAAAAAAAACGTACAATCCGATAAAAGTCTTTTCCAAGATATGATTTGTCAAGTTTGATCAATTTTAAGAGAACCAATGAAACAACACTAGTCAAGGTGAATTGTTTGCTTCGTTCTAAGTAAGTAAGCTTCGCGACTCTGCCAAACATGAATGCAAACTTCTGAGCAGGTTACAGTCACTTGACGGCCAGTAACAGGCAGCCGTCAACACCGCACTCCCGCAACAATCCACTCAGCTTTTCACGATGGATCTGGTTGTAGCTTTCATCGATGGATCTAGTCGTATTTGTAGACCAGCGGCTCTCAAATGGTACACGTATCAACTGGGGTAGGCGAGGTGAACCAAGTGGTACACGAATCTTTCCAAAATTAAAATTTTGACATGATAGTGCAGTAGATATTTTCTAATCATTGTTCTCAAGAATACAGTCAAGGAGTACTTGATAGATGATAGACAAAACAGCGCTTAAAGGGCACATCACTTCAAAAAGGTTTAGAACAACTGGCGCAGGCGTGTTGGGCCTGCTACAGAAAATTATTGAAAATTTGCTGAAGAGTGAAAGTTTGGTCTGCAGTGTTGTGCCAAAGACAAGAACTGCACTATGTATTTTCCAGTTTTGGCTGAATTATTTAGAGGCATATTTCTTCAAGGAATTGGCATACACTTTTGCAAGGAGTCTAAGGAAAGAGATGCGTCGGTAGTTAATGCATTCACACCTGTCTCCCTTCTTGTTTACAGGGATAATCAACCAATTTTGTAAATCTTTCGGTTCTCATTCAGAACACCAGGCGATTGGCCCATACCAATCAGCCAAATATATCCTTGTATCAAGGCTTTGAGCACTTCGGATGAAATTTCATCGCAGTCTCTCCAGCCTCCAATGTTTTGTAACTAGGAAGACTGATTTCAGTGACGGTATTTTCCTCATTAAAATTTACCTCCAGTGTGTCCGATTGTATGAAAGTGACTATAGGTTGAAACTATTGAAATACTCATGTGTTGAGGATGTCTTCCACATGTTGAATAAGACATCAATTTAGTCTGTGCAGAATATTAGATCTTTTTGACGAAAAGACACGGCGTATTTGCTAGAACATTTTGCTGGCTTGCCAGTAATTGGAATGTGCTCTATGTACGAAATTTTCCAAATATTCATTTTTGTTCAGGACATTATTTTCGGCCCCTATTGCTTCATCTCCACTACATTATGAAAGTTAGAAGAAAATGATGCCAAAGATAAGCAAAATGAAAACATCAGAGTGTAGAGGAAAAACTAGGTGTTTCAAAGTATTATAATTGGTAACTGTTGATAAACACAGAAGTTTGAAATCAAAAGAAGCAACCTTTCTTAAAAGCATTTTTGCAAAAATTTTTTTCTTCACGAGAAATGAAAAGTGATATTATTTCTATATTTTTTATTCAGATGAAGAAGAGGAAGAATGGACAACCATTTTCTGGGAGAAATAACAGCGAATCTTTCTTAGTTCCTTTCTTTCATCATCGAAATTCAAAGGATCCTGTATATTATGACGTCTTGCAAGCGTTTGATTCCAATTGGTCAGTTATTGGCCAATGGGCTTTAAACACCAGCATTATCCATGGGCAACTGCATATGCTAAACGGTACGAAGGCAATCAGGCCTGCCAATCGAATAAGAGTGACTACATACCTTGACTCTCCATTCGTCTACTTTGATAACAAGAGTGAAACTGATCTAAGTAAACTGAAGGGCTATGGAATCGATTTTCTCAAAGAACTGAGCCGACTTGACGGTTTCGAATACGAATTGCACTTCGTCAAGGACAATCAATTTGGAGGAATAAACAAGACAACTGGTCAGTGGACTGGAATGATAGGGGAGGTTGAAAGGGGGGAAGCTGATATGGCTTTAGCGACGATGACTCTAACCTCGGAACGCGCTCAAGCTGTAAAATTTTTGCCAAGCTTCATGAGACTCGAATTGAAATTTTTAATATTGAGATCGTTCAACACCAGTTACACGTACAATCCGTTTTCATTTTTGAATCCTTTCGATGGATCGTTTTATGCAGCTATGCTCATTGCTGTTTTTCTTCTGGCAATTGCACTCACGACTCTTTCGGCCACCAGTCCGTACGGAACTAGAGGAAAACTTTTTTTGTCTCATCGAGCGGTAAAGGCAAAAGTCCTCAGCGCCGCTGAAGAAACAGAAAACTTTTCTCAGCTGAGTCGACGCGATAGGCAGCTGCTCCAAGAACGCGAGGAAGCCAAAACAGGAATGGGTTTCAACAATTCCTTCTACTTTGTTTGGTCGGCCTTGTTCTATCAATCGACCGAGCGTTCGCCGCAATCATTCTCGGGAAAAATCATCTCCTTAACGTGGTTCTTCGCTTCGACCGTTTTCATTTCTTATTACACAGCGAACGTCGTCACTTCCGTGTCGCTGTACGCGAAAAAGATCGACGTCGTACATTCGGCCGAGGATTTGCTGCTACAGCCCACGATAGGGTTCGGAACATTCGTTGGCAGCGCTGTTGAAACTCAGTTGAAAGAATCAAATACAAACATAGCCAGGCAAATGTATCGGACAATTAACAGTGGAAAAAGCGCTCTGCATCATATGGTGTCTAGTGTTGAAGAAGCTCTTGCGCTGGTCAACCAAGGTAAGTATGCCATAATCATTGACTCTATTGTGGTGGACTTTCTTGCTGTGGAGAGCAACTGTCGGTTCAAAGCCGTTTCTCTCGGATTCGGATCAATCGAATACGCATTGCCTGTCCAGAAGTCTTTTCCCTTTTACGAATCATTATCTCGTCACATTGCTGATTTGAAAGCAAGTGGGTTTTTTGAAACTTTGTGGCAGAAATATTACCACGATTTGGCAGCCTGCGATCACTTGGATCGCTCGGACAACCCATTGCGGTCATTGACTTACACAGACCTTGCGGGCGTTTTTTATTTGATTGCATTTGGAGTGGCCACGAGTTTCATTGTGTTGGCAATCGAATGGATTGTGGCCAGTTTTTTCGATGTGGCGTCAAGCAAGCCG
>Ga0210059_1007113_pt1 | contig 17840 bp, 7 predicted proteins | sample Ectturendosymbi2_FD_188042 | JGI IMG/M metagenome (GOLD analysis project Ga0210059, IMG submission 188042) | Ecteinascidia turbinata endosymbiont from Florida, USA - Sample 2 (SPAdes) (version 2) | ecosystem: Host-associated > Tunicates > Ascidians > Unclassified | place: Key West, Florida... | reverse complement strand
GGTTTTTGCATAGCTGTTCAATACCAAGTTTACTATTGTTTCTCAACTATTTTCTGAGTGTTAGCCAGTGGGCTCCCTTCAGCTAAGTTTCGCCATGGCTCAAACCTCTAATTGCGTCACTGCACCTGATCAAAGCAAGGTTGTACTGCAGATAAGAGCTATGCGTAGGGCTAGCAGCAATATCCTACAATAAAAGCATAGTTGTTTCTTAGGTGACTGAGCAATATTGTAGTTTTGTCAGCGTTTGTGTCACGTAAAGCCCGATTGGTATTTTTAGATGTGATTTTTTCCATTTGAATTTTCTTCAGTAAAGTCATTCAGAAATCGGATTGCTATTGAGTGCTTGCGTAATTTTGTACTGCTCCCATGCAAAGAAAATCAGAGAAGATGTTGATGATATTGAATAGCAAGCAAAAGCCACTTTACCAACTGGCAACCGCAGAACTCTTCCCCAACGAGACACGGAAACAGCAAAAAATGACAAAAGCGCGTTTGGGTCTGATATAACAAATCCTTTGGTTCACATTTAGAGACCAAAAGAATGCATTTAGATGCAGCCATTTTTCTAGTTCATGGGTTCGCTTCTTAACTGCATCAAGAACGATGTTCACAAGTCTAGCTTGCTTGATCTCCCTAGTATGCTTCTGACACTTACTAAACAATTCTCAAAGTAATGGCACACAAATAATGTTCTCTAATCATTTTTATTAAATTAAGAAACATCTATACAATCCATAAAGATAAACACTTTCCAATTATATAATGCATGAAGTCAATCGAACTCTCTCGAATCAAACTCACAGACACAAATCAATTGCTAGGACCCTCCTTACAACCAGCAAGTATTTTCTAACTTAAAACCAATCGCTATACTAACTCGTCGTTAAACGAATGGCTTACAGTTGTGGATAAGGGATCTCGACCATTCGAATCGTGACGAGCGTTTCCAATGTTTGGAGTTTCATTAATCAAACAGTTGTTATTCAGTTTCCGAGGTTACTGTCGCGATTTTTAACGCCTTTCATTTTGTCAGCGTTACCAAGTTTTCATATAAATAAAGTCATTTTTCGTTGGGCAAGTTTGGCAACAATGTTTTTATTCTTTCAATGTTTTACTTTTTGGAATGGCATAATTTAAACCAATTTTTATTGTTTTGAGTGTCATATATTAATTTGGACAATGCCATTGTTTAGTACAGAGTGACAAGGATTTAGTCGGACATGCCACTGGCTTTGACTGAAAACAAGTCGGTCTAAATGACTCTGTTGTCAGTCAGAAACTCAAGCTGTCAAGAAAGGCCGTGAACCCACAGCGTCTCAAAACAGCACTCATAACCAAACAATTCGAGCTTTAGCTTGGCTGCAAGGCAGAGCTTCGTTTTACTTCTGCAGCAAAACCAAAGTGGTTTAAACTACCGAAGGATATCACTTGTCAAGATAGACGAACGAACTGAACTTGACTGCGAAAATCAGCCCTTTTATGCCCAAGTTCATTGGAAAGTCCCTAAAATTATGTACGTAGTGCTACGTACAGGATACTGCATCATAATGCTAGGTAACGCCGCCATCTTGCGACGTCATATTGCTTAGCAACGACGCCATTGATTGTCTGGCGTTTCACGTGATTAGTTCGCAACAGGAAGTGAGAGTATGAGTGTTATCTGAACGTGATCAGAGTGAGAGCAGAATGAGGCACTGTTCATGTTCAACGTGTAGTTCTAGCTTGCTTCTTGATGCTTGGCTACTTTCGATGTTCTTCAGTATTTCTTTGTCTTCTCAGTGCTGGTGGTGAATCCGTTTTTCTTCATTGTTGAGTATTGTTCTATTTCGTAATACTTTATTTTAGATGTAGTAGACTTTATGTCTGCTACACTGATGCCTTAGATGAGTGTTTTTTAGTTTATGCAACCACACGAAGCCTTATGTTTTAGCTTGATGGTCATTAATTGCCCAGGCGAAAGGTTCTTTTCAAGATTCAAGAGAATTAAAAATGAATTGAAGGGCCGCAATATTCCAGGAGAGGTTGTTAACACTAAGCACATTAAAAGTGACAAACTTAGGCAAACAAATTGTGATGAATTCGTAGATAATTTTGTTATGAAGAAGGCAGGACAAAACCTTTTTAACTGTTCACTGTGTTATGTTCAGTCTTACTTGATTTGATGATTGCAGCTTTTTATTTCTATATACGTATTTCAATAATGACAGCATAAGCGAAATTTAAACCAGTCTAGTCGCAACGGTGGGCATTGGTGAGCTCAGCCCTTCCGAATTTAAATATGAAACACTACAAATCAGTAAAGATTTTATCAAACTTTCAGAATGTCAAGCCCCTTGCGAAAACTTAAGCCCCCTATTGAAGACTTTCTGGCGACGGTTCTGATTTTTAACTCCATATCTTTTCACGCGATAGTTTAGTTGCATTCGATTCTTACCAGTCTGAAAAAGTGAGAAACACGCGAATAGTGAACAAGTAAAAGCTCTAGAAGGTTTTCTATATAGGCTTTAGAGCAATCAGCCGATTGGGCTCTGCTTTCTTCTTTTTGCGATGTTTCATACTTGCGCATATCTGTATTCAAGTAACTTCATTCCACAGGTGTAATAAGCAAGGAATTAATCACAGATTTTTATCCCTTGCTTATTTCACCTGGGGAGTGAAGTTATGCGAATCGTGAACCTAACAGTTACAACCATTTGGGTGCGTTTTACGTGAGGTGTTTTGCTCGTGTGTGTCAGATTCTTACAGCCGTGGTAAGCGAGTTGCAACGTGGTCCTCACGTTGTGCTTTAAAGTCTTTATGCCGCCACGCATACTATATAGGTGAAGTGTGTTTGTTTTTTCTTTTTTGTTGAAACAAATAAGAAAACACAGATGTGGTTCTTATAAAAAGGGTAGACCATGTGTTGTGTCAAACATTTCTATTGTGGCGATTTCGGTTGGTTTGCCTGTGGCAGTTAATGATCCTCTTCCCGTCAGCCAAGTGGGATTCCAACAATTCCGTGCAATTTAACGCTTTTGCGTCGAAGACAGCAACAAACGCAGTGATCGAGGGCACTTCAGTAATGATTGAGAACTTTTTAATGACCGTATTTTCAGAGCGTAATTTTCCGATTTTCGCAAATTGATTGACGCTTTCCATTTTTTTCCTCGCAACAATGTGTGAAGGGTCCTCACAAGTGGATTAGCCTAGGGCCTCGCATCAGTTAAATCCGGTCCTGTGTGTAGTACTAATTTGTATGACATCAATCGCAAACCTTTCACAAGAGCCCCCTTTAAAACAGCCTAGGGCCCTGCAAACGATGTAAAGTATTTGTATCATGTTTGCTATTTTAGGGTATGTAGATTGCAAATACAGTAATAGCAAGTAGGCTATAGTATGAGGTGTTAAATTTAGACAACTCAACTTACTCAAGTTGCATTGCCAGAACCACTTTCGGATAAAGTGCATGTTGCCGTAAGTAGCCTATAGCCTAACAGTTTTTGCTTGATTTTGAGATGGTGGTTTTCAGAATGTACCGTACGTTTTTTGTATTTTTATAATGTACGATGCAGGGTGGGCCAAAAGTAGACCTGCTCTTGATTGCTTATTTACATTTATGGCTGAAATTTTGGGAGGGTATTGATAAATACTGGATCGTTCCGGTAAGAAAATTATTCTACTTTCTCCACTGGGTTTAATGGCTATGATGCCGCTGACAATTTGGGCTTCTCTCTCCTCCATGAAAGAATAAAACTTTCGCTAACCCCTGTTACTTGTAATAAATCTCTATGTATATATCAATACACCATGTTATAGTAAACTCTTGTTGTTTGTATTAAAAGATAAATGTCGCAGTGCTTAACGTTGTATTAATAAAACCATGAGTGAATACACTTTCGTCTGATAACAAAACTGAGCGTGAAGTCGAACAAAAACGGGCGGGTCTAAGTTTCTTAATTGTTAACTGGGCGTGCCTTGGGCACTCCGGCTAAATTCACCAGTGCTCTTGCGGAGTGGTCCTAAACATGTGCTGTTCCTCTTCTTTAGAAGGGAACTGCCACACAGAACCGCAGATAAGTGTGCATCGGCGTGTACATGAAAACAAGATATAACAGTAGGCGTAAAACTTATTTTGCAGAGTACTCCCAACAAAGTTATTCATTTTAATATTCACACTGAATTTTCCTCTGACTGATCCTCAAAAGCTGACTTTTCAACCTTGCCTTGATTTATGATTGTCCTGTCATATACGAAACACGCACCACCTCTAAACCAAAAAAGATTCAGACAAATAGACAATGAGCAATATAATTCTCACACAGATCCCTGCAAAGGCTACGTTCAAATTTTATATCATTAACTCCTCAACGTAACTTAATCCATTGGTTATCATGTCGACTGTCCAATTCATCGACGAAATCATCTAAATCTGTTTTAAAGCTAGTACCTGTCAATTTAAAGTATATCAGTGTTTCCCAATGTTTCACTGGTAATGGAATTGCTAAGAAATGTTTTCACTAAGTTATTTATGAAAAATTTATCTCGCATGAACCGCTGGTGACGAGAAGAGTTACAGCTACCAGCAACGGTCAAACGCAGCTTTTTAAGTAGCTATAAATGACAAAAATTGTTCGAGCGATATACGCAGCTTCGACTCTTTCGGAAGCAAATTCTTTGCGAAAGTTATTTCCCATTTTAAATCATTTTTACTGAACGAATATGATTTGTGAATCCTTTCAAGTGTGTTTCTGATGGAAATGTTTGACCTCCAGGACAAAGAGCTGAAATACGCGAAAGAATCACTTCTAAATCATTACAGAAAATCCTTGCAAAATTATGTGAGGTTGCAGGACATGTGGGTAGAGTTAAAACTGTAGTCACGAACAACTTACGTAAGATGTTTCGAAGTCGTATACACAAGGCAACCGAATGCAAAACCACAGCCAGGATAACTTGAGATAAATCAACTGAAACCAATTCCTAATGCTTTCACAAACCGTTTGCTACTGGGACAAGCAACAATCTGCTGAAAGTAATATAATCCAGCTCTACCTCACACTGAAATGCACGAAAGATCAATCTTCCCACATCTGTGACTGTTTCTTCATTTCGAAATGAGTGTTTAAATAACAGGACCACTGTCTGACTAACTTTCACGCAGGATTGGAGAACTACTGGTATGTGTCGTCATAAACAACTCTAGTTAACCGACCGTCAAAAACAACAGCACAGCTTATCATGCATTTGGAAAACATTGAATGCAGGCTAGAGCGTTTCTAAATTATCGTTTAAAATATTGTTGGCCGAAAGTTATCTACTGCATGTATCTAGGGTTGTCAGATGGCCGGTATTTCACCGGCCTTGCCGGTATTTTACTGATAATTTAGCAGAGGCCGGTATTATGAAAATCAGTGTCTGAAGCCGGTATTGTGAAAAAATAATTTGCCGTAACTTCAAAAAGAACTAACGCAGAATTTCTCAAATGATAATGACTCTTTTGTAGTGAATCTTGTCAGGACAGTTTCTTCAGCGAAGTTTGTTTGCTGCTGTTGTCGCAATCCTTGGTGCGACTGTCACGTCACACACACACCGAAATGTAACGAATCAGCCAAAAAAATACAAATTATTAATTGTGGCGTAACAATACTAATTGTCTCCGTTTTCCTTGTGCTGCTTACAAATTACGACACAGCTGGCGCTGTTGAAACAATGGCCGGTATCTTTACACAACGCATTTGACAACCCTACATGTGTCAACCAAACGAACTTAAACGGGAAATTAGGAAAAAAAACTGGGGGAGCCAAGCAGAAATCTGGGTGGCCATGGCCCACCCAGCCCCCTCTTAGAATCGCCAGTGGTTGCACCACAATCACAGAATGTCTATGAGCTACCACAAAACGGATTAGTCAGTAGTGACCAAACCGTTGAAAGATGGTTGATTTTTATTATGTGCTTTGTAGTAAGAACATATTGATGAAACTAGTTGGCTATCAACAGCCTACTGGTCTCTGTGTCAAGGTGGAATTCATGGTTGGAACCAGTTCGCTTTCATGTTAATTGTTTTAACTTTCTGAAGCTGCTTTCGTTCATGTGAGACCGGCACAATTGTTTACGGAAAATGGTGTTTGGATTTACATTTGCAGTGCTGTGGAAGTTTCATGGTTAACACAGAATATTCGACATAGCAGTACACGTGTGTGGTTACATATACAGTGGCGTTTAGGTGGCTATTGTGAATAATAACGCTAGTTAATATTTAACGATATTCACAAGCCTATTTTGGGTTTGATAGGGTTAATCATAGCAACTTGATCTTCAAAACAATGAAAAATCACCATACAATATAGACATTTATGTTGCCCCCTACTTTTTCTTTGGCTCCGTAGTGCCCCTCTACTTTTTTCATTCTAGAATCGCCATTGGTAGGTAGGCTATACTGGGCCCAGGAGGATGAAAGTAACCATGATAAGTTTTTCTGCAATTTAACCAAAAACTACTAGTGTAAGGGAGTTTTTGGTATAACTATTGATCTGATTCTAAATCTTAGAATGGTAGCTTTTGTACCTATTTTGTGATGACTATAGCCTGCAAACAAGCTACGCGAGTTTCGACAAGGGCAAGATAAGGCAGCCTGGTATCGATGTTAGTATTCCCTGAAAAATTTTATCCCAGAGGTCCTGGTTCCATCCATAAAGGGTAGGACATGGTGGAAAGCAGATATAACGCCCTTCCCTGCGAAAAGGGTGCATTCCTCCGGACCTTTCTAAGGTCGACATTTTCTAACCTTAGCGGCAAGCTGCAGTGACGGCACTCAAAATGTCAGCAAAAAAAATCCTGGGCAAAAACGTGTGGTGGCCAAGACCGACTTTTTGTAACCTTAGCAGTTGCTACATGCAGAAACCAAGCTAGGCAGAAGCGTAGTTGCAAGTGTTTGATAGGCCTACTCGTTGTCAGCAATAGACGTTGCTTAAGCTTTATTCGGTGTCGGAAGAGGCAGTCCAAAACCAACACCATATGCGCAGACGAAAAAATGAGCTCACGCAAACGCGCACGCAGTGACTCAGCTGTTGTCTCGTGCTGTCCTTTTTCCATTTGTATTGAGAGAGCGTTACCGCCGCCATGTTGTGGCTGTGCATGGTAGGTGAAAGTGCCTTGTAGAAGGGAAATTTTAATTGTGCATAACTTCCTAAATACTCATTTTCGACGGGTTTGGTGTATATATTTCTTGTCAGTGCAGATGGTAATGCGCAGCCTAGTTGTTTTTTTAACGAAGTTTTCCGTTGTGGTGCTCAGCTAAAAATTGACCCCTAAGGCTAACCATAAACCTGACGCTAACCCTAATCCCTAACTGTAACCCCTAATGCTAACCCCATACCTAAATGCTAACCCCTAAGCCTAACTCTAATGCTAACCCTTACTGAGCGCTAACCATGACGCAGACGCTAACCGAAGCCTAAATCTAACACCTAAAAAAAAGTTTGGAAAGTTATGAAAAAAGTAAAAAAAAAGAAAAAGGAAGTCGCCAAGGTGAGGGTCCAACCGAAAAGCAATGGCGTACCAGACTTGAAGCATAACCACTGTGCTACGAACAGCATGCCGATTGCATGACAAACTGACCTTTTTATTTGAATTGCGTCATGCCACGAGACGAGACTGAATGTTTGACTGGTGGCACAATAGCTCTAGCCTATCTGTTGCCACCAGAATATCGGCGGCAAAATAGACACTACATAGTTTTTAAAGTGTTTTTTCGCCAAGTATGTCTTGTACTTGATTTTACTTGAAACAGTCATTTGTTTGGTTACACTCTGAATATAATGCTTAGTTGAAATTATGAAGACTCCATATTAAAAATTACTGTAGTGGCAACCAAGTGTTGATGCATAATACTTGTTGTGCTATATCATATGTCTTCATCCCGACTATAAATGCTGCCATAATATTTAATAAATGGATATATATTACACACGTGTGCCAAGCCACTGACATCGTTTTTTCATTGCAATGTTAATTCACAGACATGCTTGTTTCCACTTCACACAGTCACTGTAATGTTTGTTTTGCCATTCTTGCATGACATTTTTTTTGTTCCATGATTTTATCAGGTTTTTAGGATAATACCAGGTTTGGTGCCCTGTAAAAGGCGGAGCTCCGTAAATAGCGGAGCTTGGTTGCGGAGGTTTGATGACATAACCGGAGTAGCCAAAACCGATATTTTGCGTTGAGAAATGAGAACTAAACGGTAGTAGTAAAAAAGTAATTGTACTGCAAAAAGTGATATTACACTATGATAAAAAAGTCTATTTTGAAGTTTGATAATTTTTGGCTATCTGAGTTTCACAACGGTTCGAGGACAAAAATAGGTATCAACAGTTGTGAATGTATAAAATTTGTAAATGTCGCAAAATTCCATGCATTCTAAGTTTGGGGTAAACGCATATTAAGTTGCAATGAAACAACATTTATCCTTCACTTTTTTCCTTCTTTTGCTTTTGCAACGCAACTTTTTACCACTCCGGTTACGTCATCAAATCTCTGCCACTAAGCTCCGCTATTTACGGAGCTCCACCTTTTACAGGGCACCCCAGGTTGTAACTATTTGATCGCATAAATGCTTTGAATCACTGAGATAATGTATTTCATATAAATATAAGAACAAGTCATTGAAAGTTACCAATTACAGTGGGCCCCTGGTACAGAGGCCTGATCCTGGCGTGGGACGCAACAGTTGTGGACAATTTTTTTGCTCAGGGCCACTATAAATAAAGACTCTGCTTCTGCTAGACAGGCTGGTTTTGTGGCCACAAAAGCTGAGGCCGCAAAATGCCAAAAATATCATGACCTCCAAAGCAATTACCACTTACACAACCAGTGGCAATTGAGACCACTGGTGTGTATGGCAAGTGTACTGCCCCTTTTTTGAGTGGTCTTGCGAAGAAACTCTAACTTGTTGATGTGTCTGGCGACCCCAGGAAGTGCCAGTGGCTCCACCAGCGTCTGTCCCTGGCTGTGGTCAGGGGAAATGCTGCCAGCATATTGGCCTGTGTGCGAGTTTGATCTAACTTTACCTGTGGTTTCGTGTTCAACATTGCTTGAAACCTGGAAAAATCCATCTGGCGCCTTGCTGGTGTGTGCTGTAATCATTATTAGCCTACGCCTAAGTCGCGAATATGCCCTATTGAAATCTTTTTGGTATTATTTATTCAATGAGCAGATAGATAGTACACTTTTCATTCAAGCTGTTTTTAAGTGCGGTTTGTTTATTTGTCTCATGAGGCAAAATAGACCCTACATATTTTTGTATCTCTTTCTAGGTAGGTTATTATTGCTTCATTCATCATGAGGCAAAAGTTATGTGGGGCTGTTTAGCCTTTAGATTAAACACGATTGTTAAGTGGTAACATGACAATTCACAAAAAAAAGGGGTCAAGGTTTAAAGTCAAAATAGATTGACTGATATTAGAGTCATAAATATATTCCTCATGGGAAAACAAATATTATATCCACTAATGATTTTCACTTCGATGAGGTAGTGTCCAAATGACTATCTCATTTTCACTTACGAAGGATTACTCAACCGTATCCATCATTAAAAACTGTAGCAACTAGCCGGCCTTGTGTCAGATATAACGCTGAGTGTGTGCATGGCATAGCAGCACAGTAATCAGTGATCCTCTGGTTGAGTGGGAAGTGTCCGTTCTTACTAAGTGATGGGATATGGGTTCGGCTCTCGTCATGGTTGCTTTGGCTTTGCTAATAGAGATGTTACTGTTCATGTCATAATATCATCAGTTATATCTGTATGTTTTCACAATATTTTTGAGAGCGCCTTTGATGTACTTGTTAAAAATTTTGAAAACAGACATCGGTTTCGATCAGTGGTCTTTAACCGTTTTTGTGCAATTGCCTCCCTGCGAGAACTTTTTTGAAAATCGCCCCCTACCTATAGTTTTTGCGCTGTCTGAAAATATTTTGTTTTGAAAATAATTTTGGTCGTAATGAAATATAAACCTAGGCAATCTAGTTAGCATAAAATGAGCAAACAACAAAACAAATGTGAATGCGCTTATAGAATAAACGTTACTCATTTCCAAAAAACAGCTGGTTCCAACTAATGTGAAACTTGCGGTGGTGTTTATCTGCAAGCTTTTTCAAAGCAGTTTGCAAGTTTGTCAGTTTAAGTCTTACGGTGTTTCCATTAATCTTATTCATGTCAAGATGATTGTCATATTTACAGTATTAGGCATGTGCAGTATTTGGCAGAAACCTTTCTTAGCAGAAATACGTTGTGGGAAATGCCGGTAACAATGCTTTAGCTTCACTTTCCCCCAAAGTTCTGCAAAACGCTTACTACACTTGATCCAAAATATTAATCATTCGTGTGCAGGGGAGTTGTGCTGAAAAGAGGTGTGGGAACACCGTTCCTGTCATTGCCACACTAAATAAAAAGGAAGACTGCACCAAATAGTTCCAATATAAAGTGAACCTACAAGAATTTCCACACTGGATGTTCCTGTTTGACTACAGACTTTTGATTAGCAGTGCGAATCTGCATGTCGCTTGCACACCTGTGAGATCACAGCCATGTTTAAAGTAATCTAGTGCAACAAGGTGTGGGAATGCCTTTCCCACCCCACCACACCCTTGTCCGTGTGTATGAAATATAGTACGGGCTTCAATGTCGCTTTGGATGTTGATGAGACATTCCTGAATGGTGGAATTGCATTCATTTATGCTAGTTAGCTGGTAAAAAGTATTTCACCTACTAACTTTCTAATGCAATGCAGTTTTGGTGTGATCTCCATAACAGAATGACTTCATAGCAAGCCTTAAACAACAGGTGGAGATAAAGATTAAAGATTTTTCGGGCCCCTTAGTTTGGTCAAGATTGGTGTTTGGGCTTACTCGCTGGTCTAAATTGCTCTTCCTAGCCTACTGTTCCGTCACGCACTTTCATAAGTCAGATGAGCATAACACAGCTACCTATATCCACAATAGAGAAAAACACTCGTACTGACTGAAAAACATGATAAGCACATTTTACAATTTACGGCTAGCTGTTACTAAATTTTAATAGCTATTAATGCTATGTACTGTAAATCGTATTGGAACAGTCATATTTCCAGTATTTTTGCAACAGAACACACTTCCATAGGATTTTATTGTTTTACTCAAGGCACTAACCAAATATTATCAAACATGTGATAAAGGACGATCATATTTTTTTGCCTATGAAACAATGGTGTGGCAGTGCTCTACCAAAAGCCATGAAGACTTGTTTCAAGGCAATTTTGCTAATAATAGCACAATACAGTTGGAGGGATTTGTGACGGTTCATGTTGAAAATTTACTAGGCTAAACATGACGGCCACTTGCAATTACTGTAATATTCGTTATTGCTGCAAAAGTCAATGCGATGAGTTACTGGTAGCAATTTTATGATAGTTGGGCCATTTTTACTATCTTCGAAAAAGCTTAAGTTTTCCTCTTGAAAAATGGCGTTTTACCAATTGGGTATTTTCCTATAGCTATATCGTTGTTGGGTACTTTCAACCAAAATCGATATAATAGAACTAATTAACACATACTTCATGAGAAACGTCTAAACCCCGCGTGCTTATCTATACAGGCTGGTAGTGTTATTGCTTGATGTCTTTTTGTGGTGTTGATCATGCAACGATTGGGTTAGCCAACCTAACAAACGATATTCAGTGCAACAGATTCTCTACTCTTTTATGGTATTTTTAACATTAGACTCAACAAAATAATTGCACATTCATAATCTTTGTGAGAACTGCAATGCTTGACGCCCAACCAGTGATAATCACAATGTTCTTGGATAGTTGGTGCAATGAAGCGTTACACAGAGCGATGATATTTTTTTTGTTACGTGACCACTCTGATGTTTTATAACCTCTATCACCAAACATGGAGTCAAAAGTGCATCAATTGCTTTGATTCCAAAGAAACAAATATTGTTTCTTTTTTGGAATCAATTCAACATTTTAGTATGTTTTAACTGCAGAAATTGCCCCCTGGGGGTGATTTTGCCCAGGTTGAAGACCACTGGTTTAGATTTAGGGTTAGGGTTTTGTTAGGATTTAGGGCTTAGGGTTACAGGAAAATTCATAGCCAGTTTAATCACAAAGAAGCAACTGATATACAAGTAACCTACTGGTCAGATATTTTGCAGAGGTCAGATGATGCGTACAAGTTCACACCAAAAGCACTACTTGATTTCCATTAATTACATGTTTGAAAAATGTTATGACACTGCGTAATATTATGTGCATAAACAATGGAATATCAATTGCAACAGTTGCTAAGACTATGCCAATGCATCATAACTCTGAAAAGTTTTTGTGATTGTATGCATGCTAAATTGGTTGTATGCTTTCCACAAGGTTAAGCATTCATTCTTATGTGGAAGTCTTTTGCCCAAGTTATAACTGAAAGAAAAACAGTTAAGCTCTTCTATGGTTATTAACTGCATGATTAATTATCTGCCACCCTTAAAGTTTAGCTGCAAAAATGTGTAGTTACTAAATGTATTGGTATTAACTGGGAATAATTTTATTCCCAGTTAATCAATGCAGACCTCAGTGCAGACATTTCTGCTTAGTAGATAAAGTGTCTCTAGTTGTATTGTCAAAGAGTTGTTCTACACTCCAAAAGTGTAGTCCTAATCAGTTGTTTGAAAACCAAAATTTTTGATACAAAAAAGTTTCAAAAATAAGACAAGACTTACTCCTAGTTTTAACATCTTACATTACTTGTTATTTAAGCAAATTAAATGTTTTCCTTATTGGTTGTGTACATTACCCAGAATATTAAGAAACACACTGCTAAATCATTCTGCTGATCACAACTGACATCATAGTTGTTCTAACCTCGGGTGTATTGGTGAGACCCACACCAGTTTTTCTTTTGGCTGAAACACAGTGCTATATGCTGGTAAAGATTCTTGACATGGATTTATATAGCAATGGCAATTTTATAATATGTATACATTTTAGAATGCAATTTGCTCAAACTGAGTGAAGTTAATTGAGCGGTGTTCATGTTGTTGTGTAGCCTCTGGCTTTATAAATTCACTGTTTTGCTCTGAATAAATATAAGCATGTTTTGCTCTTCAAAGAGTTAGAACAAATTTCTGTTATGAGTTACGTGTGATGTAAAACTATCTAGCTGTAGCCATTGGCTTGAGCCACTGTTCAACAGTCTAGGGCGCTGCTATTTTTAAATATTGCAAAATAATGATATGCAGTTGTAAATCTGTTGGAAGACTTTGAAATAATGTCTCCAATATATTCATTTTTGGTAGGCCAATAACTTGAATGTGCATATTGTGCATGCCATTATTTTTTGGCTGATTGCAATGGGAATGACACCTTTATATATATTTTTATGTGCGCTTGACGACATCCAACTGTAGAGTTAAGGAGTTGTTGTTGTCCTCATGATTAAAGTCATTTATTCTAAACAATGGGCAGTTATATATGTAAAATAGTATTTTTTGCGATGCTTGAAAATCCACTGCAGTTTAGAAGCAAGTTGGTTGATGCCTGTGCCACAACAAAAGCAAGGGGCTGTGCTTGCTTTGTCCATGAAAAAGTATACATCTGGTGGGCATAATTGAGTCTCAATATCAAGGGTTAAAACTGCTGTTATTATTCATTCTAAAAACTATTGTAAAAATTGGAGAAATTTCATGTGAAGTGTTTGGTCACGTATTTGAAAAGGTGCCTTGGGGTGATTTTGTTTTCGCTTGCACATGTTTTGATGACTACTTACGTTTTTTTCGTAGTGGCATATGATGTTTTGTGGACTAAGCTTGTAGTTTCAAGTTATAGTTGCTTTAGAAAATTACTTGGAGGCAATATTGGCAAGGCTTTATTAGTTTAGAAAATGCCTGCTTAACAGTAGCCCAGTTTTGAGTAGACCTACTATATTCATAAGCAATTTTATGGGCTCTGCACCCTTTGATTAGATAATTGTTATATTTAGCATACCCCATATACAGAAGAGTGCTTCTCCGCCAGGTATTTATCAACCTTTTCTCATGTTTAAAACAAAGAAGCTAAACGAAAGAAGGAAATAGTTTCCCCCGATTTTTCAGCAGATATTCTTTTCAAGAAGTTTGCCCAACGTTTGCAAGGTCAATGCAATCATTCTCAAGAGTTTACTGCATGGGATTTTTTCAGTATATGATGACTGTTTCTTTTGACTTTGAAGGCCGTCATCAGCTTATCACTGGTGATTAGGTGAAAGCTCCCCATTATCGTCTACTGCATTGTTCTTTTTAGATAAAGAACAGTTTTCTAAAACAATTGTTTTTACACAGTTTTGAGTGGTTGTGAACATTAAAAATGAAATTTGGTTCAGTCTTAGTAGTAACTGTTATGGTGTGCATGTCACATGCAAAGGTTTTGGAACTCGATCAAAGGTGATTGGTTTGATTTCTTTTGTATTTTTATTTGCTTTTATAAAGCACATGAAATCGATGATGGTGTAGGCCAGTGGCTCCCATTTTGTATGAAATCTTGACGCACTACTCCTATGCACAAAACCAAAAGATGCACAGCTTAAAAATAGTTACAGGTTGTTATTTAACTTAGCTCACTCGTCTTAAACGAACTGAATTTTGTGCATACAATCACTGTTACCTACTTCCTGAAATCGATCTAGTTCAGGTTTTTTAAGGCGTTTTAGGGACCCGATTCGGGTCCCTAGAATTGCAAATCGAGTCCCTAGAATCAGCGAAAATTATCATCGGGTCCCTAGAATCAGAGAAAATCTCTTCGCTAGAAAGAGAGAAATCGGGTCCCTACAGGTCCGTACCAGGTACCTAACATTTTCCTTAAGAAAAACCGCGATCTACTTATTTTCATGTCATTGCACACACTGCTCTTAGCCTCTTGTGGACTCATTTACACATACTTCAGTCAGGTTTGAGCAGGTTTTTTCAATCTTAAGATCTTGGTAGTGAAAATGGATGTTAGCTTGCAACACCCTTGCTGTCTCAAAATGACAGACACGACCGCCCAGTTGGGAACCTCTGGTGCAGACCATCTAGAAAAACTGCTTTGTTTGGTCAATAGTATTGCTTTCATATAAATTCAGTTGATTGATAATAACTTAGAAGCACTGGAATTAGCAAAAGAATATTATCACTTTTGGTGCAAATTGCTTACGTTGTGTGATTTTTGGTAATTAGTATTGTACCAAAAACTTAAATGTTTTTTTTGGGGTATGGTGAAGATAAAGGCCCTTACCCATAGAGTGTTACTGGCAAAAATTCAGTGGAAACATGAAATACAACTGGGTTATCAAACAAATCTTCTGTTTTTTAGTGCTGCTGGGTCTCTCTTCTGAGTTGTTCGGACAGTCGAGAGCGCCTTTTTAATGTGTTTTTCGTATGGTATGAAATTTATATGCATGTCAATGCGATTGTTTCCAAACGTGTACTTTGTTGTCTCAGGTTTTCCGAGGTGAGCAAAAAAGGCCTATGGCTTGTCATGTTTTACGCTCCCTGGTGTGGACATTGCAAGAGCATGGAACCGACCTGGCTCGAAGTTGGAAGCCAGCTAGCTCGTGACAGCCCCGACGTTGCCGTGTCACGTCTTGACGCCACAAAGTAAGTTCGTACATAGATCGTCGGACATGACAATGCTGTGACTCAGTTTTACAAGTAACAAAGCTGAAACAGCTGACAACTGGCCGGTGCGGTATATTTTGTAACATTGCTAACCACAGTGTTCCCACGCAGTGATGGAAGTATTAAATTGTAAAATCGGTTTTCAAGACCTTGTAAAAGCGTTGAATTTGGCCAAAATGCACATAGAGTATTGAAAAAGTAAGGAAATTCGAAATGCAGCCATTTATTTGTTCAAATTTATTCTTTACCGCTGATGACAGTTTTGCAGATGTTTTTTGGAAAAAATGAAAATCAGTGATGGTATTAAAGTTTTTTCATTTAGTATTAAACAGGTGTTGAAAAAGTAGTATAGTAAATGGTATAAATGTGTGGGAACTCTAACTGTATTGTAACAGTATTAACTATCTTCTAGTAATACAAGCGGTGAGTATCTCAACTTCACCTTCTTGTTCTCAAACAACAGCAAGGACGTAAATTGTGGTGGTCGCTGTTCTTTTTCAGATATTCCAGTCTGACGAGCAAGTACGGTGTCCGCGGTTTTCCTACAATCAAGTTTTTCAAATTCGGCAAGCAATTTGACTACGACGGTCCCCGAACAAAGGAGAACATCATCTCATTTACAATGCGTGCTAAAGGGTAAAATTGCGCTGGAACGACTAGTTTCTATGTTGTTTTGGGTTGCTTCGCTTGGAAAACGCGTGCACGTTGTGACTGATTTGCTTTTAAATGCAGTGTTTGGTGTACAGTCGACAAGCTGAACTTAGTTCCCTCGTTGGGTTCTTATGACTCCCACTGGCCCAGCCTTTGGCCAAAATGACTTCCACTGGCCCAGCCTTTGAACAAAGCGCTCCTGCTAGTAAAAAAACATGCGTTATTTCAGCGTCGCAATATTTGAACGAAATTCGCGCACGTTATTAGCTGAATTGACCAGAAATACATAAAGCGCGCCGCGCTATAATATTTTAAACCACGAACATCCATTTTAATAGTGAAATGCCCTATTAACCACCAGAAGGATGTGATTGGCTGGTCACGCTGGGATGAGTTCCTGTTTGTAAAGTTGATAGTGCAATACGGCGGTTCCCAACCTTTTTTATTCCTGCACCCCCAAAAAAGTTAATTATGTAAAGAAAATGTAACATGCGGCCAAGAAGGGATGACACAGATTAACATTTCAATAAACTCTACAAAAAATAATCGTGATGAAATGTGGAAATCCACTTGTATATATCCCATGCTTACAATATCCCAGAAATGTGCAGAAAATGATTATCACGTCGCAAAGAACAATGCCAAGATCTGGTTCATTTGACCAAAAACTACTACTACAAGCTCGTAACTAGGAAGAGTAGATTGCAGTTAATGTTTACGCGATTAACTATAATATCGTGGCACATACGCTTCAACGAACCTCGCGTTTTTGTCTGTAGTCTATTGCAAAAGAAAACAAAAAGCAACAGAGGAGTAATAAACAGATCGATTTCCTGTCATTAAAAGGGACGCTGCTCGCATCCCCTAGTTGGGGACTACTGTTGTAAAACAATGAAAAATCGCACCTTCTCTTATTTCTAAAGAGAAACCTGTTTTTCTTTTTTACTGGCAAGCTTACTTTTGTTTGTTCGTGTACGTGACAATCCGTTGACAGTGGCTTAAAACTTATTTACAGGCCTGAAATCTTTTCGCTGAGCGGTCCGACCGCACTCCGCGAAACGCGAAGCAAACATCCCGTTTTCTTTCTGTACGTCGGCGAACAGCAGAGCGACCTCAAACAGATCTACAAAGAGATCGCCGACAACCTCTTCACAAGCATCGCTTTCTTTTCGATAGAGAAAGGAGTGCTTCCCAAGGTATATCGCAGAATAACATCACGTGCGCCAACTTACTGCTGTTGTGCCTTGCTCCACAGGTGCAAGTGGCTGGGCGTCCGCTAGGATTCGGGGATTTTCGCAAAAAAAACGCCTAAACGCACGTGGCTTTGCGCGGGAATTTCTCCGGTCCGGTATGCTCTACAGACCCGGTAAAAGTCTCAAAAGACGCGGCAAGTCTTCTAGTCTGCACTCGAAAAAAAATTTTGTGCTTGGGGGGTGCGGGTTTTTTGTGAGTGACGTCATAAGTGGAGGACTTTTAGGCCACCTTGGCCCACTTTGCCTGACCCTGGGCGCCAACCGTTAGGTGGTAGTATTTCGCTGAAGTTTTTACTGG
>Ga0210059_1007112_pt1 | contig 17845 bp, 13 predicted proteins | sample Ectturendosymbi2_FD_188042 | JGI IMG/M metagenome (GOLD analysis project Ga0210059, IMG submission 188042) | Ecteinascidia turbinata endosymbiont from Florida, USA - Sample 2 (SPAdes) (version 2) | ecosystem: Host-associated > Tunicates > Ascidians > Unclassified | place: Key West, Florida... | reverse complement strand
CAGAACCGTACCAAGTCGAAGAAAGACAAAAACTGTTTGATTTCCTGCCAGAGTGAACGGCATTTGGTTCTAAGGAAAGAAACCATCGACCGATTTTTGTCAATTTTATCCTGCATGAAGGCTCGCTCGATGCTCGGACTCAGAGTTGCTCGCGATTTTTCCACGCGAAATCTAACTGATTTCGGCACCGTTCGCTGAGCAATGTTAGTCTTAAGAAAGGCTGTTTTAGAGAGGAAAGTTCGGATCCTTCCACGTAATTTGATCAACTTGTTCAAGCACTTGAGGTGTTGATCACTGTACCTTTGGCGAAAATACTTGAAAAGACGTTTGGTGGTACAGAACTTGAAGATGGCGTGAAGTAGGAGATTCATCCCAAAGCTTTACGTCTGACACTCTTCATGTAGGATTGTTTTCATGTAGGACTCTTCATGTAGGACTCTTCATGTAAGATTGATGTAGGATTGTTGGATGGTGATGCAGTGCTTGTTTAATTGTGACTCCATGAAATTATGCGAACTTAAATATCCTCGGCACTCCAAGTCTAAAACTTGTATCACTGTTGCCGAACTACTCGATGAGGGGAAAAGAGAACGACCCAAGTACCAAAAGCGACGAAATTAAGAAAACAAAAAAGTGAAGCAAAAACCACCAAAACTGTAAAAGTAAAAAAAAATCTTGTGTTTTCTCTGATTGGATACTCAATTTTCCCAGTTCACCCAAGACCATACAAAATTATTTTGATGAAACAACCGATTCTTTTTTCCTACGACGTGTTATCGAACAAAAGCTTCTTAAACACCTGTTCCGATCGCCGGAAAAGCAACTGATCTCATCTGCAACTCATCCGCAACCTTCAAAACATCAAGAACCGCAGCAGTCAACTGATTGGGATCTTGAGGGGTGTTTACGTGCGCGATGTATTTGCATGGAAGTTGCCCACCGCGCGACACCCTGTAGACTGGGGTGCTGCGAATCGGGTTGCTTTCACACTCGTCGGCAATTGACTGACCACCTTTCGCTATGATCAATCGGCCGACTTGACCTGCGCATACAGAAAAGCAACGAAGACAGGAATGAATTCGTCTGCTAAACATTTCAAAAACAAGAAATGGTACTTGTGTAATATTTACTGTTCCTCGAATCGAAACATCTAACTACTCTTCCAGATGGTACCGTTTTTCAGCATTTATAGCATGACCAGCGGTACACAGATTTTGCTTTGAGTTGAAGTCACCATCTTCCTTGTGTTGAAGTGATCAGTTTAAATGCAACGCTCTCTGCCTTTACACCATACGTTTCTATATCGATATCTTTGACCAAAACTCTTAAATACTTCACAAATCGCTGTAAGTGATATATAAATCAAGATGAATTACCTAAAGAACAGTGCAATCTGACCTTTATGAATGACTACACAATGCAAATCAATTATTTTATGCACAATATTTTATAATCACAATTGATAGAACAAAATTTATAACAATTTAGACCCATACAAAACCAATAACAATAGAACCTGTTAAGTCGAAGTTTTGTGTTGAATTGACGATGACGTCGCATGCCGATGAAAGAATATCTCCGTTCCTGACTGAAACATTCAAGTTTTGCCACTTTCTTGGGTTGGTCTGACTTTGTGAAAAAACACTTTGTGGAAATGCTGAGGTGAACTCATTTTGCGCAGCCTAAAATCACAAGTATTTTCATTTTATAGTCATTTCAGTCAAGATCACATCACGTGAAAAAAGTAACACTAGACAACATTGCTGGTAACTCAACTTATGAGTCATGCATTAGGTAAGATGCAGCAACGTTCTTAGGGTTTCCATGTGGTTGGTGCCGAAATGGGATGTACCTTAAGATACGCAAGTGGCTAGCAATGCTTTGCGTACACCTACCTCATCTTCCGTGGATTAGCGGAATGGCATTCATATTACAGTCAAAGCACAGTTTACACATTTGTTTGGCATACAGTTAAAAGCCCAGTGACCTTTACTCCCTTCAGGCTAGATCTACGTTGCAGATGTGGCAAAGGGCATGGAAATCCAATTCTACCAAATAATTCTGTGTCCTATTCAGGTTTCAGGAAAAAAACAAACGTGTCATGCACGTCATCACTTTTATCGCTCAAGACAATCGTGCGTTTCATCTTTATTGCCTTTGATGTTATCACGTATGAAGCTGCTTTCGCGCGTTTTTATTACTGTATTTCATAATGAGATTTGGTGTTTGCCTGAATGAAATTTTTTACAAGAAGTTTCAATCGGTGCTTTCATAAAACCTAAATCCTTTCATAGATCCTGGAGAATCACTCCATATGAAGATTTCGGTTGAGCTTCACAAGCAGGGTATCGTCAATCCCTTGTTCATTATTTTCGATATAAGTAAAAGACGTTGTTTCATCGCATTTTTATACGCATAAAGAGACAGTGGAAACCTTAGCCAACTGAAAAAAAAACTTACGATTTGTTTAGATAAAGACATTTTCCATTGATAAACAGAAGGAAAGAAACCAAGACATTTTTATTGATAAACATAAAGAAAATGGAAACAATATCATGTAGAGCTTGGAAAGTTTCGATCGAAAATGTTGTGTTTTTCCCTGACAGGGTTTCAGAAACTCAGAGCACCATGTACTAAACGCACTGTACTTTATTCGGAGAAGACTAACGGTTAATGCAGCAGACAGTTCCGCATACGGTTCGAATGATCGAGAACAGAAATGCAGAGTCGTACAGAACGTTCAGAATAGAATGAGCTTGCAACAAAGGCGACAGTATTCAGCGATTGACAAGAGGTACAGCAGGCGCAGAACGAATCAACGCGCGGCGTGAAATAAATCATTTGCCGGCAGAAACAATGCCGACAATCTGCGCCGCGGAATTTGTGCCAAACTTGCACAAGGAAAATACGAGAAAACACAACTCTGAACACAAGATATGCCAACTAATCATGATTAACAAATATCGTAAAAACTTACCGCTAAAGCTGTTTGGTCGGTAGAATACACAACCAGGTTCACAGTTCGCAAGTTTTTGGCTTCGAATCCGTTAACTACGGCCTGAAAAGTTTTCATCACCAAGTCTGCAGGATAACTGAAACCACCAGCACCCAAGGTCGGGAAAGCGATGGATGAATAGCCCGACGAGTCCGCTTTAGACAAGCACGACTGAATAACGTTGGTGAGAAGTACGGCACCCACGCTGGCGTCGTACGTAGTGATCATGGCGTGGTAAACCTCTCGGCAGTTCAGTTGATAACCCGGTGTGGCAACAACATCTCCAGCTTGAAGAGCTTGGTTCCCTGCCGCTGTTATGCAGGCGTCCTGTAAAATATGAAACTTGCCCAGTAAGAAAAACACGCATCCTGCATGTGCCGTCTGGTTTCATGGGCAAATTGGTACATTTACTTCTTTGAGGAACAGAAAGCTGACTAAGGTTTTCATGCTACTCGGAATTTTGTAATTTGTTAATTTCTACAGTTTTCAGACAGCGGCGATGTCGCCAACCACAGTCAACACAACTGGTTTCATGGAAACGCTAAATATTAAATATTTTTCTGCACAAATTGCCACTATCAACATACACAAATTATTTCGCCGGTGCTACCAAATTTCTGGTTCCACGGCAATTCGCTCCTGCAGTTGTAGTAATTTTTTAAAAAAACAAGCGTTGACATATGTGGACTATTTAAATCTTCCATATCACGTGGATTCAATGTTAACACACTCCTGCACTTACTAAGTTACTACAAAAAAAGGTCCACCGAGAAAGATAACAGAAAAAGCACAACTATCCATAAGAAAAACAACGCAAAACCTTTCCGCCACGCATGTCATATTTCTGGAGGAAAAGGCGGTTACAGCTAGAGGAATCACAAAATAGGTGCTCAAATAAGATTGAAATAATAGAAAATTACGTTGCACCAGTCTGCACTTTTTAGCGACTTCACTTCACTTCATCTCTTCTTCCAAACTTGATTTTCCAACCTTCTTGAACTTATTTTCTAAAACAAGTTGACTGAGCTAAGTAAGACCTGCGTTTTTTCAGCTAACTCAACGAAACCACCTGCCTCAAAGCTGAGATAGTCCATCGCTTCCACGACCAGCTTCATCTTCTTCTGTATTCGCAGCAGAACGTTCTGGATTGCCTTACGTGGCTCCTTTTTCGTTTTTTCACTGTATTTTCTCATTCTAAAAACAATCATTGTACTGCATCGTGCACCTGTCATATAGCACTTCCAGCTGGGTCTGAAAAGTATCTCAACCTTTATGATTTTCACGAACTTCCACAACACTGTTACAACATATTCTTACAGCAACAACAGTTTATTTCCTAATGTTTCCAACAAGCAGGTACTTGTTAATTGAAAACACAAACGAACGACTTGTCACCGAAGTACCTAAATACTACTGATTTTCAAAGCGATTTGTTTAATGTTTTGTGTTTTTTAGAACTGTGTGAACCTTGTTAAAAATGCATCAATTTACCTGGAACTGACGTCCTGCTCGTTTTACAAGAGCTTTGGAAGTTGCGCTGCATTTGCCCGACTTCATGTTGGAAGGAGAGGAGGATGTGACGATTACATCCGTCTGCAAGTCACAAAATCCCCGATTGCTTGCTGGCAACTGAATGCCACTGAAATCGGAATAGTACAGCAGAAAATAAGTCAAAATTTGTTAGGTTTGAAAAAAAAACGATTTAATTTAACGACGTTTTTTCTCATATCTCCAAAAAAACGCAGTATTAGTGAAACTGCTAATGCGTAGAGGTTCGAGAAACTCAATAGAAACAGTTTTATTTGCACGGAAATGCTTAATTTTTACGGTGAAATGGATTTAAAAACTCACTGTTTCGGTGGATATGTCTCCAACATGAACAGTAAACGATAGAGTGGATTTATGCGTTGCAGCTGAACGCTGTGGGGGCTGCAAAACATTTGGTAAAAAAAGTGTTTGCATCAAAATATACAACTGCACAAAAATAAGGTTCTTTTCAAACGCTCACTGCAGTCAAACGTTTTCAGCATAATATGTTCATTGTCTACCACATTTTAGGTATTCCTCTTCGTTGATCTAAATTCTGTCGTAGGGAAACAACCAGGTCCGTGCCAAGCTTGGGATACCTGGAGGGGCGAAGAGTTTTCTGAGGAGCCCAAATGTTTTGAATTGTGTCCAACACATTTTTCCAGGGGGGATAAAAGTTTTGTAGGGAGTTCACCCCCCTGGTTACAGGTCTGGAAACCACCTCATACGAAGATCCTAATAACGCTTTGAAAACAAGGTTTTACTTTCTGCTGCTACTTGAAACAGTGTGCATAGTGGTATCTGTGCTTGCATCGCAAAATGTCGGAAAGCAATCAGAATGTTTTCATTTGGAAAACATTTCACCTTTATTATACAATAAAGATCAAGTGTCCACTTGTTCAGAAAAGCTATGATCCATATTTTACAGAACAAGTGTTGCAGTCTAACACAAGCGAAAATTATCTGAAATACCAACGCCATAAAAAACACAAGGCTCTATATAAGCTCCAAGTTTTGCTCCTTGAGCAAATACCCAGTTTAAAGACTTGATCACAAAAACCCGACCTGAATTTTCGCGATGGCTAATTTTTCCAGAATTTATTTGTAAGACAGTCAGAAACGCAGTACTTTCGGTTCTAGAAGGACGATGTCGATATTGATATACTTGTACTACCGAATTCAAAGAGAAGCATCGTTCATATATCGTTTGCTGAAGGGCAGTTGGGCAGAGCAGTTTTTCTCGAGAAATGTTGCCGAAAGTCACACGCAGATAGCGGTGTTTTTATCTCCCAACCTCTTGTCAAACTTTCACAGCCCCGTATCTCCCAGCCAATCAAATTTTCGTCTCCAGCTTGTCAATCAGATGTAGTTTCGAGTTCTCAAGGCGTCGTTTAAAGTTGGAATTTTTTCAAAAGGCTCTATATTAAACCTTAAACAACATTCGACTGAGCAAAAAAGAAACAAAAACGGCTCAACAATTCATCCGAAAACTTGTTTCCAAGAAACTGATCGAAATGAAACTTATAACCATAAACACATTTCAGAACAAACACGAGCAACGATTACACTTCAACACTCATTGGCTAGAAATCCAAGGCCAGGATATTTGCAAACTTGAAAATACTTCAGGCCACGTTCTGATACCTCCACAAATATCATGCAGTAAGTTTTAAGTATTTGAAAAAAATTAGCAGCAACAGTCTCGTGTTACCTTTGGAAGAGTAGAGGGCTTTGGGGGGGAAGAAGGCTTTGGCAGCGAAGTCCGCGGTTTCGCATCTTTCTCAGAGCCAGTAACATGCTTGATCTCCGATACAAACTTCTTTCCAACGTCCGTTTTCGATTTTTCCACAAAATCAATCTTCAAAAAAAACGCAGAACAAAACTTTTGAAGGAAGCTTTTGAAACGAGCAGAATTGAAGCAATACCAGCGTAAAAATAATAATCCTACAATCAACAAAATAAGACCAAAACTGGGAAAATTAAGAATATGTGAGGATGGTTATCCTGCATATGAGAGGCCATAGTGCCGGAAAAAAAATCAAAACGCACCAACACCGCTGGTAATAATTGTTCACCTGCGTCACAGAGCAATCATCATTTTCCTGTAGATAGTCGACGGCGGCTTCAACAATCAATGGGATGCACACATCCGGTTTGCCGCCAAAGACTCCACAGCTGATTGCAGGAATGGCTATTGACTTTAAACCGCATTTTGATGCCTCGCTCAAACAGTTTTTGACGCTTTTTTTCAAATCTCGTTTGCTTGCAAAATCGTCTGTGGATCCCCATCTGATGGAAAACATCTACCTAAACTTACCAACTGGTTTAAACATTCCTACCAACTTAAAAGCTGAATCGGTAAACAAATTGGAAAGCCACAATGCAATGCTTTCTGCGTCAAACATTAATGACGATAATGCTTTCGAATTCTACGTAAGCAGTCGCTTGCATTAGTTTTGACTATGGATGATTCTTAATTATGTGCATTAAAGAGGTTCACACAAAGTTTTAAATAACAATGCAAATTTCACAGAAAGCTGGGGTCACAGATTTGAAACTCTTTCCAAGTTTTAAGCAAAACTGCAAATACACCGAGGAAAAATCCAGACTAATCCCCACTTACGTTGGACCAACCACGTGAATAATGCGTTTGAATCTGAGCTTCCCGCCAGTCGTGCTCATTGCTTGACCAGCTTTCAGTTTGCCGTTTGTCAATTTGTAATCGTTCATTTCCTCCTGGATAGCTTTTCCGCCTTAAAATCGCAACAGAAATCTCAAAAACAGTAGAGAAGATACGGAAAAAAGTTACAACATTGTAAGACATGTTAAGCTGCGCGCGATACCTTTCTCGAGAATACTTCCGGAAACGCCAGCTGAGCGCAGTTCCAGGTCTTCATTAGAAGCGTTCACAATGGCTTCGCACTGAGATTCAGTTATGTCAGTTTGAAGGAAACTCACAGTGACTTGAGTGTGGGGAATTTTCGCGCTGACCTGCGGTGACCCACTCTGAAGACAAAAAAGCAAATCGCTACGAACAATCGAACATGCTGCCGAGTACATCCAACTGATAGCAAAAGCCAGTCGTGCGTATTACTGCGATCTCTTCAGGTGACACAAAAATACTGATGCATTTTCTTCGTTATGCTTAGTGATTTCTTAACAGATAAATTAGGGACTATACAACCCGAGCAATAAATGGCTTCGAATATGGACTTATTTTTTCGGCCATAGACCGAATTTTTTTTTTAATGACCGAAAAAAACAGTCAATTCCGGTAATCATATCTGAAAAAGTAGTCTAGTGAATACTGTACGGCGAGTTTTTAATACTATTATCGGACAAATGACCGAAATGTCTCAGCGAAAAAAATCAGCTTGAAATGGGTTCATTTTAATGTTTACCGCCTTCGACCTTAAACTCCTACACATCTTTTCAGAGGATAAAGTTCTTCAAATACATCCTCTCAACGTTGGCGTTTTTTAAAATGCGTTTATAATTTTATAAACTTCATGTCATGATTGCGTGATTGGTTGCGTCAACCTCGTCATTGCGTCAACCTCTCTTGTTTCAAAAATATTTTTACACAGTTTGAGATCTGACGTCAACGCCAAAATACACCATAAGGTCACATTTTTAGACACTGCACGCAAGATCTGATTTTTGCTCAGCGTACTTGTTGTCGGACTTTATGGGCTCTAACAACGGATTTACGGCCCTTCAAGTAAACCAGTTCTCAATCTTTTTTCGCCCGTGATGGCACATCTTTTTTTTTAAATATCCGATGGACCATTTTGCTATGCTGACACCTCTTGAATAACTAGTCGAAACTTTATTGCACATAGGTCAGTGTACATTTTATCAAAGATTTATGGAACTCTCTGTGGACCACTAGAAATTCCAGATGAACGACCGGTGGTCCACCTGGACCACGTTGAGAATCACTGAAGTAAGTCTACAAGGGGTCGAGTTCACTGCTGCCTTCTAGAACCGGTTGTGACTCAAAGACGTTCGGTCATCATCCCCAACATGGCGTATTCGCAACAGTGGATTATCGGCCAACGCGCGTTACAGTTGTTGCGTCTCCTTCTGGGAGATGCGTTGCAGTTTGCTACCGGAGTTAGCGTAAGTAGAAGTAAAAACGTACTGAACAGACGCCACTTGCGAAAATTTGCAAGAACTAAATTTTTTCCGAAGATTGTTAAGAAATGCCATTTTCTTCGAAAGGACTCAACCATTGAACGAATCAAGCACAGTTGAATCAGTCAAAGAAAACCAAAGCGACGTTTACCATGGACGTCGGCAATCTTCTGCAATCGCGGATCAACCAATCTGATGGGTCCACGTGGACAAGACATTGACGTCTTTGGCCAATGGACTTTATCCATTCTTTCCCTTTTTTGCTGCGAAAATACTTCGGCATTCCAGGGTCGCTGATTTCGCGTTTCATTATCGAAAAATTTGCAATAACGTTTTGAATCCATTGAGAGGCTGCAAGCGAGAATCAGTTTGTACGAATAGACAAAAAGTTGTTAAACAGACATCTCAAGTTCAATTTTTCACAGTCAAGACGTCGAAATCCAAGGACTTAAAACTCAACTTCGAACCAAATAAAAGTTTTCTCGGAAAGTTTGGCAAATTGCAACGCACCTGCTTTCACGTTTGCTGCTTTTCCTCGGATGGAAATTTCTCCAGGCATGTTGTCATTTGCTCTACATTTTATCTCGACATCTTTCAGTTTTTCTTTGCCTTCTTTCCAAAATACGTCAAAATGTGTTTTGAAGTGCTCGACAACAACGTGACGCTCCACAATTGTCGACGTAGTAATTTCATTCGTGAAAACATATTCTGTTATTTGACGAAACACTTCTTCAAACGTGTGTCGCAATCCAACAACGACGATTGTCGACCATTTCTTCTGCAGAGAAATTACATCATTGTATAAAATTGTTTAAAGACTCTCTGACACCAGAGCTCGACCGAGACATCAACATGCCGATATATATTGGCCGATATGGCGATTTTCCCGACGTATCATATCGGCAAAATTCCGCCGATGTATATCAGCAATATTTGCTCATAAAAGTCGCTACGCTATTGTTCTGCATGGAGTGTTCGGAAATTCAAGTTGTTAGTTCGTCTTGGATTGATTAAAGCGAATTGCCTGTCCTGTTCCTTACCGCGCGGAGCCCTCCGACTACATCAAGTAGCGCGTAATATTCAGAACGCAGCGCAATCGTTCCGATAAACCGCTCTGTGACGTAACATTCACTCGCAGGTTTTTGCGCGGTAAGCATATGACTGCCTGCGAACAATCAGGTTACGTGCAGCTGTGGTTGACTGTTTTAGTGATCCAGGCTTGCGCAGAATTCGATGTGGTGCGGTGTTTCATCGTGGGGAAGTGATGGTTTATGTTAGTAACGCGTCGCGCATTGTTTACCCACTCGTGAGATCTGAGCGTAGGCACATAGGCCTACACACGTGAGTACTTCGACGCAACTCATGTTTGCCTGTTTGTGGATTCGCTTGCGCGCTTGATTTAGACGCAGTGTCGAAGGACTGCAGTAGCCACGCCAGATGAAAACATCCCATAGCAGTACATGAAAATATCTTGTGAGTTCGTTTAATATTGACTGTAATGTATTATGTAGCCTTGTATGTGTGATGGTCACTACTCTATGATACTGTTGAGGCAGTGTTACAAAACAAATTTTTTTGGGGGGTACTTAAAACAATAGGCCTACCACTGTTACAACCAAAACTGTTCTCTTTGTCTGCTTCGAGTACAACTACCATACTGCAACTCTGTTTTATGTTCAACCTGTTGAACTATATATGTGGATGGATTCTATAACTGTTGTCTGTAATAATAAGTCATCTTTATTTTATGTCATTTACGTAATGACATTCGTATAGTGTCATCTTTATAATTTCTCTTTGCTCTTATGCTTGTGTCATTTTCATATTTTATTGCTTTTTTAAAGGTAGTGCCTATTTTGCCTCTTTAGTCAGAAGCTGTACTGGGACCATTTTGCCTTTAGTCGAACACGATTGGTTGAAGTGTTCATGTCACAAGTATGATATGCAAAGAGAAAAAGTCACAACTACTTAATAGCAATTGACCTTTTACGTGTGGATCCTTCTTCCAAAAGACGAATAAAACCTAACAACCCAATTATAAAATGAGAAATGCAGCTGCTTAGTTGCGGCTTGCTGCAGATCGAGTTTTACCAGTGCTATGTAAATGCTGATGATTTTCCGGGGCAAATGACCGAAATGTCTCAGCGAAAAAAACTCAAGTTACATGCGACCAAATATTCGATTTCAGCTAACGTTACTTGCATCACTAAAATGAAAAACTTTCAACCATCTCGCCAGACGAGAAATGTATCTTGGATTTGCGTGTTAAAGCATAAAAAAAAACATGAGTGCAGTTTCTTGTAACTACTCTCCATATGTGAAACAAGCAAGAAATCTATCGGCAAATTTTAATAGGAAATCGATTTCACGTAACACCACGCACCGTCAGCCCTTGAATCTTTTCTTTCTTGCAGATTTTTGTCATAAAATAAAAAATTTAAAAATTTTGGCGGCCCGTCCGTGATATTACACAAATCTTTCTCAGCCCGTGGTAATAAATACGTTCCCCACCCCTGGTCTAACGTGACTTAAATCTCACTTACATCGATAAACACCTGAACACTTCCAGAAGAGCACAGGTTCTGACGGAGTCTTTTCCATTCAGACGAACTGACGAGTTCGTCAAATCCTTCTTTGATCTCAATAGTTTGCTGCTTAACGGTTTCGTTCAAACACTTCTGTGCTCGATTTTGCTCGGAAGGCTTGACGGACATCAAACAAACTTGATCGTCGACAAGCTGGAGGGATGCTGCAAGAAATTTTTTAACTTTACAAAAACACAAGTTTAAAAAAGCTACTTGAAACTGGACAGGCGCTACAAAAAAGCAGTGAAACTTTGTTAAAGAAGCAACGCCACCAACTAATTAACGATGCAGTAAGTTTGTGGTAAAACATGCGAATTTTTTTCTCTTTTCGATGACTGGTTGCAAGTGGGCGTTGGGAAGAAACGTCCAGCAAAATGCGCAGCTGTGACGCGCATTAACTCTTTACTTCCTGCACAGACGGAGTATTGAACAAATTTTTGATAAGCACAGTTTACACGAGCAAGCATCGCAACTGTGCAACATACAACAATTGCCGGATCAAGAACAAAAAGCTCGAATTAAGTTGCAAGGCCTGAACAACGAACAAACACGAGTGAAGTTCTGTGATTGATTGGGGCACCGCAGGTTGGATCTGGAATCACATTTTTCTCATGGTGAGGTCACTACCGTCATGCACCTGAGGTTTTGGTTGCCGACCAGGCCTATTACATGAACTGAAAGTTCAGTTCATCTATTACTGTGCAAAACAAAGAGCCAATTTATTTGACGTTTAGAATTTCGCAGCATCTTAGGAAATTTTGGTTTTTAGAGATTCCCGCATAGAGCCACACCAAAGCTGCCACACATAAGGATACTTCCACACACATGAATAAAAGTAATTTATTCAACATGCCTTTTCGTTTGTTTTTTTTACCGATAACGTTGACAAAATCAAACATATATCACCAAAACCTGATTGAAATACGACAGGGAAAGCATTCAAGGTATTCTTGTTGGGAAAACAGGCCAATTTAAACCGGATGTCAGCAGCAACAAATTTTAGAGGCAAAAGGAATAAACACAGTTTGAATCCTGAAACATTATAAAGTTTCATACAACCTGAGATCTGAAAAAAAAACAAAGACAAGCGATGTATCAGAATAGTTACCTTTTGTGCAGAACGTAGGAATCACTCACCATGTATTTTTTCCTCTTCAAACTGCGCTTGTATTATTTTGCGAACATCAACTGCAGTTTCCGCTCTTGACTCGCAGTTTTGTAAAGATATTTGAAGATATTTCAAAACACTCCCAAGATCCGGTACAACTCTCGTTGTCAGTTTCTGGAAAGTGAAAATCGGTCAATGTCAACACTGGCGACAATTTTCTATTCATTTCTGAAATCGCAAGCATTGCAATCGAAATACCACATCGTCGCTAATTCAGTTCATACCAATTTCCAGTCCGAAGTTTGAGATTTCGCTTCCGCCACGGGAGTTCTCGGGCCTTTAAAAGTCAACGTGAATGATTCTGGGACTTCATCGACTTTTACGGTAGTTTTGAACGATTCCTTAATCTTATCAAATAGATTGCATTCCTGCATAGCTCTGAATTGAAGTGAAAATAAAAATGAAGTGAAATCGACGGTTCACAGGCTTCGTATGTACTGTATAATTTAAGCAATCCTCGAAAAAGTCGTTTGCGTTTCAGGTTTCGAGATGTTTTAACCCCTTTTACGAATCCCTTTGACCTTCTATTCTAAACAAAAAAAAGCTTCACATACATCGTTTCTTTTCACAATTATTGTTGACGTTATTTTCAGAAGACCTCAAATTCCAAAGCCATCCAAAATGAACGAAAAAGCAAATGGCTTAGAATTCAGAAATTATTAAAACAATCCAAGTTGTACAGGCCATTCGTAAGTTCTGAAAGTTTTAACAGCTGGCAGCAGCCCTCACCCTGTTCCATCGACATAACGTACATCGTTATCCTTTTAGTATGTATATTAGAAGATTGTGATACCGTGAGAAAGTTTTATCAGCTACAACCGGTTAGCAATGCAAATGACAATTATGGCCGGTGCAATCTACTGTAGTTCATTTTCTGGTTTTCCCAAAAAAGCATTGTAGTTTACCAAAATCATAAAAACCTAGTTGAATTTGTCACATTTACAAGCAAATTTTCAGCTGAAAAAACGATTTTTCGCGTAACTATGCAACAGCACAGCCATTTTGACGCAACAAATCTAAAGTTAACCTGCCTCAGCCGATGGTAACACCTGACCATTAGAAAGCATGGTCACGTTTATACTTTGTTTTTGATACAACTGAAACTCCTGTTAGCGCCTTGGGAAGTACCTGTAAGAAGATCGGCCGAAGACAACCTTGTCCTCGCACACCTCGCACTTTTGTTGTATGTGTCGCAGCATTCCAAAAACTTCGTCTTGCCACCCTGTGACAGTCACATGACCAGGATGCAAGTTGTTCCACCTGGGAAAACGTTATCAAACGTTCAACATTCGTCTAAAACAGGGGTCTCCAGTCTACGGCCCGCGGGCCAAATCCGGCCCGCGAAGCTATTTCATCCAGCCGCAGAGACATTTTGTGAATAACGAAAAAAATAATATATTTACGAAAAATTTGCTTGTTTGGTACATTGCAACACATCTAAAAACATGCGTAAGATGTCCGGCCCGTGAACTGTTGTGTAAGAGCTTATGTGGCCCTCGGACAAAAACGTTTGGAGACCCCTGGTCTAAAATGATCATAAGAAGAAAAGTATCGTATCAACTTCAGCACCTATCATTGCAATTATTGTGCCTTTCAAAGGTGAAAACTTGATACAAAATTTTCTGTTAAAAACCACGCGATAACAAGACTGTTTAAAAAAAGTCATCGCAATGCAGAACAGAATATCAAGAAAAGATTGCTCCACGATTTCATCGACTCCATTCAAACCTAAAACACCTTTCATTAAAATCCACTGATCAAACTGTAGTGCTTTTCGTAACATCAGATTTCCAATTAAATCAACAAACTTGCGTTTATCGTAAGTTGCGGTTACTGTTACCTGAAGGATGAACACAAAGCGTGAGAAAAATGCACACTTGACGAACTGTCCGGCGCAACGCAGTAAACGTGCCTCGGTGCAAGAAGCAAATAAAACATGCTGCGGTTGGTATAGCACGGGGTTGGGTTATATTTAACGGGGAGCATGTGCAGTTGTACTTGATTAGACAATAAGATCAGCAAAGAAGCGCATGTTTTTTTCACAAAATCGGAAAAAGTTTGCGATCCGCGGCCATATCAGCTCATAAAAATGTCGTAATAGCAACTTTGCTAAAAATTGTCATTGATCAGGATTCATACGCAATTTTGAATATAAATTTCTATGCTTTTTCTGGACTTTTTCCAGACTTAACTTTTCCGAATGATATACCCAAGTCGAATGCAGGCACGATAATAGTTAACACAATGAAAACCAAATTATCAATCTCACCAAAAATATCAAAATAAAATATTATCAGAATGCATGTTAATGGAACAAGTCTGGAAAATTACTTCTTATTTCCGTATTAACAGACCAAATAAGTTTTTTCATTTTTTCAGGCTGGAAAATGATCAAATTCTTTTCCATACTTTTCAAGACCCTGTAGCAACCCTGTTTGATTCTTTTGGTATTGTTGTTACTTTTGTTTTAAAGGTCCGGCTGGAGTAGGTTATTAATTCATCGCGATATAAGAGATAAAACTTTCTTGATAAGTTGAATGACCTCCAACAGATGGAATACGTCAAATTTACTCACAAATTCAATCAGAAAAGAGCTATCTGAAGTTAATAATAGTTCAACAGCGCAGAGAAAATTAATGGCAGTCTATCTGATTTTTTTAAAGTTCTGGCATTTCACCTGTGGAGCAGAAAAAATTCAAATAAATAACACCTATTACTATCCATGCAAAGTTTCTGATTGAACGGATCGTTTACAAAATGACAGAATAACGACTTACCTGACAAATACATCAGCAAAAACGTTGTCTTCCAATTCAACAGACACAAAGTCTGAGTCATTATTCCAGGTATTAGATCGTCTCAAGTCCTCCAGGCTATCTGCATCGTATGTGGCGGATGTCGAGGCGAACTTGGCGAAAAATTCCAACAGCAATTTGTTGCATCTCTCCTTGAACTTCACCTGGTTGTGTTTGCAGTCGGCGGGGATAGTCTGCAGGTAATTTTACGTCATAGTTCAAAGAGATCGCGCTTGCGATGGTCACATTAATTAGTTCAGGGTTGATGTCCGAGCGATTGTCAAGCAAGTAAAAACGCAGTGTCTGCCGCAAGCCATGTTGTAATAAATGCTTGCATGCCAGAATTATGATATGTGAAGACCAACAAGCAAGCCTCAATTTTGACGAGAAATGCTCATCTTCAAAAAATGGCCTGCAATAAATATTGGATGGGAAATACCTTTGAAAAAAGCAAGGCAAAACTAACTTCCATTAGCAAAGAAGCAAAAGATGAACCGAAAATACTGAAAGTTTTCAGATACAGTGGATATCTAAGGTGGAAACAAATTCCAAAATGCAATCTCGGGAGAAATTCGCACATAAATTGGATTCCAATTACTGGCAAGACAACAATTTGTTCTGGCAAAACGCTCTGCGTCTTCGGGACAAAAGATCTAAAAGACCAAAATGGGGTCTTAGTCAGTAATGTGGGGGATGTCTTTGGCAGGTGGGGAAAGTATTTCAAAGATCTTTTAAACCCAGTCACTTTCACACCATCGGACACACAGGAGGTGCATTCAGGGGAGGGAAATATCGTCACTGTAAACCAGTGGTTCCCAACCTTTTTTATCTCGCGACCCCATTCGAAAATATGACATAAGCTCGCGGCCCCATTCAAAAATATGACGTAAACGCTCGGCCCCAGCCAGAGCCGGATTAAAGGTTAGGGGGGCCCGGGGCAATTTTTACCGGAGGGCCCCTATGACGTAATTCATGACGTCATCGTTTGTAAAAGTTATTTTTTCGCTGATTCGCAAGGTTCCCGTTTTTTTCCGGTAGTCGAGAATGTGCTTAATAAAATGCACATACAGTTAGCTGCTATGATATGAATGCTGGAATGCATTTTTACTAAGAAACAATATTTCACAGGCTAGAGAGTGACTCGGCAAGAAACAACATTCATCCGAACAATAAGCAGAAACCAGAGATTACAAAAAAAACACCGGAAAAAGAATATGTCAATGTGGCCAATCAGGCTGAGTGTGAAACTTACTTCCAAGCTAAAGTCTTGATTTTCACCTTCCTTTTCAGGTGTTCTAGTTAACGCCATTGCTTTAACGTTGCTGCTTGAAAGTTGTGCTAGAAAGAGCGATTCAGTCGCGACGTTTTAGCTATCACTGCCAGCTCCTTACAAGCTTTGCGCTTTTTATAGCTCCTGATCCGATGGCATTACAGGTTTCGGCATCGCGCTAGCTAAACACCGCAATCTCATTTTCTGTTCTTTCGTTCTACAAATCGATTGATTAAAACCTTTTCTGACGGACGACGCAATGCATGTGGTATAAATGGCTTGAATCGCTTCACATTTTTATGATGTAACACAACGATAGTAACCATCGGAAAAAAGTGCGTTTCCACCACACGTTACCCTTTATGACGAAACAAAGGTGCAATTCGGCTGAGGCTACCACGAGACTGTACTAGAAGTTCGGGATCAATGATACCTGTGTTGCCATTTCTGATATTTTAACATGACATCAGGTGTGATGTTCTCAGATAAATTTCTGATGTCTGATGTTTTGGCGACAAATCTAATGTTGGCTGGGTTGTTTTTTTTCACATTTCCTCGCATTTTAGGAAGAAAATAAGCCAGATTAATGATTTTTAAGTTCCTTTAATCAATTTCTCACCCTAATGTGTGTTTAGTTATCGTTTCAAACGAAAGACGCTCTCTTCGCTTCGTTGAGACTAACATTTTACGTAAATTATAAACGACTTCTCCATTCAATGGCGATATTTCGCTCTGTTTCGGATTCAGCGAGGGTACTCGCGCTTTGTTAGGTTTGTTAAAAGACGCATTTAGCTCAGGCTATATGAAAGTGCAGCGTAAAAATTTGATGTTATCGGATCTAGAATAAGGCAGCAATCTGATGTTAACGAGACTGACCCCAGTGGCAACACTGACTGATACTAAACAGCAGTTAGCAACCACTAGCTTTAGCATGCAAATAGTAACGTTTTCGTGACATTTGTGCAATAGGCGTGATGCGCGAGTAGAGAGTCATACCCATGCCAAAGGAATGGTTGTTAGGAAAAAGTTACCAGCGAAATCAAATAGATTTGTATTGAACGAAACCGAAAATACTTATAGGCTATTCAGTACAGAGCCAGCGCTAGCTCTTTTTAGTGGTACGGCCAAGATGAGCAGAAATCGTGGATTCAGGGAACTATTGCTCGCTAAGCAAGCGGTTCTTTTGCTACTCTGTACTCTCTAGAACAGTGTTTTTCAACCTTTTTTGCATCACGGACCACTTTATGCAATAAAAAAATTTTGGGAAACACCAAACAAAATTTTATAATCACAATTATGATGTTTAGCTCTGTTTTGGCTCTTTTAATTTATTAAAATTAACAAGAAAGTCCTATTCGTTTGCTCCTA
>Ga0210059_1007111_pt1 | contig 17845 bp, 8 predicted proteins | sample Ectturendosymbi2_FD_188042 | JGI IMG/M metagenome (GOLD analysis project Ga0210059, IMG submission 188042) | Ecteinascidia turbinata endosymbiont from Florida, USA - Sample 2 (SPAdes) (version 2) | ecosystem: Host-associated > Tunicates > Ascidians > Unclassified | place: Key West, Florida... | reverse complement strand
CAAACAGTCACAATTGGTGAGCAAAAGGTCTGCCCGGAGTCGGAGTCGTTGAAATTTTCTACGACTCCGACTCCTCAGGTTGAAAATCCTTCCGACTCCACAGCCCTGGTACCATTATTCTTTTGTTTTATTTATTTATTTTGCGATCAACTGTGTTCAAGATGTGGAAAAGTTGTGATTTTGTATGTGTTTAAGACAGGTATCAATGCTGTCATTTTTGCCTGTTTTTCAAGCTGCGTTTCTGGTGTTTTTAACAGCCCAGTGGCGACTCCGGCACACGGGCTCGGCCCGAGTCTTCGATTACGCTTTATATCGGAGAACACAAGCTCGCTTGCTTTGTATATTTGCGCCACCACCCACGGTCCCACTTCAAAAAGTTGTTAACTCGGATTCGTTTCTTTGGATCGTGTCACTCAGTGCTGGCCCTTAGCCGATTGGTTCCAATCGGGCCCCGCGCTTCCCCTTGTACTAGCCTCGCAAACTTACACTTTCAATCGAAGCTGCTTGAGTAGTGCCGGCGCGGCCTCGGTGATTTTAAATGTGGGGTCCGTTGCCAACGAAACTCAAAGTTAACTGCGCGGTTTTTATCCCCCTTAATCCTCACAATTCCTTGTTTGATCGTAACAATGATAGTTGCTTTTCGGTGACGTGCAGTTAAGTTTTTTCCATCGAAGAGTGCGTTTTGAAACAATTTTTTCAAAATCTAAGACAGGGTTTAAGTTTTGAAGCTGTTTTCTGTTGCGGGTTTCGTGTTTGGCAGGTCAAGTTTCAATAGTTGCTGCAAGATACGGTTCGATAGTTATTGCTGTTTCGGTAGTTACTGCTAATTGTCTTCTGAAGGTTAACTGTAGTTCGCAACTGCAAATATGTGCTCCTCATTCAGTCTTATTCAATGTCCCTCTCGTTTAGGCAATATGAGATTGGCGAAAACGTTTGAAATAAACCTAGTTTTAATTATGCGAACTGAATAACTATTGTTCGTGTGCAAAAATAATTGTTTCTTGAAAAACAAACAGAAAATTTCGTTACGACTATTAACAGTAAATCCATTTGCAAAGAAATAGAAGTGACAGCTACGTTTAAGCGAAGTGAGCCAAATAGTGTTGTTGTGGTGAAAGTTGCATCATGAAGTACAGTACTACCGGAACAAGGATTATGGCATCACTCTCAACCAGATGGGCGTCGCAATTTCTGAGATATAGTCTAACAAATTGAAAAAAGTGACAAGGTGGGATGACTTTCCTGAAAGTTTTGAAGGCTTCTAACGTAGACGTACTTCATGTTTAGAACCTTTGGCTTTCGGGGAAAAATTTTCGATTTGCCCGAATTTTTACGCCACTAACACACAATCTTCAACAGGAAAATTTTGCAGGCCATAATTCTGCAGTTTTGCCTAAACTTTTTTTAATCTTTCCCGAATCTGGCGGAACAATTTCTCCCCTGCCTCGTACGCCAATGCTACCAAGGTACTTGCTTGTTTTGAAAATTTTCTGAAAGGTTTATAGTTGCTGGGAAAATTGCAATTACTTTGCATATTTCTTTCATATCAGAAGAGAGCAATTTTTTAATTTGGGACATTGAAAACCTGCTCTTATCAGCGGTTTGTGTTCTTCACTGGTGTTTTACTGTAATATGATTTACGTGTGGGAAAAAGAGAGATGTGTTTAACAAGAATTTAGCAGCAAAACTACTGTACCTTAGAAAATCCAGAAAAAGCTCTAGAAGAGTCACACCACAGTGAAAATGCTTCTCGTGCACTTCAAAACACGTCAAATTGTATTCAGTAAGGCAAACGCTCTTGCTAAATAGGTGTAATGAGTCGGAATGCTAGGGACTATTTAGGACAAGGAGGATCACCTGTAATCACAACAGAAATTTTCCCCAAGAAAGGAAGTGATGAGGCACAGCTTATAAGTTTCAATGCAAGAGCACTGCCAACTAGTGAAGCGGTAGGTCGTTCCTTTCGGATCTCCTCTTTCACATCACCGATTTCTATCAGTATGATTTGATGCTCCTCAAAAATTTCTGTACACACCACTGAGTGGGGTCCCGCAAAATTGTTTCCAATCGAGCCCTGCACTTGCTAAGGGCGGCCCTGGTGTCACTGTTCATACATTTTTGTTCCATGTCTGGCCTTTCGCGTTCACGTTGCAGCCTTGCAGGTGACCTGAATAAAACAGTATTGTTCGTAGGAGGCGTTCTCTCGACATCGTTCGCTCGCGCTTTAGTCTACTCAGGCTCAACCATCAAAGCCCGAGCTACCCCATGCAATTAAGTATATTTTAAAACATATTTCATACCGGACAGTCAGAATAAATCGTATGATGATCTCAAGTGACGCTATTGACCTGTATTGCCCCTGTAGCAGCCTATTTGAATTTCAGGTGGTTCACCGATACGTTTTCATAGTGGTATAATTTTGTCTAAATTAGTGGGATTTAAACCTTCATATGGTGTGTGATAAATAGCGACGTAATATTTCAATGCATGTGACGTCACAGTTGCCAATTCAAACCACAAAAATCTTCTATAGTTTTTTTGACGTGCAGTTGTGCTCCCCCAGTTTGAAAAAGGTTCCGCCACCCATGGGTTCAACAAAGCCATGCAGTCACGGGCGCAATTTTGCTGTAAAATGTGAGGGGACTGCTTGGTGTGAAACCAATAGTTATCGCGTCAATGCACAAGTGAAGTAATTTCTGTATCCTTGTGATTTCGGTCAGTGATGCCACTTAGCTCAATCTTATCATAATCAAAATTTTCAGGTTTAACATCAAATTTTAATAGATTTCCATTCTAAGAGTGATATTTGGATAAGGGCACGAAAGTATATTTGAGATTAAAAGAAACACACAACGGCGAATTGGCAAAAAAGTACCAAGTTTCACCTGTATTAACACGAAAAGAATGTCCAGCAAAAGTAGGTGTTAGGTACCTGTAAAGCATATGTTTTGTACTTTGATGAAAACCAGTGGCGTAACTTAGCTGAAAGGGGACCACTGACGACTACAGGGGGCCCACTACCCAACGTTCAGATAAAAAACTTGAGAAATGATGGTAAATCCGGATGTGGGTGACTATACTAAAACCCGAAGTCACCGGAAATACTCCGAAAAACAACAGCCTACCTGAAAACAAAAGAATACTAAAACCGAACTGCAGTATTACCTATGAGTGGAGGCCCGGTTTTTATATTTAGCCTGCTACGGGGGCGATTCTGCTCTCCCGGCACTTACGCCACTGGTGAGGTGATCACACCAACATTGCATACAGGCAATCTTCAGAGTGCGACCGCGCGGATACTGCATAAGATCTATTAACAATAGCTGCCTACTGTACAAAGCAAGTTTGTTCACCCGGTACCGGCCAGTGAGCGACGGCTAGGCTCGAATGGTCAGTTGTGCAGTATGTGCTCTGGTCAAACCAAATTAGGACCAAGATGTTCAAAAGCACTTGGTAGTTTGTGAGAACTAGACCCTACAGTCTATTTATTAGTTGCATCTCACTCTTCTTCATTCAGGTCAGCAATGTGTTGCGAAAAATTCGTTCGTTCGCATCTTTTCCATTCAGGCGCCCTGTGCAGTTTTCGTAGCAGTCTGTATTGCTGTAACGCAAACCCGGGAGCATGGCCGGCCGGTTAAGCAGCAGTACCGGGATCCAACATGTTACGCTCAGTGTGTTGCTGGAAAACAATTTCATCTTTACTTCCTACAGAGAAAACAACGATTTGTCAGAAGCAGGCTTGCGGAAATCCGGAGTTGGGAAGTGTTGGTCCAACTTCATTTATTCTAGGAATTTCGGAAGTATAGTCTTGAAACGAGCTGAAACACAATTAAATGTGACGCTTTCTTTTAAACATTTTGCCTCGTTGTTGGTGTTTCAAGACTGCTTTGATGAACGTGGCCTTGGCGTGTGAAACTCGGACGACACAAAGCTTGTGACCGACCCAAAACAATGTTGCCCAGTCGCGTATATTTTTTGTTAGAACACTGCTCATAAGCTGGACATTACTACGAAATCCAGTTTAACTACTGCACATATGAACAAGACTTATACACTTATTAGCTTGATTCTCTCATCAGATGGTTCGAAGCGTTTTGTCAAGCAGCCATGGACATACGCTGTTTTATATTTTTTCAGTAAGGGGGGGGGATTACTGCCAAGATGACAGTGGGTTCCTAACGGATGATAACAAACGGTGTGCTGCTCTACAGCAGCTGGTCTCCGCTGCCATTTTTGTATCAAACAAGTCTGGGATTTGGATGGACGAGCAAACTGCGTCCCATGAGGGAATTTGCCGGTAAGACAACCTGAGTCGCCGGAGGTGGCTCCTGGTTGACCTCGGTTGCACCTGCAAAAGGAATTTTGCCATTTGGCAGGAGTCGCCTTCAGTGGCGTACGCAGAAAATTTTCTTCAATGGCATACAATGGCCAGTTCTATTTGGTGGGCGCTGTTTGTGACGTCACAATTTGACGTCATATTTATGTTTCCAAACCAACGTTTTAGCGAAGTTTTTTGACATAATATGCATATTCGTCTACGCGCACTCCCCTTATTTCATGTGTCATTGAACTGAATATAAACTATCAGCATTTCAGGTCGGAGGAAAATACACTGAATGCTTCGAAACAGCAGTTCATAACTGCAAAAATATCAAGCTGCGCGTCAAAGCAAGGGAGTAAAACTCATTCATCACTGCGTCAGAGTATTTTGCTACGCAATATGAGGCTGCGCTAAGGTCTCGTCGAAAACGAGCAGTAGAGCACCGAAGTGTGCGACTGTACTGGCAGACGCACAACCCGGTTTGCAAGATTCGATCTTGCTTATGTATAGGAGTCTAGCAAATTTTTAGTTTTCCTTTTTCCCTGCTGAGACATTATCAAATATCTGAATGCTCCTATTTTAACAACTGCTGTTTTTGAGCTCGTGCAACAGTTCTATCATGCTACAAAAATTGTTAATGTAGCCAATGCGGTCACCACTTGCGCTGCTCAGCCATAGCAGAGTGAACTATCGCGGAACACAATCTTAAATATGCGTAGTGGTCGAAAGGTGTGCAAAAGTGGTGAGAGTTTCTGGAGGCAGACGACAACCCATATTCCCACCAAAGCCTATTGTTACTTTTCGACCCATTAACAATGCTCCATGAACTTTGCATGCATATTCATTCCGTGGTATTTACATTAAATCGACAAATTAACAAGCAAGAAGTATGCGAAAACAATTAATCTCCTTTGCGCAGGTACTAAAGTCTTCGTAAAATAGGGGGGGTTATCTCCAAAAAAACCTTGCGTACGCCCTTGGTCACGTTGTAGGCCTCTCACGGAAAATGTTTGCTTTTGAAAAGAAAAATATATACAGTATTTCGGAATACAATCTGTTTCTTAGGGTCAGATGAGCTTGAAAACTATTGAAGTGTTGAAAAATGCGCCAGTGCTCCTGAAACGTTATGGTAATTTTGGCAGTTGCCACCCACAAGTTTTTTTTTTTTTTATCTGAGAGGGGCTTGTAAAGAAAATAACCGCAGAACTATTGTCGAAATCTGTTGTATACAATACAACGTATCGAGCAAAACAAAATCCGCTGCTGCATCTTTGAAATATTTTGAAGCACGGTCACTTTTCACAACTCTGGTTTATCTCCAACTTATAACAGTCTTAAAATAAATCCGAAGAACTGATTTTTACTGCACGTTTATCATTTAACTTGAAGTTACAGAACAATAGAGATTCCAAACAAGTACAATTCGTGCAAGTATTGCTCGAATGCCTTAAGCTTGCAACAGGTGAAACATGAGAAAAGTGTTTAAGGGGCGACACCCTTCACTGGTTAATGCATAGGCCAACGTAAAGACACTGAGGCGAGGTCGCCTTGCGCCGGAAAATCTAGCAAACGGGCAGTTCTAGTGAATTTTTACAGCAAAAACGGTGTTTCAGGGCAAGAGAAAAGGAGAGCAGATACAGTCGCGGATTTGCACGTGAAAACCTAGATATGATACTGTAAAAATGGTTTACATGCAAACCAACTTTTGTTTCAACTGAAGCAACCCATTGTCATTCTTGGGACATTGCAAGTGGGGGGCACTGGTTTCAGGCACCTTGCTTGCAGTTTGTCCGCAAACGGGCGTTAAGATTTTAGTAATTTTGGTGAATGTACCCCCACGTTTGTCTGTTGGTTATATATACAAATAAACGTGGCGACGCATCTGCGTCCGACGCAATATAATTGCATTTGGCGCAAGTGTCTTTAACGTTGTACCTAACAATGCATCACACAAATGCAAACGGGCATTCACATCAACTTGTAATAGAATTTAATTTAATACAAATTTCGAATTGCACGATTCAATTTATTGCACAAATAGCGCAGCATTCACAACTCCAGTTACGTCACTCTGCCTTGGGCAGCTAATTTTTGGTCCCATAGCCGAAAAGTACCTGGTAGAACAGACCAACGAAATGCTTAAAAACAAACCGTGTGGAAATCGTGCACGCCAGATTTAGAGGGAGTTGGATAACTTTTTTGGAAAACCAATCATCGATTCACACGCTAGCAGTAAAAAATTTGTTTGCAAAGTACCCAGATCTCCAACGTAAATAAGCGTTCAAGTTCAAAATATAACATGATTAGAAAAGACATCCTCAGTAAATCTTGAGCGACAAGAGAGTTTCTTTGAAATGTCACATGTTCACCTATTAATTTTATTGCTTGTCCATGTACTGAGGCAACAAAACCACGATTTCAAGTTAATCAGCGGCTCCGACCGCGTACAGCGCAAACTCAGGTTTAGTCATGCTCAAGTAGCACCTGCGGCCAGAATGGTGACAGACACAGATTGGCGCACAGCTAAGAAGTGGAGTTATCAAAACTTGTCCAGATACAGAGAAAGCCCAAAACTCTCTTAGAATGTAACGAGCTTCACATAACATTGCTACTTACCGTGGGCAATTTGGTGCTAAATCAACAATATAAGGAATCGCCGCATATTCTTCACGAGTAACGGAGTCCTCCGACTACACCACTGCCTAATGTTCCAAGAACGCAAAATTCTTGACTGCTGCTGACGGCAGTACTTAAACACCAGAAACAAAATAAACGTAATTGGAAGAGGTGTTGTCACAAATTCCATTCGATTTTGGAAAAAGTAGCGTAAACCACATTTGGATTGAGGAACCCTATGTCACGAATTCTACGCACAGCGTCGCTAACTTAAAATCAAACTTCTAGGGCCTGACCTGTTGTTTTGTGGCGAGACTGAGCAAATAGCCCTAGCAGGCACTCCAATCTAACCCTACTTACGGTTTATTCGGAAGCAACAGTGCGCTAACAATCGAACATTTGTTGACTTACGAAGCTCTTTAACCGAACATCACCGCGACGAAACCGAACAGGAAATCACGGAAGAATCGATATAATTTAGACAGCTCTATAGCTAAGGTATCTGATCAGTGACGGCGAATGCATGTACTTCAAGCAATCCAGAGATTGTCATGATTGAACAAGCCCTTTTAACAAACACAGCATGGACAAGTCTAAGCCCATTCCAAATTTGGCAGTTTATTTTGGTATTTCTAAATAGTTTTCTTTCTTGCTGTCACGAAGGTGTTCTCGATGTACAGTCAGATTGTACTTCGGAACTAAGTGATTGAAAACCAATAAAATATCGCGGTGATCCAGCGCCTGCCTGTTCATTTTAAGACTGAATGTTTCAAAAATTTTTAGGTGGTCGCGATTTAATTTTGTTTCAATTTGAGAATCCCTTGGCGTGACCAAGATCACTTGGAGTCGTGGCAATAAAGGAGCACAGAAATGCGACCTATGTTGCAGGGTTTAAATGACCCACCGAAACTGACTTGGAAACCCTATACCCAATTTCTTCACTGTTGGCTTGTTGGAGAAAGATATTTACAGGTTACACATTTCTATCGACCAAGCACGCTTTTCTGTCACGTACGAAAATTTAGAACGAAAGTCAATCCAGCGAATTGTTTAATGTGAAACTAGGCATGTCACACATCGTTTACGTAAATGTAACGTTCGTAGCACAAACTCCGCATGTGCACACTGCTTCAAGTTTACGTTAAAGTTATTAACTAAAAAGAAAAAATGTCATGACTGAGGTACAGAATGCTATGATATGTTCCATTTGCATTAGGTCACCATTCTTTTGAATGGCTCGTACCCGCAGTAAAACGAAAAGCTTTTGAAATTGAATCGCAAATAGTCTGATTCAGTGTTCCCAATGGGGGTCTGCGAGTAATGGCTCACCCTAAATTATGCAACTGGTCACCAACATTTTGATATCGGGAAGGGTAATAATTGCACTGCAACACTAGGGAATGATTTAAATTCGTTGATTCTGAGATGAGCATTTCCTCAACACGTTAGATTTGTGAGATATGGTATTTCATAATTGAACATTTGGCGGCTGTGCGTCCGCGAGAAGAAATTCAATGCACTTGAGGTCCGCTAGTACCTAAAGGTTGGGAACCACAGTGCTTAATCTTCATAACAGCACTACAAGCGGCTACTAAAGAATCTTCAAGAATGATTGAACGACCAAACCGATGGAAATGATAAGCTTTTCTTTCATTTACCTCATAGCAGAATGTTGGTCTAAACTCTAGTAGAGTATGGATGACAACAGGGGCGCAACCAGCTCTTCATTTCGGGGGAGGGGCAATTTTCATGAAATTTCATTTGATGACTTCATCGTGCTCATTCAACCGTGGCAAACTTTTTCGCAAACGGTCACATATACTAAAAATGTATTTTTGCCCGCAGACACGAGGTCCATAGTATACAAACGCACACACATTCTGCACAACGCTGATTAGTAAAAACAGAACGTTTTACAACAGCGTTGGAGGCCGAATCACCAGTGTCAAGCGAAATTTCTGACTTCACGCCATATGCACATGCACAGAGCAACATTCTACATATAAAATATGCTGAGAAAACTGATGATTAGGGCTTAGGCTTTGGTGTTTAGGTAAGTGTATCGGGTTAGGGTTCATGCTGCAGTTAGAAAAAGAAAAATAATTGAAGTCCAAGATTAAGCCTTGGTGGGTATCTGACATCTAACCAGAAAGTTTTAATTTACACAACACACATCAAAAAGTCATCGCCAAGCTTTATTCCTTTACTCTGAGAAGTAAAACAACTGACAAAAATAATAGGTCAGAAATTTCGCTTGACACCGGGCTACAGAATCTTACTTAACAGAACGTTTTGTAACGGCGTTGGAGGCCGAGCCTCAGGTTTACAGACGCATTCTCAACACTATTTGTTCGCTTGGAACAACGCTACTGCAGAGTGGGACGCTAATTCCTAAACAGGTCAAGGCCAGGTAATGTACGAATGCATTGTGACATGCACGCCCTCAAACGAACAAACACTGCAATGTTCGAGCACTCAGTCACAAAGTAAAATGCGGATGTAGTGTTCAAAGAATAGGGACGAATATAAGCAATCTGACTGCGTCAAAGCAGGCAACCACACGTTATTAGACCTGCATCTTTCGCGAAACAAGTACCTATTTTTCTTGATAATGCCTCAAATGTAGGAGTGTTACATTGAACCTGATGAGTCATATGACTACTAACACTCGCTCTCCAGGGCAGGTTGTATAGAGCTCTGCATCCAAAATTATAGGCCACACGCAATCTTTGCATGCATGACTTTCTGAAATTCCACCATATTTGTGATGCATACATGGGCGTACAAAAGGAATGAAAAAGTAATTTTCGACTGCATTTGAACAACGGGAAGGCTCGTAGCTTTTTTGCTGCACAATATTTTTATCGCAGTTGTCTCTGAATGTCTTTTCATCTGAGTGCTCAGTATTCAGTACAGCTCCCAGATATTTGTAGTGTTTAACAGATTTCAGATTTTTACCACTCATTTGTCAGTAATGGGGTGACTGTGCTTTTTGCGCTCTTAGCCTTAAACGTCATACAAACGGTTTTGCTGCAGTTGAAAATATTTCCATGCGATTCTGCATAAGCCTGACACGCAGATAAAAGTTCTCTTCGCAACATTTCCGAAAATGAGCTTTTTAGTTTCATCAAGATGCAGACCCTGAGTAAAAATTAGTATCCTCATACAAACACCTGGTTTCGTAATTAACTGGTGTAGTCATGGCTTTAGTGAGACAGATGTATAGGTTACTACGGCGACACACATCAGGTGTCTTGTGTAACTGGCACATAACGGATCAGGTGTGTTTGGGGTAAAACGTTTTTTTTCTGGCATCACTGAGTTGTGTGAAGTCTAGAAGCACCTTTAAGGCTATGAGCTTTCAGGGCTTGCAAAAGTTAGGGTCTTGTAAAGCATCATTTGGAGCCAAAGTGGTTTAGTAGGTAGGTGCGTTCAACCCTTGACTCGCACTCATATGACACTTTACTAAACCTTTTTCCCAAGCCGTGGTACTGGGATCAACCCAGAAAGACACTAAATCGTGAAACAGTCCTCACGCTAAATTTAGTTAAAAACTGTCACGTTTCTCACCGAAAATGCAGCTAAACAACATTTTTTTAAGAATTGTACTACGTCCGCTTTGCCTTTCACAAAAATAAAATCAAACGGTCGTAGGACAACAGCTTTGACGTGGCACTAACTGTTATGTCAAGATTTCTCTAATAAGTTTGAACGTTTCAGCAATTTGCACGGTTCAACAGTACCCTAATGTTATTAAAAAGTTTCATGAGGGCAAATTGAGGCCTGTCTAAGAAAAAATAGTCCACGAACAAATATATAAAAAATGCCTCAGAAATACGAGCATTTTAAACTATCTCCCAAGTTGACACTTCCTGCATATTTGTGGTTAACTACCAATCATTTACGAAATTTTCGATCAGATAACCTGTCTCAAGATAAATCTTGTAAGGAGATTATTTACCAGTAGGACAAAGAAAAATTCCAATAAGACTTCTTAAAAATGATTAGAATATAAAATTTCATTTTTATTCCTGGAAAGTTTCTGCAAATATCAAAATTGCTATGCAATGTTTTGATAATTTCGGGGAGGGCAAATACCCCCTCCTGGTTGCACGCCTGGATGACAGCGATTTTCTTCTAAACCAGAACAACTTGTTGAATGGAATATGGCAAAATGTACTTCATCAGGCATAAGAATCATAGCAGTACGGGTGTACAAGGGCAAAATCTTTATTTCACGGATACGTAAAAACATGTACAAGGGGCATGGAGCTGGGCACGGTGATTCCATAGTAAATCCGCTTACAGCCATCTATGTGGGCAAGTATCTGCTTGCTGTTAAATCGCCAAAACGTACAAAACGACATTGTCCAAGACGAGATATATATAATTGATTATAAGCACTTAACAAGGGGTTGTTTAAGAGGAAAATCAGTGCTTAATTGCAGGTACATACAAGATTTTCTGACCAACATGCAGCAAATGCTGTAAAGTGAATCCATATCAAAAGTGGCCCCGACCACCTCTGGAAACTCTTCCTCTGGAAAATCCCCGGCCACCTCGAGGACCACCAAAACCACGACCAACAGCACCACCCCTAAATCCACCACGTCCGCCAGGACTAAATCGACCACGTGGTGGTCCAAACCCTCTTCCCCTTGCTCCTCCTCGTCCAAAACCACCCCCACGACCCATATTGAAACCACCACCCCTAGGAGGTTGCCTGCCTCCACCACCAAACCGGTCCCAATCGTCGTCATAGCCATCATCAAATGTGCCATCCATGGCAGGATCATACTTTTGAACAGCCCCTTTCGGAGGAATTTCCTGGAGCATTTCAAGGATTAGCACAATGCATGACGAAATGATTTCAGGTGTTCCAGAGACCATGACAACTCTATCAGTGGACCCTGGCAAACAATCCTGTTCAACCTTAATGGTAGCTCCAGTTTGTTCTCTCAACTCTTTAATTTTGAAGCCTTTTGTACCAATAACACCACCAGCTTGACTTTGATGGACAAGGAGCTTTATGCTCATTTGATCATTTCCTTTTCGAAAGGTGCCACTATTTTCATGTATTGTGGGAAGCACCCTCAATATTATTTCCCCACAGCTTTGGATACTACCAAAAACTCTGAGAAGTCTTTCCCTGGCATCAGCATCGGGAATTTGAATCTGGGAATGAAATGTTTCTCGCATGTCTTTAATATTGTGCCCCCCCTTCCCTATAAGCGCCCCTGCACTTTTAGAAGGAATTAGGCAGCGCATTTCAATTTCTTGCTGCCTGGACTTCTTAGCGGGGCCACGATCATCTGCTTGGTCTGTAGCAGCAAATGGGCGTTTATTGCTGGGTTCAATTTCATTCTGGTCAGTTACAACAACAACACTAGAGCCATTGGAATAGTCACCATAACTAGAGCCTTGATAACCAGCCATTGTTGAAGTGACCTATTAAAAAGGAAATAAGAATGGAAGCTTAGTTTAGTACACTTTGGGCATGCTTCAAAGCACTTAAGTATTCAAATCAGTGAACCAAAGAACTCGTATATGCCGCAAATAGGACAAATCTGTCCTTAGCTGATCTGGATGAAATACTAAAATGTTATTCACAAAAAACATACAGTCAATTTTCCAGCACGGAGACAGAGTATTACTTTATATATCTATGTTGAAGGTAAGTAGATAATAACACCAAAATGCTTTAACCAACACACCAAAATGCTTTAACCAACATTAGATGGATTTATACATATTTGCAATGCATATTTGCCTGTCATGGTAAATGTTGTCAGGTAGAGATGCAATTATTACCTAAACCTTACCCTAGTTGCAGACTTCATCACACTTGGACAGGGCCTTATTTTTTGTAGGGACTGCACTACTACATTGTCACTATCCAGACACCATCCCTATTTTTCGCAAACTCACACTTTACTACTACCACCAACAAGGATGTATTTCAGCTGCTACACATAAATGCAGTGGTGCTAATTAACATTCGCCATACTTGCACTCTGGGTTTTATTTTTCGCTGAGACATTTGTTGTTTGTCCCATAATAGCAGTTACCATAACAGTATTCACTAGCCTACCTTTTCAGACAGTGTGGCCAATTTTTTTCAATCATTTCAAAAAAATTCAGTCTATGACCGAAAAAGTAAACCAAGCTTGCGTTACAGGATTTTTGCTGCATACTTGATAATATTTATTGGCAAATTGAACCTTATGTTGTTGCAATAAAAACATTGGATAAAAATACAAAACTGTAGGCTAACTTGAATCACACTAGTAATCTATTGCAATACAGCAAAAATCAGTGGAAAAAAAACTATGTTGAAGGTCTTACAAAAAGCTGTTTTTATGTAAGTACAAAAAATTGTATCAAATAACACACACAAAAATAGGCACATAATTGAAATCTTTGCAAAATATCCTACTTCATTTAAATCAGTGTTTTGTCTCATTTCCAGTAAAACTTTTTTTCACAATACATTTAACTAATGACAACAGAACACTCTTTACTTTAACCTTGCAAACAATACACAACATTTTTGAAGATCTCATTGGAAGTCAGAGATTTCAAACACAACTTTAATGTTTTTAGAATGTTGTGGCTGCAGATATCATTCATGCGTCATGGTGGCCTTCAGAAAATCATGAGATCTTTGCTATATGACTGTATCCATACTTGACAAGGATGTTCTTGCAAACAGGTTGATTTTTGGGCAAGTCAAGCACAACTTGATTTTTATGGACAAGGACAGCTCTTAACACTTTGAGAGCCGGGGTACGATATATTCGTACTTTGATTTCGGCCAAAAACCAGCAGTTGTCAGTTGCCTTACCAACGCCCTAGCTCCTCCGCCGACTGCGCTAGAGAGCTGTTTAATGGCTCAAACGGATTGACCAGCCTAGTAGATTACACTCGAAAAAAATTTTTTGGTTGGGGAGTGCGGATTTTTTGTGAGTGACGTCATAAGTGAAGTAGTTTTAGGGTCATTTTGGCACATGTTGCCCGGCCTAGGGCCCAACTGCTAGGCCAAAGTGTTTCGCTGAAGTTTTCATAGGAAACTAGACTCAAGTCCGAGTCTTTTGAGCCTTTGATCAACTTTTTAACGTTTCTGGTTCAAAAGTTATGATCTAAAATAACCAAATTAATTATATCTAATTAGCTAATTAGTCTAATATTTTTACTAACTAACATCATAACTTTTGAACCCGAAACCCCAGCAGGTCGCCAAAAGTATCAAAAGACTTGGATTATAGCCTAGTTTGCAGTAAAAACTTCAGCGAAATACTACCACCTAACGGTTGGTCTCCAGGGCCAGGCAAAGTGGGCCAAGGTGGCCTAAAAGTCCTCCACTTATGATGTCACTCACGGACAACCCCCATCCCCCACACAAAAAATGTTTTTTCGAGTCTAATCTACTAGACTGCCGCGTTTTTTGATACTTTTACCAGGTCTGAAGAGCATGCAGGAGCAGAGAAATTCCCGTGCAAAGCCACGTGCGAATCAGCTTTTTTTGCGAACCGCTTGAATTAATCCGGTTCTCAAAGTGTTAACACTTTGGCATCCGGCCGCTTTCAGGGATTTCTGAGAAAAAAACACTGAAACCCACATGGCTTTGCGCGGGAATTTCTCTGGTCTGGTAAGCGGTACCAAACCAGTCAGTCTCAGAAGACGTGTCAGTCTTGTAACTTGCACTCGAAAAAAATTTTGGTTGGGGGTTGTGGATTTCTTGTGACGTCGTAAGTGGAAGACTTTTAGGCCACCTTGGCCTACTTTTCCTGGCTCTCGGCGCCAACCATTAGATGGTAGTATTTCGCTGAAGTTTTTATTGGAAACTAGGCTACAATGCGAGTCTTTTGATTCTTTGGATGACCTGCTGCGGTTTCAAGTTCAAAAGTTATGATTTTAAGTAATAAAAATATATGACTAATTAGTTAAATTACATAATTAATCAATTTGTTTATTTGAGATCATAACTTTTGAACCAGAAATGCTAGAAAGTCAACCAAAGGCTTAAAAGACTCAGACTCAAGCCTAGTTTCCAATGAAAAACTTCAGCGAAATACTTGGGCGGATAAGCCAGTCTTATAGTCTGCACTTGAAAAAAAAATTTTTTGGTTGGAGGTTGCAGATTTTTTGTGAGTGACATCATAAGTGAAGTAGTTTTAGGGTCATTTTGGCTCGTGTTACCTGGCCTAGGGCCCAATTGCTAGACCAAAGTATTTCACTGAAGTTTTTATTGGAAACTAGGCTCGAGTCCAAGTTTTGAGCCTTTGATTGACTTTCTACTGTTTCTGGTTCAAAATGTTATGATTTAAAATAAACAAATTAATTAACTAATTAATCAAATATTTTGTTTACTTTAGATCATAACTTTTGAACCCAAAACCCCAGAGGTCATCCAAAGTATCAAAAAACTCAGATTGTAGCCTAACCTAGTTTCCAATAAAAACTTCAGCGAACTAATACCATCCAAAGCAGTGTTTCCCAACCTTTTTAGGCTTGCGGCACCCTACAGAAAAGAATAATAATTTACGGCACCCATAGCAATTTGCTTTGAGGTTTGATAACAGTTTGAAAATGTATTTTTAATGATATGGTAAAAAAACGTGTTAGCCTGCGGCACCCCTGGGCACTGTAAATGGCAACCCAAGGTGCCGCAGCACCCTGGTTGGGAACCACTGATCTAAAGGTTTGGGCCCAGGTGGCCAAAAAGACCTCCACTTATGACGTCACTCACAAAAATCCACACCCCCAACCAAAAAAAATATTTTTAGTGCTGACTAGAAGACTTGCTGCATATTTTCAGCCTTTGAACAGCTTTCTACTGCTTTGGGAACCAAAGTTACGCTCATGCAAAGCCGTCAGTGTCAAATCGATTACAACGCAACAATGTACATCTGCTGATGGGCCACTTTCATGCGCGATTGTTGATATCAAGGGTTTTGTTAGCCATCGACAGAAGTTTTAGCAATTAGCAGACAATCGGATGTTGTACATTGCAGATAAAATAAAAGTACTGCTACAGCAGTGCTGTGTTGTTTATATAAAGAAGATTGTAGTTATTGAAGATTTCTAAACTTTTTTTAGGTTGCTAGCATAGCCTAAGTCTAATGCAGAAGCATTCTCAATGATTTAAATTGAAGTTAAATTAGCATATGGACATTTGTTGACAAAAGTACACCTTTGTGCTGATCTACTTAATGGCAATGTGGAAGTGGTTTAAACATTTTTGCTTGTAGCTTTAAACAACTTCAGCATTTTGATGGAAATATGGCATGAAAATTGAAAAGACTTATGAAAAACATTGAACTCTCAAATATTTTCGAGGGATTTCCAATAATTTAAACCAGTTGGACTTTTATGATTTAGAATTGTGTATTTCTGTACAGAAAAATAACTGAAATTTGTTATGATAGAATATAATTAGACAAATCAATAATACAATCATTTTTTGCACACTGAATAAAGTTTGAAATGTGGTTTTGTTCACATCAATTTTTTTGAGGACTGGTCGGCAGCATCAGTACCACCAGCGTAGGGTTGTACTACCAGTGTAGGGATGTGCCACCAGCGTAGGGGTTCATTTATAAAGCAACTGTTTGTACGTCCAGCATAGGGACGGCTTTAGAAAGCAACTGTTTGTACCTCCAGCGTATGGAGTTGATTTATAAATCAACTGTTTGTACCTCCAGCATAGGGAGTTGATTTCGAAAGCAAATGTTCGTACCTCCAGTATAGGGATTGATTTAGAAGGCAACTGTCAGTACCACTAGCATAGGGGTTGATTTAGAAGGCAACTGTTTGTACCTTCAGCATAAGGTGTTGATTTATAAAGCAAATGTTTGTACCACCAGCATAGGGAATTGATTTAGAAGGCAACTGTTTGTACCTCCAACATAGGGATTGATTTACAAAGCAACTGTTCGTATGTACCTCCAGGGTAGAGAGTTGATTTAGAAAGCAACAGTTTGTACCTCCAGCGCAGGGGTTGATTTACTGCATGTATTCAAGTATAATGCGCAAAATTGTATACCAAAAACAACACGAAGTTCGGTGCGCGTTATAAACGAGGTCTTAGATTTTTATGCCTTTATGCCATTTTCCAGTAAAAAATTCAACGAAATACTACCACCTAACGGTTGGCGCCCAGGGCCAGGCAAAGTGGGTCAAGGTGTATTGTATTGAGTAACGTCGTCACTCCCACACGCAAGTCGCTTGAATTTAAGGTGGCCTAAAAGTCCTCCACTGATGATGTCACTCACAAAAAACCCGCACTCCCCAAGCAAAAAGTTTTTTTTCTAGTGCAGATTAGAACTTTTGCCACGTCTTGAGACTTTTACCATGTCTGTAGAGCATACCGGACTGGAGAAATTCCCGCGCAAAGCCACATGCGTTCAGGCGTTTTTTTTCCAAAAATCCCCGAATCCTAGCGGACGCCAAAGAGTTAAATGGCCTACTTTGATTTTAGCAAACTAAATTTAGCTTAAACTAATACACTGAAAGTGTTCAAATCTTAACTGCAATGGTAATAGACGTGATAAAGTGGCATGAGGACCACCTGCACCAAAAATGTCAAATTCAAGATTATTAAAACAAGGACAGGATGTCAGTATGCAGGATACTTTTACTACACCGAAAACTAAACTGGGCCGCACAAAACCTGTAACAGCGCGGGTTGGACATAGCTGCTCTATAACGTAATAATACAAAATGTTGCAACATAAAGGACAACATCAATGTTGCAACATAAATAATGGGTTCAGTTTGAGCATTGCCTGTTTCAATTCAGTGTTTTCACTGGAAACATTTTTATTTAGATACCCCCGCTTTCTCCAGTCTCTAACATTTGTCTCTGATACAGTGAATTCTCTGGGATAACACTAATTGGAGGGCCGG
>Ga0210059_1007110_pt1 | contig 17849 bp, 12 predicted proteins | sample Ectturendosymbi2_FD_188042 | JGI IMG/M metagenome (GOLD analysis project Ga0210059, IMG submission 188042) | Ecteinascidia turbinata endosymbiont from Florida, USA - Sample 2 (SPAdes) (version 2) | ecosystem: Host-associated > Tunicates > Ascidians > Unclassified | place: Key West, Florida... | reverse complement strand
TAGACAGGCTGAGTGTGAAAGGTGCTTCGAAACTTATATCGTGATTTTCACCCACGTTTTCATGTGCTCTGGTTAACCTCACTGTTTTAACGTTGCTGCTTTAAAAGCTCTGCTGGAGAAAAACGTTTCAGCCGCGGCCTTTTAGTTAACACTGCCAGATCCTTGCGCTTTTTCTCCTCAAAAACTTTGCCATTTTTAGCTGCTGATGGCATTACAGATTTCGGCATCGCGTCAGCTAAATACGGCAATCTCGTTTTCTGCTCGTTCGTTCTACAAATCGACTGATCAAAAACATTTGCTGACGGACCACGCAATTATATGTGGTATAAATGGCTTGACCAACTTCATATGATTGATGATGTAACGCAAGGATAGTATTGTGGCTATCGGAAGAAAAGTGCGTTTCCACCATAGGTTACCCTTTATGACGAAACAAAGGACGCAGTTCAGCTGCAGCTACCTCCAGACGCCACAAAAAGTTAAGGAGTCATTGATCAGTGATGTTTCAAGATCAGATGTGATGTTTTTGGAGAAATTTCTGATGTCTGATGTTTTGACGACAAATCTGATGTTGACTGGGCTGTTGCTTTTGTTTACCACATTTCCTCTCATTTCAGGATAAAATAAGTTAGATTAATAATTTTCAATTTCTTTCACTCAATCTCTCCCGTCATGTGTGTTTGTTATCGTTCCAAACTCAAGAAGCTCTCTTCGCTGCGTTGAGGATAACATTTTTTAGTTACGCATGGGGTACTTCTCCAATTAATGACAGCTCTTCGCTCTATTTCGGAATCCGAAGTTTTCAACGAGGTTTGAGGGTTGCTAAAGACAAATTTTTAAAGTCTGGCTTTTTAACGCACTTGGCATTTTTTGAAACTGGCTTTTTTGACTTTTTTTCAGTCGGAAAGACTTGGCTCTGGCAAAACATTGTCTGAGCTGCATATTCATTACAAACCTCTTCTGACGAGAGTCTATGACTATGCAGGGTGCAAAGGACATCGCAAAGATTTTTCTGTTGCCCTAAAAATGTTCAATTTAGTTCATAAAAACAAATGTATGACAGTGTAATTACGAGGAAAGAAAATGCTTCTAAAGATTGAAATTGTATTATATCGATGTTTTCGACGAGTGCTAATATCAAGTTTGTGTTTGGTTATGCATGTTTAATGTGCATATGTCTTACGACAGCTATCTGGCTTTTTTGGGACAAGGTTGGGCTTTTTGTGGTGAAGACAGTTTGGCAACCCTGCGAGGTTCATCGCGCTCTGTTAGGTATTGTGAATAAAAGCATTTAGCTTAGAAACTGTAACGTAGAAATCTGATGTTATCTGATGTTGAAGGAGACAACAATCTGATGTTAACGAGACTGACCCCAGTGGTAACACTGTCATTGATACTGAACAGCAACCACAGCAGAACTAGCTTTGCTGCTTAAGAACGCAAATAGTATCGTTTTCGTGACATTTGTGCAGCAGGCGTGATGCACGAGTAGATAAACCCATGCCAAAAGAACGATAACTAGGAAAAGTTACAAGCAAAATTCAAATATACTTGCATTGAACAAAATCGAAAATATTTATATTCAGTAGTGATTATTAAAGCTGGCAGACAGTCAAACTTGCAGAGAAATCATTAACACAATGCGTGCTTAGCTGTCTGCTCGCGTCACGTACCGTAAAATGCGAAGCGGTGTAGCGAAGCAGGTCGTGTCTGCCAGCAATTAGTTGCGTTGCGCGTGAAGTGTTGTCTGGCTGCAAGATGATTTGTCTCTTTCGATTTATTTGTGACTATTACTTACGAACCACAGGTGCTACAAAAATCTGAAACATTGTACCTCCTGAACTGATGTCCTTTTCGGACTTTAGCAACGTCGCTGTGACGTATTACAGCGCAGAAACTGTAGCTCCCTGATTCGTAGATCCTATCTGAAAAACACTTTGCTAAATCATTTGCAAACGAATTTGTTGAAAACAGGGTACCGTTTTTAATACAACAGTTTTTTTTACAGCAAATTTTTGGAATAAACTTCAAAAATTATCGCTTTGTTTGCTTGGAGTGCGGGCGAATAATACAATGAATTGTAATACGCCAAATAAAACAATGAAATGTGATACGCCAAAGCCAACAACCAATTGTGGTATGACACATGAAAGGGAAGTAAATCACACATGTTTCAGGGAGTGATATTCGTTGAAGCATGGTATCATGCAAAGTCAAACCCCACATGCAGTATAGCGTTTGCCACGCCTTCTGCACAATTTGCACCTTCGTTGAGGCCCCTTTGTTCAGGCTGTTGTACTTTACAGAATGCATTTAAAGATGTGATGAAGCTTAATGAACCCAAAAATTGACTAAGTGCTAACCGGTGTTGTGCCATGAGTGTTGTGCATATTTTTAAGTAATTCGCTTGGGTGGCAGTGTGGGTTGAGCACGCGCTTCTGAAGCTGGCAAATTGGGTTCGATTCCTTGTCAGGTCATATCTTAGACTAGAAAACCGGAACTTCCCAGACCAGGATTGTTTTCGGCTGGGTGCAAATGAAAACTTCACGTGCAGTGCTGCCATTGATATGCCACCGATGCAACACTAACTGCGAAAGCACCAGCGTGGCCGGTGATGCTGAGTAAGCTGAGTTGGGTGTATCGCGATTGCTCGTTACACTCAAATGGAAAAACAAAGCGAGTGTAATGAAAATTTCTCATTTGTATTTCTTGCAGCGCATTAACAGCGTTTCATGGCATAGCGATGGAAAGCAATTCATGTGCGCCCACGAAAATGGGAGTATTAGTTTATGGAATTACAAAAGCAATGCTAAGCCTCAACAAGTTTCAGTTCCACACGGTGAGAATTTGTATTTGGGTTTGTTTGGTCGAGTTATTGAAGAGCCATGTGACACAATCCTTAGTGAATTGGGTGGCCTCTTCGTAGTGTAAGTAAAGTAAATCTTGTCTCTCTTCGGGGAGTGCTCAATCAGATACAAATCCAACCCAAGTAACGTTGAAGTTTCACGCATACTTCTAAACGTGTGCACATTCATTATTATCAGTCACTTTACAACTTTCCCCACATTTGCGTGATTACATTCAGTGTCTAATGCTTCATCCATTTTTTTCTTGAAAGAAATATCGCTCTGAGTTCAGAAAAATTCAGTTAACTTTGTCTCGGTTGAATGGAAGTTCGAGTATATCAAAATGTATATCGAAATACGTTTTGTGCAAACTTACATGAAAAAAATATGTGATGTCAAGTACGTTTTGCGATGCAGCAAAATCTGAACCAGACAACAACGAGAAATATCAAGCAATAGACAAATTGGAATGGGCTACTTCAAAAAACTTGTAAGGCTTTATTTGTTGTTTTTCAAAACTGGCGGTATTGTTGTGGTATATTTTACTTATACTCCGTGACTAACAGCTACTATGTGACAGATGGCTCAACATTTCAGTTGTGTTACTTGTCTGAAGCATTTTTGTTTGCCAATTTCTCCCTATGCTTGATTTGACATCTGAATTACATGTAATCTTTTGTGTTTTTACGTAGTTGCTCGCGAACCTTGTGCAGACGGTAAATCTTTGTAATAAAGCCGGTCTTGTAATTACTCATGATATGCCGGACTCGCAGTTACTCATGATATGCTTGACTCGTAATTATTCGTGATATGTCGGACTCGTAGTTACTCATGACGTGCTCGTAGTTACTCATGAATGCCGGACTTGAAGTTACTCATGATATGCCGGACTTGTAGTTAATCGTGATATGCCACTTCGACGCAATGCAAAAGATCCTGTTAACTTCTTACACCAACGATTTACAGGCGTGGCTTTTTGTCAAACTGTACGTATTAAAATGCAAAAAAATAATATTTGTTTAATGGGCTGGTGGTTATTATGCAGCATTTTTATGTCAAAACATTGCAGTAACTATGCTATGTTTTACCAAGGGCTGATTTCATTGTTTTCTCCGGAGGCTTGCCTTACAACGGCTCTTCCGAATTTCGTCCATGCATGACAGTCATGCAAGGAAAGTCGGTGACAGTTCTTGAGATGGATTACCCCGTGGTTGGTTTTGTCACTCTTGTCTCCACACCCTGGAAATGCGGTAACTGTTGTGGCGTACGATCGCAATTGCAGGTTGTTTTAGTACAGCACCTACAGTATATTAAAATGCAGTGGTATCGCTTTTAATGCCATCTGTGATTGTCGATTTTACTACCGTTGCTTATACTGACCGGTCAAGGCTGTTTTGATTTGTTGCTAACAATGAAGCAGTAAAAGATAAAGTAGTTGCTTATAGCTATTTTAATTCTGAACGTGCTCATTCAGATTTCCAAGATCCGTCTGCTCTCGCAATTCTGCTCGAAAAAGAGCTCGTTGTCGTTGACTTGGAAACTCCCGGCTATCCATGCATTGAACTGTCCTATGCAATGGATATTCACGACTCCCCGGTAACCACTGTGACTTACGTCCTTGACAGCGAGTCTACGCTTTTTGCGAGCTTACATCAGTGTTCGTCGCATGCTAAATCAGGCAACCCGGGCTTCAGCAAAAAAGTAAGCGACGTATCATTCGAAAAACGTGTTCATTGTCTCTGCGTTGTGGTTACCGCATCCTGCTGTTGCGATTATTTTCAGAATTTTGTCACTTTGCGACCATAAACGTTTGCACAGCACAGGGCTCCTTTCGATTTTGTTTTCCGAATGCATCCCACCTCGGCATTGTTTTAAATGTCGCAATTAAATGAATATGTCCAACTTTTCTTCAACAAAATGGAGCTGTGTGACTAACTGTCGTAGTTTTTTACGCACCGGCGTCTCTTCTTTCAAGCGTTTCCAGCACATGATAAACAGTCTGGTGAACTTACTAGATTGTGTCTGGGCTTTTTGAATCTTGTTTCCTGATGTTTGCGGAGAGATGAGCGCGTCAGACTGTTAGTGCAAATTTTCGTCGGAAGGAAATTTCAAGCCGTGCGATAGCAGTCGTAGCATGAACTTGCAAGATATTTTTCCCCAAGATGTGAAGGAATGTTAATTCGACAAGTTCTTGTTTTGACCTGTGATACCATTTTCCAATTGCCTTTCATCCTCTCGGCTGATGCTCCGCTGTTTACTCCACGTTCCGTGTTCAAAACGATAAAACGTGTTCGCTAGATAGCGCAAAAAGCTAAGAAAAACAAAGGTGAGCTTTAACGCGTACAGTTAACTTGTTTTGCGGCGGAATGGCGCGATCGGACAACTGATCACATATTGCTGTTCACCTGAAACACCCTCACGTTCATGGCACACGTGCCAAAAATGCTACGATTGAAGCCTGCCACCCGCAGGGCTCCTGGTCCGCTTAAAGATAAACAGCCTTGTGACGTGATAAAGGAAGAAAACTTCTTCTTTTGTGGCGAATTCGTGTCAATGAGACATAAGGTTGTTGGCAAAGTTGCATTGCTTTTTTTTTTATTATCATTACTCTTTATGTTAGGAATGGCCGCTGAAAGGCGGAGAATGGTCCGGCAAGTGGGAAACGAATGTTGCGTCAGAACTGGTCCTGACCGGTCACGCGGATGGTTCGGTTAGGTTTTGGGATGCGTCATCAAGTAAGAAGCAATCATCAGTTTCTGTAGTAACATATCCTAACTTGTGCCTACAAAGATCGCGAGCTGTGCATCTATCGCATATTTCCGATAATTCGAAGCCAAACCAAAAAGTTCCGCCAAACGAAGCGAATCATGAATAATTAACGTTCGCTTGATGCATGGAAATAATCTGTGTTAAGCATGCGGCACGACTGTCCAAAGCGGCCTGCGAACTTCCGTTGAGTCGCTAACTCGGCACAGCTTCTTGTATGCTACCGTTTCGTCGGTGCGCTTCACGCATGCAAATCGTTTTGGTTCGATGGAGGAGTAATGCAGCGCAAACAGAACCAGTGGGAAATGTCACACCATCGTCTGTGGTAGGCCGCAGCGGGCAGCAAGCTTTTCAAAATCCTTGGCTGCCAGCACAGTAGCCTTTTGTGACCGTGCATGCATGCCTTCGCCAAATAACGGTTTTGATACGAGTGGCTACGACGTGAAATCGACCGTGCGGTGCCGTTGTGCGGAAGTAAGGGATAACTGCGGCAAAATAGTAGTGCTGGCTCCGTTGCTGTTTTGTGGAAGAAGCACCTCGAAACCTCTCCGCGAGGCGGTCATGCTTTCACTTTTATTGTTGACTTTTCTTTGCACGCAGTGTCGTTCAAGTCGCTGTACAAGTTGAGGACTTATAAAGTGTTTGGAAAGAAGTCGATTGAACTTGATCCTGACGAAGAGGATCCGTTCAGGATCACTAACGTCGCCGTCTGTCCTGAAAGTCAGATTCTCGTCGTATCGAACAGCAGTTCGTCTGTAATCGCGTATAAGTTCAACTGCGGCCAGCAAATCATGGAAAACGTGCCGGTCAGTTCCTTGTTTTGAACCTCATGTTTCGTGAACACTAATTGCTGTACGCAAAAATATTTCGGGAATTTTGAAAGCTCTTGCTTTTAACAAACTGAGTCTCCTTTTAACGTCCGGCGGCATTTTTTTCATTTGTAGCCGGCGAAGTGTCACACAATCCGTTATTTTTATTGTTACCCGCAGTGTTTATATGTCAACCATTTCAACGAAGTCGTCCAGCTGAGTGGTTACGATGAGCAGGACTTGATGTTTCCCGCCATGTCTGCCTTATCTATCGAAGCCGTGCGAACGGCCACGCCGCCGCCGTCGTCGTCACCTGCCGTTGCAGGGGTAAGTTGGCCGCTTGCCTTCACACTGCCGCTGATGCCAAACGTAAAAGATTTTCGGTCGATATGCGAAACATCAACATGACTACAAAATAATTTGCGCGTGGCGCGTACGAGGCCATTAAAGCATCTAACATTGCCAACCTGAGTCGAACGATGGTCTTGCCTTCTCGCAGGATATAGTTTATCCTGGTTTGCTGTGTACACAACGGTATTAAACCAACCAGTCCAAACAATTCGCTTTACCGTACCGAGCATATTGATTTTATATCTGGCGGTGGTGGTCTTGCTCTAAATCTTACCTGTTCATCTCAACAAATGATCAATTTCAATCGGTCTTTTTTCTCTCGAGCGCATTCATGCGTGTGCGTTCAGTGAGAAGTGAAGCCGCGCGTTCTTGGAATTTCAAGCGACCAGCGAACATTGTTTTGTCGTTGGAAGCGGCGCGTACACACAAGCATCGCTTTCCTGACCACAAATTACGCTACGCCTGTGACGGAGTAGTGGGTACCTGTTTTTTTCGGTCATTTTCCGGTCACAGACCGAAATGTTTTTGAAATGACCAAAAAAGTTATGTCATTTCGATCAGAATGTCTGAAAACATAGCCTAATGAACACTGTTACGGCGAGAGTTTTAACAACTGTGAGACAAATGACCGAAATGTCTCAGCAAAAAATGACCAAAAGTGTCTCAGCGAAAAAAAAAACAGATAGGAACTGACACAAATGCTTGAAATACGGTCAGATGAACTTGAGAAAAAAGATCTCAAACAAGAACCCTGCGTTTTTTCGCGGGTTCGCGTTTTGACCAAAATGTGATACTTTTCATACAAAATCGTTAGTGTTCAAATGCCAATCTAGGCCTTAACAACTTTCAGAGCAGTGTACAATAGTCCTTGGCTGAAAAGCCACACATTCAATATTCAGGACTACGTTTCCGGGGAAACCACCTGAACCGATAACTTAAAGCAGGCCTTCGTGAAAGTACAAATATCTAAACTCAAGAAGCCTGGGAAAGGCAAACGTTCAATATACACCTAAAAATTTAACTTCGTTTTTATTGCAGACCAACAGAGCTAGTTGTGAGGAACATGCCTTGTCGACGTTTTTGAAACCTTAATATTAACAGCCCACCGTCTTCGGCTAATATTTTGCATGTTTGGCGTTAACGAAAACAATGTCTGTGAGTGGTACGAATAACCTGAAAACGAATGCGACTTTTTGCTTAGCTTTGCTTAAAGAATTTCTTATGCTTCTAGGATGGCGAAGAAGTAGCGAGTTCTGATGGTGCAGAGCCTGACTCACAGACGCAACAAGAGCCCGATCTGATTCCTCATGGGCATTCCATCTTACGGTAATTATCCATAGCGCCATGAGTATTGATTGCATGCGTTGTTAGTTGAAGGATTCATCCGCAAAATTCGCAATAAAGCGTTAACGGTGCGTCTGTATGTCAAGCTAATTGCCTCGAACAAAATTCCCCAATGTTTCGTTGCGATTCCGGTTTGCTTGGTCTCTTCGCAATCATACGCGAAGTGCTCGCCCCGACCATCCGAGCGCACGCAGTTAACTTATCCGCTTACAATTCAGTGTGCTTTCCAACATGTGAAGAAGCGGAATTCAAGTTGAAATCGTGCAACACTTCCTTCATGTCAGACGTTTTTGGCGTTTCGCTTCACTTGCGGAGCTGTTGCAAAACTGTGTAAACAATATTCGTTACTGACAAACGGTTGTTTTTTTTAGCCGGCCAACGACTAGTTTGTGATTGCAATGCACTTTGCGGTTGGGAGAAACTATTTATTTCGTGCGTCAGATTCTCCCCACTCCTACTCACGAAACCTCTGCGAAAACCTTTGACAACTGTTTTTCTTTGAACGGGAGCCTGTTATTTTGTGTATATACAGTACTCCGTTTGGCGATGCATTGAAGCTAATCGCATTGAGCTCACACAGCAGTTACTGTGCTGCGCTGACGAATCCAGCTTGAAATTCGGGGGCATGCTTTATATCTTTGCAGTGTCAGATTGTTGGCAGTTCTTTTTCTGTTCAATCGACCGTTAGGCGAGTAGCCTTTAGCCGGCACCACTTTCGTTCGGTCGCCTGTTTGGTTTGCCCTGGTTTTATTTAATTGAAACTTAATGATTTAACGGTCTTTTTTGTTTTGGTGCCTGCGCCTTAAAGCAGTGCGACGAGTATCTGATCGCTTAATCTTGTCAATACTGTCGATTCGAGTCACTCTGTGTCCTGAAACAGAACAGCCACTAGCTTGTATATGTGGCCACACCACAGTAGATAACCGTTGTTTTAATGCTTCCTTGCAACTATTTTTTAATGTTTTGCGGAAAATGATTGTAGCTTTGGCTGCATATGTCATTCTGTCACGGTTAAGATTGTGACATTTGCAGCATTTTCTTCAGACGCATATTTGTGTTGATGCCGCTCCACGCAACAACTGTTGCGTCCAGGTGTGCGGTTGCACTGAATCGGTGAACATCGCTGAAACGCAGCGCCAGGTGATGTCCACCAGACAGCGCTCAGTCGAAAACCCGACAAGTGCTTTCTCCTTAGTTGAGGATGGCGGCTGAAATGCAAGAATGCGTTGGAAAAAAATCCATCGCCTCGGTTTGCACATTAGCAACAAAGAAATTCATTCAAACGGCCACGTCTCATGCGCAAATCAGGCGTCCGAACGGCGTTGGTGTGGTGATAACATCAGTTGCAGTTAGCATCAATCTTATTATTCGATAGAGGCGTTTTACATCATTCAACCCATTTCCTAACAACCAATCATTTGTTGCGTCGCGCTTTGCGCAAATTTTGTTGTTTTTCGAAATTTTCCCAATTCGATTGTCTCGGTGTGGTTCATGACGTGGGGGGACGCCCACAGTTGAAATCAAATTGAACCAAGGCAGTAACTTCAAAGCGGTTTCGTGTTTGTTCCAGGTTACTCCTAGAGACTGTTTGCAGATTCGCCCCATTAATCACAATCGAGGGCGTCTTAACAATCGCTATGAACTTTCTCTTCAAGGCGGGCAAAATTTGAAACGCTGCTTGTCACACGGTAGATACATCGACTACATCTTCCGCCAATTCTTTTTTTTTCTATATCAAGTGCTGTTTCATCTTAGCCCAACGCGAGCCCGTTTCTGTTCAGTTCCCACTGCAGCACAAAGTCTTGATCATTCATTTCCGGAACCGCTTGTGACGTGTCTCATCTGACGACCGGTTCTCAGGAGGTCGCATCCTGATCCGTTGGCGCGCATTAATTCTTAATCGTGTCGCACAAGACGTTGAACAATTAGATCATCTTTGGTTTGTTTCACGTATACAAAGCAAAGTAATGGTGATTTTTGCCAGTCAGTCAGGACCCTACGTGGACTCATACTGGGTTTTTACGCAACACTGACGAATGTTTGTCCCGTTCTTTCTCCTTAAACTAATTTGATGACTGTGCAGCGCACTTAGTCATCTTGTTTTCTGGTATAACTAAGTAAATTTCATTTAGCACTTCACTGACAAGCCAGCACGAAGTTGTCGCACACACACATTCCGTATGCTGGTCATTCGATGCCATGTCAGCACATAGATACTTGCAAGCTAAGAGACAGCCACAATCAAACTGCTCAGGGCATTTCGAACACCTGCTTCCGTGCCAAAGCTGCCGAAACAAATTAATGCGTAAGCATGCCGCACTTGCCGCAGTGAAGTTAGCGGCTGAACAGAACGCATGCATCTCTTCGTGCATATTGATTTATTTCCAAATTTGTTGCTGTGAAAACCATTAGTTATCTCAGTAACAGACGTTTAGAACATGATGAACATGTTGATGCGCGAAACGATGGCGACACACACAATTTACTTCACCCTGTTCTTCCTGTCATATCCAGCTTTCAAAAAGTGACAGATTGTTGTGGGGTCGAAGTTCCCAACGCGGACAATACTCAGTTTGAAATGTGTGTAGAGGGGCAATGTAACAGTAAGATTTACTTTCACAAAAAGCATCGCTCTCACTTCATAAAATCGCGTTTGATCATTTTTATCAAAAAAAATCGAAAAATTTTTAGTTCCATTTTAGAACGCGTCAGGGAATAATCAGACGAGCAAGACATCAAATTTTGAAGTATTAAGATTTTTGCGAGGGTTTGAAGGTTAATAATATCTACAGCTTGTTGCTTCGGCAGCGGTGTGAACAGATCAAGTAGAAACTGTACCAGAAATAAACGTATTGTGTTCAGCTCTTCTGGACTTCTCGTTATTCAAACGCAAGGATGGTGATGTAAACCACTTCTTGTTCTGATCAGCAGCGATCCAGCTTTCGTGAAATCGTATGTTTCATGCTGTTTGTGGCGTGCTTCGATTTCATTCGTGGCGCAAATGTGGGCGAAAAAAGCAAACTGGCCGTTCTGTGTACTGTGTAGTGCACATACGTGTTTTTACGAAATTACCAATGTTCGAAAGAAGGAAAAGCGCAGACAAGGACATTTCATAGTGAAAAAACAAGTATTGCACGAAGCACGTCGGCCGTTCAAAGCGCTAGCGTTATTTCGCGGCTAATGCAATCAAAGTATCACGAATTACTTCCTTGCCCTGCAATGGTACAACATGAGCTGATTCATCGTTAGGGTGAAATATTAAAGTTAAATAGATCCGCTGGAAGGTTCGTGACAACTGTTAATTGTTTCGTTGCCACCGTATCGGATGCGTTTCAAAGCTCAAGCATGAGTGTGGCAGTGTTGATTCAGAATACAAAAACCCACACAATGCGCGTCCGAAGGAACGCGTCTTACAACAAAAACACGCCGGAATCGATAAGGCTGGAATAATTTCGATTTACCTCAGAGCCGCACCGTCACTGATCAAAGATTTTTCTTCTGCGGACGATTTTCGAGCTTTTTTGCTAAACTACGACATCCGCAAGGCGCTGCCGCTGATCGGAAAAGCTGCCATTGATCGGAAATATGTTTCTGTGCTCTTGCTTCGAAACAAAGTGCTGTCTCGTTAACTCCCCATCGCTTTCTTGCAACTAGAAGGTGACAGTCAACGCATGTGGGCGAGATAATCCTTTTCAAGCTATGAACTCGTCATTTCCCGGCATATCGCACTTTCTTTGTTGTGATTTTGCGTTTCCCGGTTTTCAAGTTTATGCAGAACCGCAACAACGTCGATTTTGCCTTATTGGTTTTACCAGGCCGCAACTCGATGATATGTGCATAATGTAGCGAAACAATATATCTGTACCTTAAGGACAGCAGTTTTGAAGGCTGTGCTACGCAGCAGTTAAACGTACGCGGGTTTTATTTGAATGGTCAGTTTCAACTTACAGTTTTGCATTGCTTTTGGAAACGTAGGATTAAAAATGTTGTCATGATTCTTATTTAGCATTTTTCTGTTTTTTATTTGAATCAAGAATACCTGCACAGCGTCTATCTCCATTAAAAAATATAATTCTTGAATCCTTTCTGCGAGAAAGGTTTCATGTGATGTGGTAGTTATGCTGCAGGCAAGAGCTTTGAAGGTCTGCTTCTTCGGGTAGGTATTTGTAAACAGTCTGCGCTGAAAGTACGAGTGTGTTCTCAATGTTTTCACTTAGGGCTTACACGCTGACTAAAGCAGTATTGTCTCTCATCACTCCCATCAAAACGGGTTGGGGAATTTTTTCGTGAACGAATAAACTCAAACTGATAGAAGCACAAGACAGCTGAAAGTTGAACACGATATATTGTCGGTATGCGTCACGCTCATACTCCGCGATTGTCTAAACTTCAACCACACCGCTGTGGGGAACGAAGATCCAGTGTTTCTATTTATTTTCTTGTACTTAGCTATTGCAACAATACGTACGTTTTGCGCAGGGTGAAGACTGAGCCGCTGCGGCAGCACGCCGGAATGCAGGTGGAGCTGGTTTGCATGCTCCTCGGCACCAGCACCAACCCACCGTCGGACGTGGCGAGTGTCGCCATCAACGGTCCCGCTGAACTGTAAGTCCCTGCTACGTGCGCGTTGTTGTGGCGAGAGTATCGCGCGACGGTTTCTCACCAGCGCACTCTCAAACCAAGGCCTCCTAAGCTGTTTTTTTTCTCGCTGGGACATTTCGGTCATTTTTGCTGATAAATTTTGGTCACTGAATCATTTCGGTCATTTGTCTGACAGTTGTATTAAAACTCGCGGCAACAGTGTTTTTAGCCTTTTTTTTCAGACATTCTCACCGAAACGACTTAAGTTTTTTCGGTCATTTCAAAATCATTTCGGTCTATGACCGGAAAATGACCGAAAAAAAACAGCTCCTAAATAGATTTAGGAAGCCTTGATCAAACCCACAAACATTGAAAACGTCAACACTCGGCGCAGGTCTGGCAAAGCTATTAGATGTCGTGACCTCTAACGTACGAACCAGGTTGACTAGTGGTTTGCTGTATTTCAAAATCCTTATTTAATTGTTGCAACGCACGCTTTTTGATACCTTTATGTCACGAACCACATCCTTTGTTGCTTTAACTCAACCTGGGCTGTTATGTGAATTGCACATATTAGCTTTTGTAGCAATCTAGACTGAGTGGCTGGTCAGCGACTGACGACTGTGATGTAAACACAGTAATGGGGTTTTGTTTCAGTGAAGTTCGGGGTAAGTATGAGGAAATAGACCTATTGAAGAGTTCAAACTGTCTGAAGGTATGCATGAAGCTTTAACTGCTGTGCTCCTAAAATAGGTAACAGAGTGTTTATTTGTCATTGTCAAGTAGATTGCACACTGTCAAATGACCAATAACAATGAAGCATGTCAGGTAAAAAAGGAATTTAGCGGTTGTTTTATATAAATTCTTGACACTTCGCAAACAAGTTTGTTTGTGGTATAGATCCGCGAACACCATATCAAGTGATTGAAATTGTTTTCGTGTTGAATAAGCTTTTGTGATTTTCTTGATCTTGCCTATCAAACATTGAGCTATTGGTGGTGGCATATTGTGTTTATATCCCAATAACCGCCATACATTGTGATATTTTTTAACAGTCAATGACGTGTGGATGAAGTGCGAGTAAATCACAAGTTCTTTCCAATGTTGGCGGCTAATTGAGAAATAACATGGAAAACATCAACAAACCAGGAACGTTTCCTGCTCACAAACTATCTTTTGTAAAACGCGATGCCCTCACTATTGAGACATAGCACAGCTGTGTCGCGTAAATTATAACTTTGAATTCGTGTCGAGGTAGTTAGAAACACCGAGTTTAAGAATAACAGCGTAGCCTGGAACATGCTACTATTTAGTCAGCAAATTACACAGTGCCAACTTCTGGGTACAACGCTAAACTGCAACCGGTGTAGGTGCTGCACTTTTTACAACTTTCTAAGAACTGGTCCGGTGTAGGTGCTGCACTTTTTACAACTTTCTAAATAAAGCTACGCACGAGGTTATAGCTACGCACGAGGTTATAGCTACGCACAACTTATACGCACGAGGTTATAGCTACGCACAATAAAGCTACGCACAACTTTCTAAATAAAGCTACGCACGAATAAAGCTACGCAAAGCTACGCACGACAACTTTCTAAATAAAGCTACGCATTCTAAATAAAGCTACGCACGAATTCAAAGTTATAATTTACGCGACACAGCTGTGCTAAAATTTTCAACTTCTGGGTACAACGCTAAACTGCAACCGGTGTAGGTGCTGCACTTTTACAGTTTTTGGGAAACTGGAAAAGCCATTTGCCATCATTACTCCCCAGCCCACTGTGTCCCGTAGTGGTGACTCCGTATGACGGGGCTCCAGCGGTGGATCAAATAGTCTCATTGAAAGGCCAAACTGAATGCTTCAGCCACGCAGGGCAATCAATCTAGTTACAGAAAACCGATAGGCGGGTGGGGAGTATTTCTTCATCCTGGCAGACCCTGTGCCTTTACCCAACGTATTTTACTCGCTTTCCTTAAGACTCTGCAATGGATGCGACGTGCGGTATATTGATGGCTTAGCAACTCAGTGACTCCAATCCTTTTCCAGGCTCTCTTTGAAATTTTTCAAAGCGATCATCCTCTCTAGTGAAAATTCTGTCACACACAACCTGGGTTTTGCGGTTAAAGTTTTTTTTTATTTGAGACGAATTCAAAACTGTTGAAGTTGGCTTGAATAACCCACTTTCAAACAATATAAGTTTCTGCGTTTGGTAACTTTACCGTTTATAGCGATGTCATAAAATGGCACCATCACAAGCTGTAATGTTTCCTGAAGAAATTTTGCTCAATTGAATTAGCAGTGGTAGAGTCATCACTGTATAGAAAATTGTTTCACGCTGTTTCTTTCCTGGATTAGTTATTTTGTTCTATTTCTTGAATACTGTAAACGTGTCTCGAATGGCTTCCTTTCTACATTCGTTGAGTGGTATGAAAAGCTATTTTTAATAGCGTGTTGTTTCAAAATGGAAATATGTGTCTATTCTCAGCTGACAAGTCTGAAGTACTTTTTCAAAGTCCACTCTAAACATTAGGAGAAAATGCTCACGGTTTCTACTTTAAGCTCACGCAGGGCAAAATTAGCTGTTTGGTTGAACAAGTTCTTTTTTTAGTTTTCTGTAATGGTGTATATTCATGGACTCAAAATTGCCTAAATAATGAAATGTGTGTACTTCGTTATAGCACCATTGGGAAGTTCTACATACGCCGTAAATGACAAATATAACTTCACAAAAAAACTAGCATCCATTAAACAGCTGGTGAGTGGCTGCTTGTGACCAGATTGGTCATTGTTTGAATTCAGAACAAAATAACTTCATGAGAAAGGTCTAAGCCTGTCGTCACGGGAGTACTAAGGTTGAAACTATTCGGTCTCTTTTTCATCACAGACTATGACTGTGAAATAAGTCAAATTTGTAGATGCATTTAGCATGGCTGATATAGTATTATGGACTTTCAACCAACATAACGACTGCTTGAACGTACAGAAGTTCTGAAGATTCTCATACAGCCAAAAACTTCGTGTAATTTCCTGAAAATCACCAAAGAGAAACTGCAATGCTAAAAGTTAATTTAGATGAGCGTTTACCACACACGCTTCCAAACCCTTGGCTTCTTAACATTTTGTAAGCTATGCATTCTCGAAACGTTGAAGGTAAAGGTACTATATAAAAAGTGCAACAGTTTAAGAAAAGCTCAACTTTCGAGTACACATATAAGCTTTATACTAGAAGAAGGTTTAAACCGCGACATTCGAAATGCGTTGGTTTCAGTTATGCAGTATGCCATTATCAAGCAGCATTGCTGTCTTTTGATGCTAGAATGTTTAGACTTGTGCATATGTTTAAACTTTAATGGTCGTTAGGTTTCATAGATTTTCCGTGAAAACGAGCGCATGCCATTCTTTGTTCGTTGATATATTTTTAAAAACAGGTTCCCGATAGTTTAATCTTATGGAAAGCAATAATACCATGCGTTGATTTACGAAAAAATGAATTTAATTAAGAATATCTCATTCGAAAAGGTTCAAGAGCAATCCGAAACATCATCGAACTTTCAAGATACTGTCAGCTTAGCTTACAATAGCTACGAATTTTGCGCAAACATTTACTAAGCAGGCGTGGTTTGGGGGCAACATCAGCCCAATAACCCCTACTGTTGCTTAGTTTCCATACCGTTAACTTTTACTGCTGCTCTTCACTTGTTCATGGCTTGACTAACGTAAAATATAGCTCGCATATGAGCATGACTCGCACCCACCCAACCGTCCGCAATGTGATAATGTTATCAAAGTGGTGTTTTATCTATTTCCGGTTGATACCACGTTCTCCAATCCAAAGACGCTGCATAAAATAGGTTCAAAATGAAACGTGTGCCTATTCTCAGCTGGCAAGTCGGAAGTGCTTCTTCAGTAATCAGTCACGTTATTTTTGCGTCGAATTGCGTAAAAACGAAACCACCGGTCAGCACGTTCACTACGCACGGACGACTGTTTGCGCGAATCAAATTGTAGTAGAGTAAACAAACATGTCCGTGCGTGTGCTGAGTCGTGTCGCGAGCCAGTGGAAGTTAGTCCTCGATCTTCTTTCCTTGTTGCAGCCTGTGTTTTTCTACATTGTCGACCATGTGCATCGTTGACATTCCACGAAAACTCGCCATACTCAACCTACTCACCAGCGACGTGCACTCAGCTGGCGACAGGCTTCATGCGCCGCGCAGTCCGTTGCGAGCGAAGTTGTCCGGTAGGAATGTTCGTCTCGGTCACCGACTCCTTTTTCTGGGCCTTGCAGTTTGAGCTGCCGCGTCGAAATGACTGCTGTACGACATTTAGGATTACAGTTTGCGCATATGCCCATTTTCTTTTGACGCACTAAGTAATCGTTCTCATGCACTCATGGATGTCGCAGTAAATGAAGCAATGAATGTGATTCCGCCAAAAAAATGCGACTTCAAACACGATGTATGTTTTTGCTTCGCTCGGCATGCCTGTCTCTGCCTTCCTGCAAGATTTTGTGTATCTGTCCCTTGAAGGTTACTTGCAGATCGCAAGTGCAAAGCAGGATCATTGTCGTCAGATGATTGCAGGTAACAGCCCTTACGACCAAATTGAAACATTCGTAGATTAAAGTCGTGTTGCGTTCACTGAAAATTTGCCCTTGTCTCACGCGTGAGACGTTTTCGACGTCTCTCTTACGGAGACGTCGAAAAACTGTGTCTTGATATTTTTCTTAAAAAAGACACAATTTCTTTTTAGACGGTGTGAAATGACTGCGCCAGCAGTTGATTCTGCTTTCGATTTTTTCGCTACACTTGGTAGCTGGCAACCTCAATGAAGACTTCCCTGTTTGTAGTTGCTACACAGTGCTCTTCATACCACGTGGTCAGACCGTCAAAATTTAAATTGTTACCCTGTGTGGCGTTGCGGCGATAAAAAAAGCTTGGTGTGACGGTCTTTCTTGTATTGCTCAGGTCTCGGAGACCCGGCCAGCTCGTTTTTCACCACCGACACGTCGCCCACCGGTGAGCACGCAAAAATTCAGTCTCCTGTCATTGTTTGCAAAGTCTGCGCGTTATGGCCGTATGCTTAAGCGCTGAGCAAACACCTGGAGCGGGCAGTTGCTTTGACGGGAACGTCGTTTGCGTCGTGTTTGTTTTT
>Ga0210059_1007109_pt1 | contig 17849 bp, 11 predicted proteins | sample Ectturendosymbi2_FD_188042 | JGI IMG/M metagenome (GOLD analysis project Ga0210059, IMG submission 188042) | Ecteinascidia turbinata endosymbiont from Florida, USA - Sample 2 (SPAdes) (version 2) | ecosystem: Host-associated > Tunicates > Ascidians > Unclassified | place: Key West, Florida... | reverse complement strand
AATCTTGTTTGTTCCAATTACTGCGATGCGCTGACCATCTTTTGGAAAATTTGTTGCTAGTTTGACCAACATACTGTTCATGACATATCACACAAGTCGCGACGTAAATGCCAAAATCTGCGCAAGCTTTGGTTTAACTTGAAAGATTTGGTTTTAGTCAGCAATTGTGAAACATTTGGTACCACGGATTTGTTATTTTTTCCATAGCGTCCACAAAGTGCACAGTGCTCACATGGCCGTGAGACACCTTTGGTTGGCTTTCGTGTCGTGTTTAAAGCAAGGTGTTTGTAGTTCGTTAGCTTTTGTCCAATTGCGGTAGGTCTTTTGTAGGTAATCATTGCCTTCGGGTTTAACTTTTTTCCTTTTTGTGTCAGAGTAAGCAGATGGAGAAAAGATGTAGCCCAAACCTGTGGGTCGTCTTTCTTGTCGCATTTTGGGGGCCGTAGTCTATCTTCCCAATTAGATGCCAGTGCTATCATGTCACTAGTCACGTTCAAGCGAAACTTTGAACGGATCGCTTTTTCTTTGAGTCGGTTTAAGCTGCTGAGGTAATCATCTTTTCTTTGGTTGAGGCGCCACAATCTAATAGCTTCTCCAAACAGGGTTGACTTGAATGTCGTTTGCGGGTGGTGAGAATTCCCATTTATGAATTGCCTTCCCTGCGCTGTGGGTTTCACGAAGTCTTTAGTGACAAAACCAAAATCATCTTCAATGGTTACGCAATGATTGACGTCCAGAAATTCAACTTCGCCCGTTTTCTCCGCTGTGGAAGCTTGTCAGAACGTTAGTTCCAAGCCACCGCTCGCAAAAGCTGAAGTTAGGGCTTGTCGAATGCGTTCATTTGATATTTCTGATGCAAAAATCCAAATTATGTCATCTATAAATCAACGGAAAAGTTCTGCCTCATTTAGCACTTCCGAAATCGGCTGTAGGATGTAATGCACAGCAATGTTGGCCAATGAGACTGATTGGTTATCACCGGTTATGATTCCGTTTTTTTGTATGTACAATTGGTCTCCACATTGAGTGACCACATTGTTCAGGTAAATTATGTTCAGTTCGTCGATGATTTTACGGGCTTCGGCGCTGTAGTCGGAATGCTTCTCCAATGCACATTCAAGAGCTTTTTCCACAGGGTCTCCGTACAAGCTAGGGTAAAAGTGCTTTCACATCTGCTGCTACAACGTAAAACACTGGTTTTCACCTTGCAGTTTCTGTTTTTTTTTGTAAGGCATTCTTTCCAAATAAGCAGGTCTCCAATGTACTGACGGCTGTCTTGACAAAATTCGTTCGGACAGCTTTTGCAAAAGTCTGCACTGACAGGTTTCAGTATGAATTCAAGAAATGCAGTAATGCGTGAGGTACTGATGTTCCCAGCGGATTGCAGCAGGCGCACCGGCATTTCCTTGATATCAACGTTCAACAAATTAGCCGGAGTTGGCTTGTGTGTCTTGAAAGCGGGTAAGCGTACGCTGGTGTGTTGCAGCGAAAATATTTTGCTGATGCAGCATTGACCTTGCGGTACGCGTTGTTCTTACATTTCATTACAGTTATGGGTAGTAGCAGTTCATCTTTCAATTCCTCTATTGCATTGAGTTCAACCACGAGGTCGTTGCAATCTTTTCTCACTTTTTCAAGGTAGGCGTCGCTTCCATCTACAGACACGTCCAATTTTTCGAACTGTTGCAGTTCTCTGGTCATTATAGCGTCGTAGTCGTCGTAACTATGGATGACAATTTTCCCGGCTTTATCCGCTCGGCAGATAACACTTTTCCTTTCTACTGTTAGTTTAGGCAGTTTCCTAAAACTTTTTCTTTGTACTTTCGATAAATTGTTTTTCGTTCGGCACGCTTTCAACACCAAAGCTTTTATGTTCCTTAATTTAGTACAAACCATTTCCACGTATGTTTTGGTTTCTTCATCAATTTTGCCACTTTCAGGTCTCAAAAATTTTGGAATTTTCAATTTTTTTGGAACACAAAATCCCCACCGTTCTTTTCTCCCAGCACCGCACTTCATTCAGTTATTCTGACATGTTGTTGGACGTTTAGCCATTGTGCGTTTTCAACTGATTGACCCCAGTTAGGTGTTAGGGCAAATCTCAGATCTTTGCATAGTAAATCTTTGTCGTGATCATCTGGCTCCATCGATGATTTGTTTAAAATCATTTTTTTGCGCTTCTGCCGGCACAGCTTGCATTTTGCGAGTTCTTCGCCTCTTTCTGAAGCGTTGGGTATCTCTAGCATTTTTCCTGCGTTTCTTTCCTTTGGCGTTCTTGGCTAGGTCTTGGCGTAGGCCTACAATGTGGCAGCGTTGTTTACCGCGTATCCAGTTGAACCTTTTTACAAATAGCAGTTTGGTTTTCTTGCGTTCCTTATAAATGACGCGCCTTTCGTGGTCGTTCAACATTTTCCACGCTTCTGCGTCTCCCTTTGCGCGTCTTTGCAAATAAATTAAATCGTCCCGTAAAATTCTATTTCGTTGCTCATCAGCAAGTCAAAGTCTACGTTTTTTCTGCTGTTAGATGGGAGTAAGATCTTTTCTCTCTTACACCTCATGAGAAAAGTAAGCTCAGTATTGCGACTTTCTTAACTTTAGGGGCGGCAGCAGAGAAAAATGGAAAAATAGCCTGCACAACTAAGAGCTACGCAACTTAAGGCTAACACCAAATGGTGCAGAATTGCCTCATGCCTTAAGCCAGTAATCAAAACTGCAGTTGAATAATTATTATGTTTGCTGAATTTAAACATTCTGATGGCTCCGTTCTTTGCAGCACAGACGAAATTACGCAAAGTGGGGCGCTGGAGACATGCGCAGTTTCTTTGATTGCTATTGTCATGGCATTTGATTTATCATCAATGACTGAGTCAAATGAATTCTTTTTCTTGGCTTTTTTGCGTTTTTTTACACCTTTTTACTGTCCAGGGTTGATAGGTCTGCTGTGAAACATGCTCAAAATGTGCAAACATGGACTTGTGACTTTATGTCTATGAAAAAATTAGTCCATACGCCTCGTATGCCTGTGCTATTATCAAAATACAGGATGAACCCACTTTCTCAAAGCTACGAAAACAGTATAGCCTATATGTTTTACGAACATAAAATTGCTTTGTTTATGTTTCAGCAAGCTGAACAACCTAACCAACCTAATACAATTCAACTTGTATGCAGTTCAACTTCACACAATTTAACCAACTTCTGTGCTCATTACCACTCTGTACGGCCCAATGTAGTTGTGCCTATCCATTCTCCATCTTGAGAAGATTGATTATTATGGCAAACAAAACCCCTTTAACGCCCACACGAGCTAATATGTTGGCGCTCGGTTTTTTGATTATAACTCGCCAGCTGCTGCAGCTAGAGAGGTGCTCAAACCCTCTACGGATTCAGCAAGTCTAGTAGTTCCGAGTCAAAAAAACAATTTTCAGTTTTGGGTTTTGGGTTCTCTTGGGGGGTCGTCACAAATGGGGGTGTTTTCGCATTTTTATGGCCTACTTTACCCCGCCCTGGACGCCCATCGAATGGGCCCACATTTTGTCCCAAATATTATGATAAAACTAGGCTATCTCACGAGTCTTTCGAGCCCTTGATTGGCTTTCTAGCATATCTGGATCAAAACTTATGCCACAAAAACCAAAAAGTGGTCAAAATTTCTACCCCTAAAAAGGTGACCAACGGCAGAATAACACCCTGTTTGTATATGGCCATAACTCGCCATAAGAATAGGCTAGAGAGTTGTTCAAACCTTCTAAAGATTCGTGAAGACTAGTAGTTTAGAATGGAAAAAAAAATTTCTGCTGGAGATTACGGGTTTTTTGTTAATGTTTACACAATGAGAGGGTGCTTATGCATATTTGTATACATTTGGATAATGACGTCACTTCCTGGGAGTCGAACCATCCATCAGATTTTGTGACTCGAAGTTTTTTGGGATTCTAGGCTTCAATACGAGTCTTTAGAGGGTTTGATGGACTTTCTAGCATTTCTGGTTCAAAAGTTATGGAAAAATAAGCATAAATTAATTAGGGAGATCCCCTGAAACTACTCAGCCGTGTCCTCAACGATTTGGGGTTTTTGGGCCACTACTTGGGCACCAGAAACGCTAAGAAGTCGATCAAGGTCTCTAAAGCTTCATATTCCAGCCTAGAATCCAACCAAATTTTGAGCCAAAAATTTGGCCCTTTGTGGAGGCGATGACGTCATAATGAAACAATCAAAAAAAAGTCAAAACTACCCTTTTTCTAACCCCACCCACCGAAAACCCTAAACCCAAATCTAAAATGTTTTTTTTTTCAGTGCAAACTAGAAGACTTCATGAGTCTTTTGAGGGCTCGTATAGCTCGCTAGCATCTTCTCGCGCAGAGTTATCGCGAGCTACAGTAGCCGCCAGTGGGAGACTCATGCATTTTCTGCAATTTTCTTATTGTGGGGGTAAAATGGGGTTTTTGGGCCATAACTTTGGTTCCAGACATGCTAGAAGGTCAAGCAAAGGTTCCATCAACGCGGGAGATCATCTAGTTGTCAAAAATAGTTTGAGCCAAAATTTTGGCCCATGGGATTGGTGTCCAAGGCCTGTAAAAATTGGTCAAAAAATCGAAAACGCCCCCACTTTGCGAGCCTCTCCCAGGCGAACCCCTCACCCGAATCAAAAACGTTTTTTTTAATAGAACCAAGAAGTCTTCCCGCATCTGTAGAGGGTTTGAACAACTCTCTAGCTATTGTGGCTGGCGAGTTATAACTAAAAAACTGAGAGCCAACATATTGGCTCGCGTGGGCGTTAAAGGTCTTGAAGTCAAAATTTTACTGCCTTTTCTAAGTTTATGAAACGTCCACAAACCAAGTTTGACGCTAATACCACGAGCCACACTGAAGTTATTAGGTCAAAAAAGTAAAAATTTATTGTTGGGCCAATTTGTTTCCTGCACAGTTTTTTTATCAAAAGTACAACAACCAATATCGGTATGCTTTTGCAAGTTCAATTGGAATTCTGGCATAATGCATTTGTTGCCACTTCTGACGTAATGATATTGTTTTGGCTGTTACTAGACGATTGAATAGGCTAGGCGTGCTAAAACAAGAAACGTGGTCTAACAGTACTTGGTTTGTTAAATGCTCAATCCATTATGCATGTACAAATTTTAGAGGCAATGTGTAAAGCAGTTTTCCATGTTGAAGTATACAATGCAGAACCTTCTGCGTAATTTCAGGATAATTATTGACATTGTACATTTATCTTGTGCTTCAGGATTGATTTTTCTCTAAAGTTTGTTACCTCTAGTTTCATTGGGTATTTGGCACGTTTGATTTTTGTTTCATTTCAACTGAATAAAGATTTTCAACCTCTCGGCTTGATTTCTCATTCAGCACATGCTTTGTATTCCGCATTCAAATGCAAACGCAGGAAATTGATGGACCAAACTAAAGTGGAGATTTGTTAACTATAAAGTCAAAAGTTTAAATTTTTAGGTCAAAAATTGGTTGCTCTACTGATCGTTTGTTTGTAAGCTATTCTGCAGAGTAGCTTTTACGCCATGTATTTTGTGACTGCGTCCTTTTGTCTAAGCTACGCAGTTCAACAAATAAAATTTTGTTTGAATGCGAGCTCACGTTTCTATTTGTATAAGACATAAAGGTGCCTGCTGAGTAGGCAAAATGTATACTCAGCAAGCATCATAAAGTGTAGTCCATTGCTGTGAAAAGATCTTCTGACAGCCAGAAAAAGCAAATACACAAAAACAAAAGTAATTCCAGGCATAGGATCTGACTGAATGCAACACAGCGGGATTTGCACTTGAACGTTATTTTCCCGTCAAAGACGGTGTTTGGCACACCTGTTGGTTGCTAAAACACAATGAAATCATTGCAAAAATATGCATTGTTGCAAAGCAAACATCCACCCAAAATATATTCACGTTTAACACCCTGGCGACTTTAATTAAATTGGGAGGTTCAGTTGAATGTGTTTGTCATGTGTGGGTGAATTTGTTTGAAGTTAGCTGCATGAGAGCCATTTCAGCAGGTTCGGCAAGCTCTGCGACCTAATGTGAAAAACAGATTGTGCTTTGGCAGACATTCCTGAACATCCTTTATCACAATACGTGTTTTAATGTCAAATTTTACATAGACTGTTGACTGGAAAAGCCGTTTGATTTGGTGCATTCAGAAGCAACCATTTTCATCTGCGACTTAATGTTCCTTGAAAAAAAATTGCCTAAGTTGTTTGCTTTAAGTCTTTTCAGAGCATTGCATAACTTGAACTAAAATCGCTATTATTCAGATCTCAACTAACTTTGTTGTACAACAACAAACAAGAGCAGGTATTTTCAGTGATTCCCTGTTTTCATAACCGTAGCGTTTGATTGAATAAAGCTGCAGTGCTTCGCACGCGATCGGGCTTTCCTACGACATCTCATAAAAACCGAGCATCGTGAAAAAGGCAGTTGCCGATCAAGAAAATATTAACCAGTGGCGTGATAAATGGTGTGACCTGAAAAAGGCAGTTGCCGAACAACGAAATACTAACCAGTGGCGTAATAAATGACGTGACCTGAATATTCAATAGACTTGATTTGGGCTATATTAGCTTGTCCTGAACACCAGCTCGCTGCCAGTGCTGAGAAGACGCGAAAGAACCAAGAAATGGCAATCAAGGATACATGCAGGTAGGCTATGTTTAAAAAAAAAAACTATTTTTGGGTGAGATAAACTTGCAGTCAAGCATGTAACGACTGTCAACCGTCAAGTTCCTTTCCTTAAGCATTTGAAGCAAAAGTTCTTTTTAACCATGGATGTTCTGTCAAAACCCTTTGCTAGCAAGATAAATTTATACGGATACTTTGTTCACAGAAGGTGAAAAAAGTTAATGACAACTTTTGAACCAACTTTTAGCAGAATTTTCAGATGCCAGTGCTACATAGAAAAATGTATGTTGCCAGGGCATGTTAATTTACAATACACAATACCTGTTGGAGAATGTACGTTTGCAGCTTTATGTGCTTTTGTTGTTTGTAAATCTGTTGGTTGCTTTTGCCAAAAAGCCTAAATTTTCAAAAAGTCGTGCAAAATCAAGAACTAGTTTTTGTTTGTCCAGTTTTGAAAATATTCTATTTTTCCAGCACAATTTAGATATGTCTTTTTTGGAAAAGCAGATAGTAATTGGTAATTTACCAAATAATAATTGTAGCCCGCGTATTTTATTGGTTCGAGAGAAGGTTTGTTCCATAAAGTGACGTTAACTACTGATACTCTCTGATTGCTTTTACATTTCTGTTAGAAAAAGTAAGATTAGAACTTGTACAATGTTTTCTTATTACTTCTTTTCGCAGCATCCGCTATTCAGCTCCGTCGGGTTCCGCTGTAGATGTTCGGCGAGAAACCTACAGATTATGCACATTTTGGAACTTTCCTCGAAATTACGGGAATCCAACTCTTTTCGCGTCTTCTGGATTCTTTTACACTGGCACGGATGACATTGTGCAATGTTTCAGGTGAAAAGTGTTGCGTAAACGCTATCTGTTTTCCGCCAATGCTAGTGGAAAAGTGATTGTTTCTGCGAGAACAAAAATCGCTGTACTATAAAAAAATTAAATCATTTCTTTCGGCAATGCGCGTTGGTTATGCTGGTGGATATTACCGTCAAGCGGTATACCTTCTAAGGTGCGTGCATAACTCCGCAATTGCGCAATACCACCAGACCATTTGCGCCGTGAAATCTCATTCGCGCGCACTTGCAACATTCCAAACTTCACATCCTATTTCCACCGCAAATATCCTTAACCGCTTGAAAAGTTTCCGGCTGTGTGCCCACAAGGTTGCGCAATTGCAGGCACACAAAAGCAAACATTTCCTCAGTGAAAAGTTTTCTTGGAGAGAACACCGCCGTCAAGATACACACGTAAACATTTCCCAAGTGTTGGATCAGAAATGCATTTTGAAAGAGACACAAAACACATGTTAGGCATAGAAAATTGAAATGTTGTAATTTGTCTTGCTTTGTTGCATTTTGTGGTGTACGTCATTAGCAACAAAAATGCGCATGTTCTCCCATAGAAAAAGAATGTACGCTGTGAGATAGTTTGGGGTTTAGCTTGTTCAATTTACAGTATATTTAAAGAAAAGAAAATATTTTCAAATTTGATCACGTAAAAGGCTTGGAAAATGCACCGTGGAATAATTCAAAATCAAACTACAAACCAAAATATTGTAACTGTGCACCACGATTAGCTTAGGCAAAGAATAGAAAGAAAGCTTACTAAGACCAATTTCCATCTCTCTTCGAAGTTAGCCTTGGATTTTATTATTATTTTTTCTGTCTTTTTAAGGTTTTCGAGTGATTGCTGCATGGTAGATAAAAGTCGTTTGTTGAAGGTTATTGGAGCCCATTAACAGTTCATTTTATTGGTAGCTTGGAAATGCAAAAATTTCAAGTTTTGGAAAAAGATTTTTTTTTATATTAAATACCATGACCTTAGCGAAAACCTGGTGACCGGATACTTTGTTACTTCTAACCCAAAAATTTGCATGACATGCTGCCTGCATACATGTAGTTAGCCAAACTTCAGGATGACTAAAATATTTAATTCTGTAAACAATGTGTCCTACCATGTGTTTTTCCATTCTCCACAAACATATCGTCAAGTTTTTTAACGTGATTTTTCAATACTTTCACGTTGTACTGCTATTGATATGTAACGAGCAGTTTGCGAATGCACATCTCTCCTTGCTTTGTGCCTGCTTGTGTAAACATTTATAATATTAAAAATGCTACAAGGATCTTTTGCTGAGTCTTCATTATCAACTCCTGCGGGAATCGAAGCCAGTCTCCCGGTGTTGGAGGCCCGAGCGCAACCTATTGTACCACTTAGCCGATTTATAACGTTTAGCATCTGAATAGATTCTAAACAAATCAAGTTTATTATAAACAGGGTAAAATTCAGGCAACAACGTACGTTTCTCGTTTTTCGTATAAAACACTTTCAGTTAATTGTGACGCGCTTTCAAAGGGTCATAGCCTTTCATGGTTTTATTTGTGCAGTTGCGGCAAAAGAACGTCTGTACGGAGACTTGAGTTTCCTAGCCTTCTTCCCGTGGCACACCTGCAGCATTGCCGATTTCTAAATGCTCTGGCTTGTGGCAACATTTCAATAGGTAAGTGGAAGTGGCAATGTTAGAGAAGGGACCGTAAGACTATGAAAACATTTTGCCCGAACGTTGCACATGCCAGTTGCAGAGAGTTATGCATAGTCCTATGAGGAATATGGGAAATTTGCATATGCAGCTTGTTAACGTGGATATCATTTTCAACACATGCCTTTCGATTTCAACAGCCAAAAGCCAATCGAGGTTTGTAAAAACTGTTAAATCCCGTGAATAGTTTTATAAAACTAATAGGTTTGTGTCATGATCATTGCTAGATAGCCTTTATTACCTTTATCTTACGAACAACGTTTTTGTGAATGCTTCAACAACGGCGACATGCAGAACACCAGTGTTCAAGCTGGTTCAAGGCCAAAAACGTTCGGGATTAGCAGCCAATCACCAAGAGAGTAAAATGTTAGTTTCACATACTGTGAATGGGATATTTAAACCACGCTTAAATTTGTAGGGTTTTGTAATTTCTTTTTTGGTTCAGTGATGCAAACCTTAACTCCGGCTTTCTTTCCACAGACCGTTTCATCATGTTCCAGAAAGCGACATCATTGTCCTTGACAGTTTATTCTTACACTTATTACAACACATATTTTACATGTTGCGTTTTGTTTACGTTTGTTTACTCCTACTTATTGTTTTGTTTGCGTTGCGTTGTTAGGGGCTTGATTCGATGACCTTGCGAAGCCATAAAAGTAAACTTCTTCTTCTAAACAATGCTGAAAAATTCAGCATATCAGCCGGATACCGTTTTAAAGTATTTAAAACAAAGATTTGTATGCCAATATTTGGCAACGCTGTAACTTGGCGAAAGAGTTTATTTTGTGTAAAGCATCAGTGCATTGCAGTTGAGGTAATTACTAGAAATTGACGTATGTGGCTTGTGCGATCATCAGTGCCGCATTTCACCTTGCCAATTTTCCAAGTAAAGTGTGAAATGTTTGTTTATAAATTTCATCTGTGCAGTGTTTCATTATGGTGTTTGATGTTTCAAAATTTTCACATTTTTAGACATTATGTGCAATAAACGTAGTGCATTTTGTGGCGTTGCTCTTGTACTTTACTGATCTTTTTCAAATCTTCACTACCTCTTATTTTTTGTGCGTTTTTACCCTCAAATTGCACCTTTATGTCAAATACAAATGAGACTCTCAAACACTCAAATTTGTGGTAGGTGTGCTTTGGTTTGGGAAGGTTTTTATTCAATCACCACGTGAACAAAGGTGTTGAGAGTTTTGTGATTATACCACGACGATGCACTTACCATACAGTGATAAGGTTTTGCTGCAAAAACGGAGTTATGCATGGCGGCCCATGCGTGCCGCTTTACAAAATATGTTTGTGGTTTTTTTTTTGAAAAAAAAAACAAAACCACGTTTCAAAAACAAAAACAATTCCCTTTCATTTTAAGAACTTTCGTTTCGCAAATGTTTTCTGAATAAAAACATTTTCGTTTTAAAAAATTATTTTTGTTTCGGAAAATCTTTCACTTTTTTGGAAATACAAATATTTTCGTTTCAAAAACAAAAACAATTTTATTCAACCATAGCTACAGGCCAGCATATTACAGTACTGACTGACTGCATTACAACCACCAATCCCACACGCACAATCCATCCGCTTCTCTTGGCCGAAAAGATGCAATCCACTTACTCTAAGCCACAAGTTATACGTCTTCTTTCAAATCCCTCAAAGAGATTTCCCCAAGTGTAGGTCATCACAACAAGGAAAGGCTTGGACAAGACTACACGTCTGCTTCTGACTTGTCACAGCCGACTATCAACATCTGTCAAGCTCAGACGTACGCGCAATACGATCGCGAACTACTGGAGCCAGATATCGAAGTAGGAAATCTGCAAATCAAGCTTTCTCAAGTGGAAACACTAGCCCTCAGCTGAGGGTGGCACGCATGGGCCACGACGAAAAAACTGATGAGATTTTTTTCGTTTTTTTTTAGGAAGTGTTTCAGAAACACAAGTGAAAGTGTTTCCGAAACGAAAATGCTTTTATTTAGAAAACATTTGCGAAACGAAAGTGTTTACGAAATGAAATGAAATGTATTTGTTTTTTTTAACTGTTTTTTTTCGAAAAAATGCCAAAAACAAAATATTTTAGAGTGGCACGCATGAGCCATCATAGTTGTGGGAATCACAGTGATTCGCATCTTTAGGATGTTGAGCGGTATTTCAAGTATTTGCTATGATGAGGCTGATCATCTTGGGAAATAATTTTGAGAGAAAGCTGTAGAGAACGGCTGGCTCTTTCGTTAATAGTAACTTCTTTCACCATGAATTATTTTTACACAAGATGTGTCGCAGCACATATACACAGAATTTTGCGATGTACAATAGAGACACAGCTTGAATAGTGTGCGCCAATAGATTCACTTCACCGTAGAGGAGTTTTATTGATTCTTGGCTACTGCTTTGTCGTGGTGGAGGACCTTGAATGGTTGGTGACCCGAGGGTGGCGCTATACCAAACACTTGTACTCTTGGCGAGACCATTATTCCTTTTCCTGGTCTGGACTTCCCGATAGCGACAATACAATACAGTGTGGCTTTACAGTCCAGAAGTGGTTGTTTGGATCTATCTAACAATCAATTAGGCCTGCAGTGTCTTTCTGTTTGATGACTATGATATATTTGCACTACAGGAATAAATAACTTCCATTGACGCTCTAACGCTGGTATAAATCGTTCCAGGTTGTTTGCAATCCTTAAGGGTCTCAGATACCCCTAAAACAAGCTTGAGAATGCAACTGCTCTTCATGCAATCATGAGGACAAAAGTGCAGCTCAACGACTCGAGGTAAAGGAAATTTTTGTGTCGTTTTTTTCAAGCAAGGTTGTCTGCTTGCTCCTACTGTATTTTAACTTCTTTTCAACTTTAAGACGCCTCGCTTTTCCTGACATTTCTGGTATCTTGCTGCACTCGCGCTATAACGGAAACTTCTTCACTCCTCAACAGCCTTCGTGCCAAGACATAATTTCGTCGAGTGTTGATGAGAAGGACCTTTGCAACTCATTAGGAACTGTTTCAACCATTTTAGTTATGTCAGTAGGAATTAGAAACAATTGGTATTTCTATCCAATGGCTCTGTTAGACCAGTAATTGAGATCCATTGTAGTGCCCCATCTACAACAGAGTGGGCACGTTTTTTCAATAATTTGGCTCTGTGATCAATCAGTACGAATAGTTTGGGCACGGAGATTCAAGCCCGGATGTGGAAAGCTGCAAATGCATTTGGAAAAAAAATTTCCCGAGTGTGACAAATCCTATATCATTCACTAAGCTTAAAAGCTTGTGCTTCCGATTCCTGTGTTCCCAATTTCTTTCTGTACAGGGCGGAAATTTGGACCACTTACAACCGTCTTGAAGATTTGTCTTATTGCATACCACTTGCGTTGTCTGTGTTCTATACCAGGCGTGTCATGGCACGGTCATACACTTTGTGATTGAGCTCCCGGTCATCACTGATATTTACAACATGCCTAATATGCGCTATCTCGGTGGGTAGGTCATGTGCGAAGGCAGGGGCGGACGCAGGGGGAAATGAGGGGGTTAGACCCCTCCTTGTCGGAAATCGCCTAAACGTAAGGTTTTTCTTTTACATTCAAATAAATAAAACAAAAATGTTAGGTTTTTCTTTTACATTTAAATAAAAAAAAAATCTCGTATCTTTGTCATTAGTTGTTCTTTTCAGTGCCTGTGGTGGCCTCTCGCCTTTTCGAGAATTGTGCTGATGGTAGTCTGAGCGAATGCTCATACAGTTTGGAATGCACACTCAAAAGCTCTTTCTGCGGCCAGCGTAAATTCATTTCGTGCTCGACTGAGGCAACGAGAAACAAAACCTAATTTATTAGTAGCCCTAACCATGAGGGCAATTAAAATGCATGTAGGCGTAGTAAGGCTTAAGATGGGCGTTCCTCGGGCTTTCACCCGGGCCTTCCATAATAAGTCCCTGTTTTCGCCTCGGATTTCCCCTGAACAATTTTTTTTCACCTCGGGTTTCCCCTGAACAATTTTTGAAAATGCTTGAATTTGGCGAGAGTTTAGTTCCTGTTTGCATTCCATGAAGCTTTTTGTTTTCGGGCTATTTGTGACAAACAATTCGAAATATATGAGTGCAGCTTCCATGTATCGTGCATATGCCAAATGCTTTTGTTCAAATGTCATAATAAAATGGATGGAGTGCCAAAGTTGATGTTGAGCACATCTCATTCCAACGGTTTTTCGAACACTTGCTGCTGAACATCATTTTATTCAATTTTCGTCAACTGGCAGTTATCGCCGAGGTGCAAATTTTCAATACCCGAAAAACGGAAGGATTTGAACGAAAGTCACCAGAAAATAGCTTTAAAATGACGGTTCTCAAACTCAACTTGCTCCGTAGGCCACGTGAGGACTTATAAGGTAATCTGCGGGCCGCATTATAACGATTACGCAACAACGGCGGTGTGTGAACTTACTAGAAACAGCTTGTGCATCTTTATTTCCTGCGAAAGTTATCATGAATTATAGAAAAATCATTTCTAGCCGTCTCTGCGTTCGTATTAATCATTTCTAGCCGTCTAAGGAACTTGTTTACTCGATAAGCGAGCACTTTTAAACACTGGTGAATGAACTAAATAAGGAAAATCTTATTCATTTCATTCATTTTCGTGCCCGCTTTTCCTCTAGGGAGGGTCACGGCAGAAGCAGCCCTAGCACGGCTCGAAATACCTCCCGGTCAACAGCAATTTCAGGTAGCTCTGCTGGCTCCACACCAAGACAAGACCAAGCAAGGTCAGAGATGTACAGTATTCACTACACCTACTAGCCCTTGGATGACCTTTGAACCGCTTTTCCGTGGGTTTAGCCAGCTGGACTTGCCTCGCCAACCTTTCGTAGTGGAATTCTGGACACATGGCCGAAACAGATATGTTGATATCTGTGCTCTCTCAATTCCTAGGAGATGTGGTTCCGCATTCAGGGCTCTGCGAATTTCACAGCTGCGCACTTTGTCGCGAAGTGTCACATCACGGACTCATCGCAAAAATCCCTCTCTGCCACTTGCACTTGAGATATTGTTTCTGTCATTGCCTAAGATTCAAGATCATAGGCAAGGATCAGAACATAGACCGATTTAAAAACTGACAGTTTTACGGTGCTGGACTCTCGTTTTGTGACCACAGAGCGATAAGTCTCATGAAGAACTGCGTTATCTTTAGCAATCCATCCATCAACCTCATCGCTCCCCCTTCCGTTATTCGTAAATACCACTACTATGCACTTGAATTTCTCCACCTGCTGCAGTGTATTCCGCTCACTTGCGGCATACACTGCCTTTGGTTTGTAGAGAGATATAATACCTCAGTAGTTTTAGTACTAATTTTCATTCTGGCTTGGTCGCACACAGCGGAAAACTGATCGAGTGCATGCTGAAGACCCTGTTGAGAAGATGCTAGCAATACTAAATCGTCTGAAAAATTAAGTGGTTTAAACCTGCAGCTCACAAACGTAACACCCGGCTCGACTCGGCTGTGGCTGTCTATCCAATTAATGTAGATCAAGGGTGCTGCGGGGGGCAGAATTTTCTTGGCGCCAAATCACTGTGGGGGCGCCGAAAAGTCCCAATATTGTCACAAGTACTTTTTGCTTCCGAAAGACCTCAGGTTCGAACGTTGGGACGCCAGACTTGCTTGCTGCCCCGGGCGCCATATAACCTCGTTACGCCCCTGTGGAGGTGGTCAAACGTTTTGACCCAAGGGCCGAATTCGCGACTGCCTGGCCACAGCAGGGCCGGATACAGTGCGATTTACATGACAGGCAGCAGTTAATGCTGTTGCCCTGGTCTCGAAAGTCGGCAACGTGACATTTAAAAAGAAATTTGCAAAATATTTGGCGGGTCGGATTACAGAAAACTAATCTGAATGTAAACATTCTAATGGCTCCGTTCTTTGCAGCACAGACGAAATTACGCAAAGTGGGGCGCTGGAGACATGAGCAGTTTCTTTGATTGCTACTTAACAAAGGCTAATTGTCATGGCATTTGATTTATCATCAATCACTGAGTCAAATGAATTCTTTATCTTGGCTTTTTTGCGTTTTTTACACCTTATTTACTGTCCAGGGTTGATAGGTCTGCTGTGAAACATGCTAAAAATGTAGCAAACATGGACTTGTGGCTTTATAGCTATGAACAAATTAGTCCGTACGCCTCGTATGCCTGTGCTATTATCAAAATACAGGATGAACCCACTTTATCAAAGCTACGAAAACAGTATAGCCTATATGTTTTACGAACATAAAATTGCTTTGTGTATGTTTCAGCAAGCTGAACAACTTAACCTCACACAATTCAACTTGTATGCAGTTCAACCTCACACAATTTAACTAACCTCTGTGCTCATTACCACTCTGTACGACCCAATGTAGTTGTGCCTATCCATTCTCTATCTTGAGAAGATTTATTATTATGGCAAACAAAAGTTAATAAAGTCAACATTTTACTGCCTTTTCTAAGTTTATGAAACGTCCACAAACCAAGTTTGACGCTAATACCATGAACCACACTGAAGTTATTAGGTCAAAAAAGTAAACATTTATTGTTAGGCCAATTTGTTTCCTGCACAGTTTTTTTATCTATATTTTATCAAAAGCACAACAAGCAATATTGGTATGCTTTTGCAACTTCGATTGGAATTCTGGCATAATGCATTTGTTGCCACTTCTGACGTAATGATATTGTTTTGGCTGTTACTAGACGATTCAATAGGCTAGGCGTGCTAAAACAAGAAACGTGGTCTAACTGTACTTGGTTTGTTAAATGCTCAATCCATTATGCATGTAGAAATTTTAGAGGCAATATGTAAAGCAGTTTTCCATGTTGAAATATACAATGCAAAGTATACCTTTGCGTAATTTCAGGATAATTATTGACATTGGACATTTATCTTGTGCTTCAGGAGTGATTTTGCTCTAAAGTTTGTTACCTCTAGTTTCATTGGGTATTTGAAACGTTTGATTTTTGTTTCATTTCAACTGAATAAAGATTTTCAACCTCTTGGCTTGATTTCTCATTCAGCACACGCTTTGTGTTCCGCATTCAAAATGCAAACGCAGGAAACTTGAACGTTATTTTCCCGTCAAAGACGGTATTTGGCACTCCTGTTGGTTGCTAAAACACAATGAAATCATTGCAAAATACGCATTGTTGCAAAGCAAATATCCACCCAAAATATATTCACGTTTAACACCCTGGCGACGTTAATTAAATTGGGAGGTTCAGTTGAATGAGTTTGGTATGTGTGGGTGGATTTGTTTGAAGTTAGCTGTATGAGAGCCTTTTCAGCAGGTTCGGCAAGCTCTGCGACCTAATGTGAAAAACAGATTGTGCTTTGGCAGACATTCCTGAACATCCTTTATCACAATACCTGTTTTCATGTCAAATTTTACATAGACTGTTGACTGGAAATGCCGTTTGATTTGGTGCATTCAGAAGCAACCATTTTCATCTGCGACTTAATGTTCCTTGAAAAAAAATTGCGCAAATTGCGCAAGCCGTTTGTTTTAAGTCTTTTCAGAGCATTGCATAACTTGAACTAAAATCGCTATTATTCAGATCTCAATTAACTTTGCTGTACAACAACAAACAAGAGCAGGTAGTTTCAGCGATTTCCTGTTTTCATAACCGTAGCATTTGATTGAATAAAGCTACAGTGCTTCGCACGCGATAGGGCTTTTCTACGACATCTCATAAAAACCGAGCATCGTGCAAAAGGCAGTTGCCGAACAACGAAATACTAACCAGTGAACCATTAATAAATGGCGTGACCTGAATATTCAATAGACTTGATTTGGGCTATATTAGCTTGTCCTGAACACCAGCTCGCTGCCAGTGCTAAGAAGACGCGAAAGAACCAAGAAATGGCAATCAAGGATACATGCAGGTAGGCTATGTTTAAAAAAAAAACTATTTTTGGGTGAGATAAACTTGCAGTCAAGCATGTAACGACTGTCAACCGTCAAGTTCCTTTCCTTAAGCATTTGAAGCAAAAGTTCTTTTTAACCATGGATGTTCTGTCAAAACCCTTTGCTAGCAAGATAAATTTATACGGATACTTTGTTCACAGAAGGTGAAAAAAGTTAATGACAACTTTTGAACCAACTTTTAGCAGAATTTTCAGATGCCAGTGCTACATAGAAAAATGTATGTTGCCAGGGCATGTTAATTTACAATACACAATACCTGTTGGAGAATGTACGTTTGCAGCTTTATGTGCTTTTGTTGTTTGTAAATCTGTTGGTTGCTTTTGCCAAAAAGCCTAAATTTTCAAAAAGTCGTGCAAAATCAAGAACTAGTTTTTGTTTGTCCAGTTTTGAAAATATTCTATTTTTCCAGCACAATTTAGATATGTCTTTTTTGGAAAAGCAGATAGTAATTGGTAATTTACCAAATAATAATTGTAGCCCGCGTATTTTATTGGTTCGAGAGAAGGTTTGTTCCATAAAGTGACGTTAACTACTGATACTCTCTGATTGCTTTTACATTTCTGTTAGAAAAAGTAAGATTAGAACTTGTACAATGTTTTCTTATTACTTCTTTTCGCAGCATCCGCTATTCAGCTCCGTCGGGTTCCGCTGTAGATGTTCGGCGAGAAACCTACAGATTATGCACATTTTGGAACTTTCCTCGAAATTACGGGAATCCAACTCTTTT
>Ga0210059_1007108_pt1 | contig 17852 bp, 13 predicted proteins | sample Ectturendosymbi2_FD_188042 | JGI IMG/M metagenome (GOLD analysis project Ga0210059, IMG submission 188042) | Ecteinascidia turbinata endosymbiont from Florida, USA - Sample 2 (SPAdes) (version 2) | ecosystem: Host-associated > Tunicates > Ascidians > Unclassified | place: Key West, Florida... | reverse complement strand
CAATTGTTTTTCTACAAATTACGTGCTTTCCTTGACTATTCTTATCACAAGCAATTTTTCCTTTTCAAGGCTTTTGCTTCCACAACTTCAGCCCCCCCCTTAGAAAAATCCTGGCTGCGCCCCTGCTTCTACGCTAAATTATCACATAGGGCGAATTCAGGCATGAAGCGCGGGTCATGATTGCATTTGGCTTGTACAATGCAAAAGCTTTCAGGGCACACTTGCTTTGGCTTCAACACTCCTCTACCTAGCACTGTCATCATTTTGCTGATTGATATCTACTTCGCAGTAATTTTGCGTTTCGGTCGTGCCAATCAAATGTTCTTCTCCTTTCTCTTATCGCATGCATACTCATTACTGTCACTTGCTGTAATGAGTCCGGCGAACCAGGGCAGTTCATGCGTATAGGCCGCGCAAGAGTCGCCCAGCTCCGCTGACAATTAAACTGCTTTGATTGGCAATGAAAAACTAGCGATGGAAAAGAAAACTGGTTGGTATCACACTGACAGGTTTATACCCCAGAGAAATTTACTGTTGCTGCAGATTTTGTCACCAGACTGGCGACACTATGGCTCCGGTGAAACTTGCTTATTACTATTCCGGCAAGGGTACATAACTTGACGCGCTAATACCGTGGAAAAGCTCTGACATTTCACTTGTTTCACAGGGTGTTACGACTGAAAGCAGCAGCACAGAAAAAAAACGCATTTTGTTGCGATTCTTTCCTGATGCTGCTGCTTGCTACAGGAAGCTTCTGAGATTTTGCATGGGACTTTGATCAGGGAAAAGACATGTCTAGCAGCGAAGTACATGATGAAACGACTGAGTTTTGGTACTTGACAAAGAGTCATCAGAACTGAAATATACGAAACCGTAGGCGGAAAGTTTTGATAACATGCATGTGTCTGAGTACCGTACATACAGTAACTATATACTTTTATTTCTGTCGTTAGCATTTGCTGCTTTTCATGGAAAATGTTTTAATTGACTTTTCAAACTTTTTCGCCCAGACAGGGTTTACAAAAATTCTAGCACTGGCTTAATTACAGTTACGTTTTAGAATCACCATCAAGTGGGTCGTTTGGGGTCAAAATAACAAAAAGAAAATATGTTTGAGAAAACACGAAAGATTTTTCTAACAACTGTTTTGTTTGGAAAGCCGAGCTTAGAATATCTGCATCTATGGTAAGGTGTTGCCTGGGCGCTGAGTAGAGAAGGTTTCAGAAATAACTGATAGATAGAAATAACTGATGTTCCTAAAGTTTTTAAGCCTTAAAACCCCTAATCAGGTCAAACGCAAATTTTTGACAATTCACCAAACAGTTGAAAAAGTTTCATCCAATTTGCACATATTTATCTCGTTTAAGTTTCACCGCAGGACACCATTTGTTTTGCGACGGCGTTTTTGAACCCTGACGATCGCGTCATAATGAGGTTTCACTGTACAATATACCTCGTACATCTCTTATTCTGAAATAAAATACTCAATGCCTCCAAAATTTAATCTTTGGATTAAATTTTCTTGGAAAAAATCAAGAAAATTTGGAAAAAATAAAGCTTTAAGAGCCTCTATGATAGAAGGAAGGGGAATCCCGCTTTGCAACATGTACAGACTAACTTTCACGTGATGCGTTGTTTTTAGATAAAGCTTGGCTCAAACCATAATAGTTCGAAAGCACGAAATATGCAGTTACTGTTGCGATGCTTATTTCAACTGTACAAGCCGAAGAAACTTTAAAGATGCTCGAAACGATAAATCTTAAAATAATTTTCGATCGCGCCAAGAATTTAATAACTTTTTTGAAATAAAAAAGAAAACAAGTCCGTCAGACTTGTTCTGCAAATTTATATCGCCATCTCGTCACACTAATACACGCTTATGAAATAAGATTTATCCGTCGATCAATAAAACGGACGAAGAAGTTTTGTTGCGCTGGTGACATTGGCGTGCTCTTCCAGCAATCAACCAGCCGCGATTGTGGCCAGCTGTATGCAGGGTTGCAGCAGATTATTTTATCAGGTGTAAAATTATTTCAATGGCCATGCGCCATTTTTGTGTTATGACGTTACCAGCGGCGTATTGCTTTTCGACTTCGTCAAAAGTCGAAAAGTGCGAAAAATCAAGTTGAGCGGCAAAATCAGCTTTGTTTAAAGAGCTCGTACCGGATGCTGTTTGCTCTTCGGCCAGATCTGAAAAAGAAGTTAAAGTCTTCAAAAAACTGTACACAGTTAAGGCGCTTATTAACCCATATCTTCATCTAGCTACAACCTTCATTTAAATGAAATGTTATACTTGCTCTGAGGTAGCAATCTGAAGGAGAAACAGTACTATGCTCTCGAGAACAATAAGCGTTCTGTCACAATTCTTAGCTGATCAGCAAACAGCTTGCAAGTTATGAAGCGGACATGAGTTTCTCTCTGGTTCGAGAGACGTTTAAAATTATCAACCACTTTTATATCTCTTTGTTGAAGGTATTCAATTCAGAGCATGTCTACTGCGGCTTACAAAAAGGCGAGAGCCTTGCATGAGAATGGAACCGATGTATTGCCGTTATCAGGGGTTTTCGACGCCGCATGTGAGACAGTAAGTTCTACCCTGTGCGAGGTGACCATCTGCAGAACAAGCAACTTCACGAGTAAGTTGTATTAATCCAATATTTCTCCACAGCCTCAGCAGAACTAAATATAAAGTCAGTGGTGTTTTGATGAAGTGTACTGTTTTAAATTTTTCCCTTCCGTTAGTCAAGGTGTATTTTCTGTCAGTCTGATATGAACGATTCCTTCTTTGCACAACTGTGAATTGTCAATTGGTTATTATCACCCAACAGGATTTGCAGTCTTTTTGAGCAAACGTTTCAGCAACTTTGACCAATATAAACCTAAGGTTGTAAGATCATAAAAATGCACTCCTAAACATTCATGCTACGCAGATCTCAGGCCACACAAAAATGGCTAACGGCAATTACGTTCGTAAAGATTTATGCTAATTCTCCATCGATTGTCGCAAATATTTGACCATTGAAACATATTTATCATAACAAAAAAATACGTTTTTGATCCTAAAGGAATGTTAGGGCTGCAACCAGCTAAAACGTTCAAACAGCAAAAATAATTCTATGATTTTTGATGATTTAAAAAAAATTTTTATATGATTTTATAAAATTTATACCTTGCCAGCTGGGACATAATGACTGGTCGCTTCAAATTAGACAATCATTTTGTGCATTATTATGTGCACCCAAGGATTTTCATGTTGAACCGCAAGCATTGTTCATTTCTCTCTTGCTTCTAAATTGTTTTTATTTGATTAAAGCATGTAATGAAAGTCACACTTAAACCACTGACATGGGCGTCGGAAGGATTTTTCCAGGGGGGGGGCAACAGTGGTGAAATTTCATTTTGACAACTCGAAACTAACAGAAAAACATTTTTCTACTAAAAAGTTAATAGGAAAATATAAAATTTCAAAATCCAGGAGGGGCGAAGCCCCCCGCCCCCTTCCGACGACCATGACCATTGATACCCACAGCCAATCACCTCAAGTATCCAATTGACAAGTAGAAAACTAACAATTTCATGTTGATGAAAGAGTACGGTTATGCGAAGTTTACTCTTCGTGATTTGTTTAGCTACAAAAATAATCATCTAGCTAGTAGGTGCAGTAGATAAATAAAAATAGAAATAGTTGTTTCATAACTTTTTGTATCACATGCAAGTAGCACAGTATTATTGCGTTTTCTTATCACAAGATCAAATTACTACCCAAGGTAAGAACACATAACATTTTTGCTGAATATTGTGCAGAATCGCTCATGCTTGACGTTTTCCGCTGCACGCTTTTGATCTAGCACCAGATTGCCCTCCATGAAATGTTATGTTACTTGATTATCCTGGCTTGCATAACCTCAACTTACTACAAACTATGCACTTTTCAGTATTCGTTTCAAAAATAACTCTTCACATTGCCTCGCACCACTGCTCGAAAGCGCTGTCAGACCTCAAACACTTTGTCAAAAAATGGTTTTCGTCACTCGAACTTCGGGTTTATTTAAGATCGTGACTTATAAAACCACAATTCCACGAAAATTTCAATTTCCTGGCATTCCATGCCATTTGTTAAGAAACAATGAATCGTAGTTTTCAAGCATTCAAAAAAGCGAAAAGTGCTTACGGTAACCAATGCATTTCAGGCAACCATGTCCATTACGCGCTATACCAGGAGTGTGGAATCTGCGGCCCCCATGAGGACATTTAATGTGGCACACGGGAAGCATTTAACTAATTTTTGTTGGATTTGCTTATTAAAGTCAAAAAACATACGTACTTGGTTGTTGTATTGTTTAGCATAAGACAAAAATTTGGAATTTCTGCGGCCCGCCAAAGATACTGTAATTCACGATTTACGCTGCCACGGAAAGAAAATAGTTTCTCCAACTCTGCGTTGTTCGAAAGCATGTAGAACGTAGAGTTTCATTATATTTGAAATTAATTTAAATGTTATTCTCCGGTCAAAAACTTGAAGACTAATAAACGTTTGTGAGGTACTCGGCTGGTTGGCCTGTTTTTTCGGTGTCCTGGCGTCTGGCAGTGATTGGCTGTATAGAAATACTTTATGCCGACGAACTCAAACGTAAGAACCCATAGATAGGAAGATTATAGACGGTGAACAATTTGCATCCGGGATCACGTCCCATTGGGCTTCTTGCATGACAGCAACACTAAGTTGCCGATTGCAATCCGGGTCTTAAAAGTTAGGCTTGTGGTTTGTGAATGTGCGAAGGAAAGTGAACGGCGTGTATGAAAAAAGAAATAATATTTATAGCAAGTTTTATTTCATAACCTTCTATTGTTTGGGCAAACATGGCTTACGAACGCTTGCAAAGCTCTTCATTCACAATGTACTTGATACATATTACGTTTAAGAAAAAAAAGAAATAAAAGAAAACTATAGTTTTTCTCATAAGCTAAATGTTGCACTGCTTCAATTTCAGACGGTTTACGCTCAAAACGTTAACCGAAAGTTCCTAGAAAAGCAGCTCATAAAAAGCCGTGATTGACGTTTGGCGTGAGTCGCTGGGCAACATATTTTGCCAAACTCTAACGTGCATTTTGTGAGTATAAGCTTTTATTACCCTCTCACAAAAATGAAGCCCTAAGAAACAGAGTGATGGTCCAGCATTCTGTGACTTTCTTTCCAGCAGCTTACTCGTGTTTACCACATTATGTGTCACTTACGTGTTAATTTTTTATATATACTTCATGCGACACAGGTTGGGTTTACAGCGATTGTTGTTTAAAACTTTCATATGCAGCTTACGGCTCTTCTAACAGGAAAAGATCGAGACGTTGAAGTGGAATGTAGCGTTACTGGAGTTACAGTTCTCTTGGCTCTCTTCGCGTTTCTTGCTTTCGTCATTATCGTGGGCAACGCACTGATTGTGTACGTCACAATGGCGCGGAAAGGAACCAAAAAACCGTACAATTGCTTCAAGTGCTCACTGGCAGTATCTGACTTCTTGCAAGGTAGATAAACTCAGGAACCATCCTGAACACGCATTGATGTGTTTTTGATTTTCAGTTCTGGCGCGTGTAAGTTTTTAACAATTGCAGAAATTAATGTGCTGCGCTTGCTGTACATGTTAATTATAATTCAGAGGGTCCTGAATTTAGAATGCTAATACAGATTCTTTACTTCTCTACTCCGGCTTTAACCAATACTGTCTGCTCAGGCTGGGGTGGAAAGTCCCTAGCTGGCAGGTTGTGTTGATATGGACCCCGCTGGGAGGAAGGCCGTGCATGTTCGAAGTGGAAAGTGATAGACCGCTCCCTGTGTTTGATTGGGGTCGGAGGAACAAGACGGTCCGGGGCCTTTAATAATCCCAATATATTTCAAGGGGTCCTAGATACAAGGGACACTCCACTATTTTAGTGCATTTTTAGTTTTTCGTTATAAAGTACGTCATCTTCAAAATTTTGTGGAATGCGTGATCTTGTCAATAATAATGCAAGCTCATTTTCATCTCAACTTTGTGTCATTACGTCGTACATACGTTACTCCGTCTTGAGGGCTTCATACAAAACATCTTTGTGACAAATTAATCGACTCTCTATTTGCCGCAAGGAAGGTAGGTCTAGAATATTTGGTCGTACATGAAAGAAGCTGGCATTAGTTCACTGGCCTATGTGCATGAGCAGATGTTCAACGTTAAAGCTTGTCGCAGATCAAAGTTAACTGACCACCACCTCAGATCTATGTTGGTAATTGCTACAACAGCTAACTCCAGACGTTGACACACTGGTATAAAGGAAGAATAATACTATTGTTTCCAATGAAATAGAAAGCGACTTTCTTTGCCGAGTTGTAAATAAATGCATTTATAAAAAAGGTACGCAATAAACCGTACGTCAGCATGTTTTGTCATCTATTAAATTCCAAAACCTTTTATGAGTAGTATAGCTCGTTAACTTAAATCTACCTTAAGTGGAATCAGACGTCACATCCGGTGTTGTAAAAACGGCCACCATTTTATTAGCCAGAATTTTGTCGGTGACGTCACAATGGTATCACAAATCACAATCGAATATATTTTGTCACAACGGCAGTCATTTTATTGGGTATTGACAGGGTGTCTAAACATATGTTTACACCTTGCGCATAAATTGTAAAAATTGAGTTTACATATTGTGACGCTGATGGTTCTAATTAACAAACTTAATGACATGTCATAATACCAACTTGACACACTGTGTTTTTGTACAAGTGGTGGCTCGAATCCAACACTTGTTCAAATTTTTTGAAATGAAAATAAACCTAATTAAGTAGTACTTTTGTTCGCTAAACAGATTTTCTCCATAGACACACCAGGGCAAGCTTCGTACTGCTGCTATGGTTACGCCACGCGCCGTTATATGACGTCAGTAGTCTCACTACAACTGTGACAGAAGAACAAGGCTAGAGCAAGGCTTCTTATAACAAATCATTAACACATAGTGAAGACTTGTTCATATAGATGCAAGTTGTGTTGGCTGTCACACTAACAGACGGTACATTTCTCTGCAGCTTTCGCTAAAGAACTGACAATAATGAAACACAATTGTGCAACATGCCAGCTTTATTATGCAAACGAAACACATCATGCGTTGTAACCAAAGACGACTTGTTGATTGTTTGAAATTTCAATGTTGTTGAAATATTCACCAAAGCATGCAATGTTCATTGTTTCTGGCAAGGCGTCGGCAAAATGCATCTCCAGCCGAATCAAACCGCGCTTGACCGGATTGAGGTGAGATCCTTCGTTCAGGTCAGGGGTCAAATCCAACGCATAGAGTGTAAACCCGTCATTGAATTCTTCCCGGGAAATTTGATTTCCTTCATGTTGAAAAACTGCCCCGTTCCGGTGAAAAGTGACATGTATTCGCGCAATGCATGCTTTCAGAAAAATTCGGTTTGAATGCTTTTGCCGGGTTCTGTTGCCCATCCATGTACAAGGCGAGAAAATGCTGCAGTGTTCGAAATTGAAGGCGAGAAAATGCTGCAGTGTTCGAAATTGAAGGGGTTCTTGTTGTTGGTGCCGTTGAACGCACCCGTCGCCACACAGCCGAGAACAATACGTTTGGGTAATTACCCTAGGTCCTAGGAAAAGGTTGTCAACGTTGGCAGACAAACTGCCAGTAGCAACACTAATCACTTTGACCTCGGTTCTCGTAATATGGAACAGTGCATTACCTTTGTCCAAAGCTTTAATACGAGCCAGCCGGACTGCAGGGCTGATGTGAATTTTTCGAATAAAGAGCGACGTGGATTTTATCACCACTTTTGCATCGGTGGAAGACATGATCGAAATTTGTCTGGGCTTCTCACAAAGCGCAGCTTGAGCGGAACGCCATCGTGCACTTTGCAGTACATGTCAACTACATTGCTTTGGGCTGTAAATTCAACTCTTCACCAGACCCGTGTTTGCGTTTGCCACGTCATCCATAGATCCGGACTTGTCTTTGTACCATAAAGCTCCCATTGAAAAGCTGTCTTTTGCTTCAGAACCAAACGATAGCAGCGTTTCGAGAAAAGCTTTATACGCATCAGTGTGACTGGAATCCGTGACGACCTTGTCTTTTAAAAAATATCCGATTGTGAAAAGAACGAATGCAACCAATAGTTGGTCGGTCCAACCGCTGCGCCATCATCCAGATTCGTTCCATCAGCCTTGGTAATTTGTGCTTGCACGTTAATATGCGTCTGCATCAGCTATAAGTATTTTTCACTGCTGGCGCTCACGTGAAAATCAATAGGAGATCCTTCGTTTACTGTAGAAATGGGGAGATATTCTCACCAGTAACCATTTTGACGACTGGTTTGCACAAGGAGGTTGACAAAAGAGATCTAATTCATTTCTTGCGCACTCGTGCAAGCGTGGGTGATGGCTATTCCCCATCCTCAACAATATCTTTCGGTTTCTGACGCTTGTGTGACTTGCGCGCTCTTTTATGAGGTTGTTCGCCGAGAACTGCAAAGACGTTTTCTTGCATTAAATTCAAAAGTTTTGTTCCTGCTTCCCGCGTACGTTTCTTGGTGGTTTTTTGACGTTTTGACTGCTGATGATGTCACCTACAAACCTGATTGCAACATTTGTTTACCGACTGTTTTTGCACCGATCTTGAGCAAAGGAAAAACAGCTTTGCCAATGCCTGCCAAAATCCCGCCAATGCCATGACCGCGTTGACCAGCGCCCCTGTGCCAACCCGACTTGATGCAGATAGTAATTTTGATACGGACAAGACATTACACTTTTCGCAAATGCGTATTTATTAAGGAACATCCGTCCTAACGGGTCGATCGTTTACGTCTTTTATATGAATGTTCACGGTTTGAAATGTCTTTTTCTGCATTTTGTGGTAGCGAATCCGGTCGTAGTATTTATGTACCACCGACCGAAACGTCCCGTTGTGTTGATAAAAGCCAACAGCGGCGCGAGCATTTCGCCGTTGAATCTGTCTTGCACAAAGTCACAATACACAAATAGAATATTTTCATCCAAATCGGCTGACCTTGGACGGGTATGCCAACCTGGTTGCAAGCGAGACATTTCAAAGCCAAGTAAAGTGGTCAACGAGGACTCATTTGTATTTCTCTGCCTCTGGGTATCACAAACGCAGCACGCGACGTAATGTAATCAAAAGTTCATTGCGATGGTAAGATGCGGTACGCTTCGAAACAACAAATGAATCGTTGGAACCAGCGAAAATGCGGTCGGGTAGTAGCCAGCGGGAACACGAAATTTATATTCACGATCTGCAAAGCACTTTACCCAAATTTCACCCTCCTTCACATTGTGCAAGGTTTTTGGAAGAAAAATTTCCATCAAACCAATTTCCCACTCGCCAACCAAACTCACTGTTTCAGGCAGACGTACAGTAAAAGCGCCTGGTGTGTTTTCTGGAAAATAATGCAAGCTTTCGTCAATGCACAACGTCAAGTACATGCTTTCGCAAATGCAGAGCAATCACGCGTCCATTTTCAAATGGAATCACTTTTCCAGCAGCGTCTTTTATATTCAAGGCTGGCGCAACCTATTCGTCCGGTACAGCCATGGCCGTACCGGTTTTCGTTCTCAACAATAGTTTTCTGTATTCAGATACTTGCCCGCAAAACTGCTGATAGAAATCGGAAAGCCCAAATAATTACTCTTTGCTGTACTCCGCCAATTCACCACCCACTGAATTCATCGATCATGCACAGGGGTGTAGTGGCAATTTTATAGATTCCAGGGCTCTTACAAGTACCGGAACTCACAGGCAGAGATTGCCTGCTTTTTGCTTATATTTATAGTCAACGACTAATACACTGGGCACCTCAGAGCGGAGCTCCGGCAGCACCACACCACCGATCATGCATCAATGTTTGATACTGGACTAGAAACAGGGTTGGGAATTTACAAACACGATCTTTCGCAGCTTGAACTCAGAGTAGGCCACAGGTCCAACTTCTGAAATCCCTCTGTAGATGTTTGCAACGAGTTGGCTAATAAATTCTCTGTTCAGAAAGCCATAAAAATTTGTCGAAACTTGTCAGTCTGTCAGAGTTTTGCGTTTTCCCTTGTCTGGAAACTTTTGGGTCTACTTTTGATTTTAGCTGACACGAACGATACATCAGAGGTCTTTTTCAGCACTAAAACTGGTAAAAGCTTATTTCCTATAACCAGGGCCTAGGAGTGGGAATACAAGAGGCACATTAGTTGCTGGGGGCCGGGAAGATGAAAATACGCATGCTAAACTTCTTTGTAATCAAGCCCAAAATTTCTAGTGTAAACCAGTTGCCAGTATAACAATTAATGTATGTGTAAATCTGAGCACTGTAGCTCTTTTATTTATATTCTGATTACTATACTAAAAAGCTATGCAAGTTTCGACGAGCGAACCAGACGCTAGGGGGGCCCGTATCGGCCTTCGTGCACCTGGTAAAATTTCTCTCAGAAGCATTGCGTACAACCATGACTTAAAGACGATTAAACGATTTGATGATTCTACATGTTCACAAAGAACGAGTTGACAGACTTGGTTTGGACAAAATTGCTGAAAATTATGCTTCTGGCAGAAAGGATACACTGAGAAAGTTGGGCTGAATTTTGTTAACGATTTGAGAATTTTGTCGTTTGGTAACATTTTTTTAACTTAAACGGAGTGGTAGGAACGTTTTTATTGTTGTCGCTTGACTCAATGGCGAAGATTTAGAGCAACGACTTTATAGCGTGTGTTGCAGGCAATGGTTTAATTTGCAAAATTCGAGATGTAGAATTGTGGAGAGAAATGTTTCCTGAAATTGTTTTGAACTGCAAAGAAAAGGATAGTCTTAAAAGCAGCAAATGTTTAGTTTACGGTAGTATTCAAGTTTTCAGTTCAGGTTGGATTTTGGATTAAGACCTGCAACTGTGCTGTGGCAAAAAATGGTTATGGGCCATCGCTTACTATTACTGGCTAAAAAAGATCATCTCTTTCTATGGAGTACAGAGTCACAAAAGAACCGCTTGCTTTGGGACCAATAGTTCCCTGGATCGACGATTACTGCTCACCTTGGCCTTACCACTAAGAAAGAGCTAGCGCCGCCTCTGTGTAGGTATATAATCAAAGTATCAAATCTCTTCTTTTGCACGTCGCGATAGCGAGGCCGATTGTAATGTTTGTCTGAATAGGATTTGTAAGCAGATTGCCAAAACTCATCTAAGCCGTTTTGGGGAACAACGCTTGAAAAACGAGTCGTTTCGTACATCAGTGAGCTGCATGGGCGTCCGCAGACATATTTCCAGGGGGGGGGGAATATCGACATTTTGCTTATCGTTTTCAGGTTACTGACAAACAGACGTTAATAAAAGGTTTTACCATTTCTACACCCCAAAAAACTTCCCCATGAAAGCATGCGCTCCACTCGCATCGTTTAAAAATCGTGTTCAGGTGGAAGTGTATACGAGTTTGCCAAAAGGGTGCACTTTCTGTCATCCGTTACGGCTTTTCCTGAATTGACGTATAATCCAATATCGTTATCATTGCGAACTGCAGACAAATGAGTCTGAATTGACTTGAAACATCCACAATTACGTTTGTGGCGCTGTCAGTAGCAGGGACGCCGGAGAAGCGGTAGGGCAGGGGATGCAGTAAAAGAGTTGAGCGCAATGGAAACTTACAAAAAACATAAAATCGTTACCAGTTATGTTTGTTTCTGTTCAGCAACAATGTTGACCTCAAGAATAATAACGAAAGTTGTAGAAAATCATTCTGAATCTTCTGGGTGCGCGAATAGCTGCAATAAATTTGCTTCAAGTCGATCTTTGTAAACAGTGACATGACCTATGATACTATTATGAAAAGGCACCAATGACCCCGTTGCCCCCCTTATGAAAGGGCAGGGGGCCAATGCTCCGTTGTATTGCACCGCTCTCCGGTGTCCCTGGTCATTAGTCTGTGCTGGTTGAACCTCACTTCTCAATGTTTAGTCTGGCATGTTTTCTATAGGCCTACTTCGGCTATCAGAAATGCTTTTTATGTTCATAAACTGCGCCTAATATCCATTTTTGAGCACTTCTACAAGCAAGTCACAATTTAAGAATAATCAACGGCCAGAACAACATTAACGGTGGAATAACAAGAAATTAGACGCCTTCGCAAAACTTTCAAGCAATGAGAAATCGACATGTCCTACATAACTATGTTGACATGACTTTCGCACAATTTACTAAAGTTAGAACACCACGCAGGATTTAAAAAATGAGCAGATCAGATAAGTTATGAAAACTCGCCACAAATTATAAAAACTCGCCACAGCAGATATATTTTAAAAACTCGCCTACAGCTTTGCACTTATGCAGAAGTCAGAAATAAATCTTAACGATTAAGCCGGATTCCCACAAAGCTGCATAGATAGCAAGCCACGATGTAGTTTAAGCGTTCATTTTGAATAAGCCATTCACTCAGGCACAGGGCCGCAATCAGCTGATATTTTCGTGGGTCAAAATGATCGTAATATGTTGTTGTACTTATTTCGGGGGGGAAATGATGATAACTTGTTATTGTACCTAACATCTGAAAAAGCTTTTAAAAATTCCGGGGTGTTGCAATTGCCCTATTGCCTTGTGCAGTGTAAGTGTCATAGCGGCAAATAAAGTGTCATTGCAAGATATACATGAGTTAATCGGAATTGAGCTGTTGACGTCAGGTTTTCGGGGAATTTTTGGTCCTTAGTCCCAATTTCAAGGGGGTGAAAATTCCCGTTTTGCTCCCATGCGGACGCCCATGATGAGTTGCTCTTCCTCTTCCGTAAAAAGATTGCTTGATTCATTAATCCCAAAGGGATTAACTACCCAACTAAACATTTCTAAAAAGCTTATCATTATATAATTTTAATCAGAATAAATACAATTGCTTTCCTGTTAGCCTAGCTCAACGTTGAAGTTAACATGACTTGTTTCAAAATACATTACTACATAGCAATTACAACGTGTAAACCCAACGGTAACGTGACAATAACCCTACTACACCAGCAAGGCAATAGGAAGATACCATATTATTATCAGTTATCTAATGGATAGTGTGCATTCAATTTCTCGTATGCTTGCCTGTATGCCTAATATTAATACGAAGCGATTATTTTCAAAAATTCCAAAAAGCTACGCGGCACACCTGAGAATCTGTCGCGGCACACAGTTTGAGAACTGCTGATGTAGATGCATCTTTCACCTTTCTGAGGTGCAGGGTCACGAGCACACGACCGCTTTCAAATGGAATTTGTTCACCTTTATCATCTTTTAAGTAGATTGTGACAATGTGACAGTATCAAGTCAACTATCAAAAATATTTTTCTGAACCTTGTGATATCGCAGACGATCGTACTGCTTGGAAATAATAGAGCCATATCTTCTTTCCATCGAAACAACACTTAACAAGGGAACGTAGCTATCTCCAACTAGTCGAGATTGCAAAATATCACAATAGATCATAATCACTTGATGTTTTTCGTCCAGGTCAAAGGCGCGATTGGATGTGTGGGTACCGTGATACAAAATGTCATTTTCAAAGCCCAAGAGCTCTATGACGCGAGTGCCTAAACGTACAGAAGTGCGTTTTTTTTAAAAAGTCAAAATGCGCACTGTATTGATCGTAATGAATGGCAATGGGTGCTCTTCTGATATGAGCCCGTTTTTGTTGAAGAGCACGATGCATTGATTCTATTGTTGGATAATAGCCTGCTTCGAGTTGAAAAAGATTTTTTTCATCCCCGCGCGATATTTCCATCCACATCTCATTATCTTCAATGTTGTACCAGCTTTTCGGAAAGATCAATTCGTCGATTGTCGCTTCCCACTATCTGTTCAACTCGATTCTGTTTGATAGTTTTGTGGTCTGCGTCGTCAGCGTGTTGTCGGGAAAGTAATCCAAACTTGCGTTACTGGGGAGCGGGAAATATGTTATACGTTTTTAACTTGGGAGACGGACTGGGGAGCAAATAACACAAACAGGAATAAGCACTCACAATTTTGAATCGCCTTGCGAAGTAGACTAATTATAAATGCTCGCAATCACAACGGCGCAAATCAAGAGAATTTGAGATGCAACAACCAAGTGATCCGTCTCCATTCAAGACGTTATCGACGCCTTGTCAATCCAAGAATTAAACTTTTTGTCCCATCCCAGCCATTTAACCAATACTTGTGCTTTTTTTCCCTTCCCGCGACGACGAATGATATTTTTAATGCGATACAGAGCGGACGGCTGTGTGATTTTTTGCTTTTCGGCTTCGTAAAAAATGTCCCTTCACAATTTCACCATCAAGGTCTGCAATCTTGTATACAGGTGGATGGCCGGCGTTTCGTCGATAAAAAGTAAAATAGTCCTTTGTCCAGTTTGGTAAATAAGATTTTGAAAATATTTCTTTTTTCTTGGAAATGCGAACAAAGTCTCCTTTTAAATTTTGGTTTTACTTTCGGCAGAGTTTGGTCACACAAGGTATGCCAGACAGACTCTTCGTTTTCGTAATTCACTTGTGCAGACGCCATCCCGATAGAGCGGTGAAAAGTGTGATTACACGAATAAATCAACTGATCCGACACGTCCACGTAACGCAAGGTATTGTTTTGTGTAAAATATTTCCACATTTTTTGTTTCAGCGTCCGGTTGAAACGTTCTACGATAGACGCTTTTAACTCACTAAACGCGGAGAAATGACGTACGCCTTTCTCCTTCAAAATTTTTTCATTGGCTCGTTCCAAAATTCTGTTCACTTTGGTGCTTGTTTCTTGAAAATGAGACGAAACGCGGACAAATTATTTTTCAATGGAATAGCATAGGAAAAGTTGCTAAACACATCAATGAACGTCAAAATAAAACAATACCCGTCGTTAACTTTTTAATGTTGATCACACTCAACAAATCGGCTTGATATTGTTGCAACAAACCGGAAATCACAACTCGACGTCGTGAACACTTTTTTACGCAAATAGGCTTATGCAAAGTGTACACATCTCGTGTCTGAAGCCACATTTGCATATTCCGAATTTGTATATTATTTCGCGTGCTTACCAAACGCTTGACGCCCGCTAGAACTGGCTTTGACCGGGTCATATAGCGTTTATACGTTGAAAGCAATTTCCAGCGCTTTGGTGACGGCACCTTTTCTTGTAAATGGGGTTTTGTGTTTCCAATCACGTTATTTGGTTCGTTACTTGTCTCAACGCACCAGAAATGTATTCCTTCAGGTACAAATCTTTTTCTATCACGCAACGCGTCATTCACTAAATCTAACACGTTTGTTGCAGGAAGTGTTTGCTTGTCAACCACGTGTTCGCCTTTTGAATACCATTCGATACTGTCTACTGTTTTTATGTGCTCAAGAAGCAGCTTTGCTTTCTTTTGCATCGATTGCGGCACACTTTGTACAATTGTTTCTTCCATCGGCAGGGGTTAGTTTGGCTTGTGCTGTTCTTCCATGCTGTTCTTTCCATGGGCGGTAAGAGTCGCTTTCTTGTCATACACCAAATATTTGTGTGGCACTTGTTGATAGGGTTTTACTCTTTGCTCTTCGACCAATCATCTCGTTCTAAAACTTGCATCATTTCTCGATCCAGGCGAGTCATGGCCCTGACACTTGCGTGTTTTGGTACTGGTTCAATTGTCTGCGGATCAATAAGGACCATTCTGCGTGCATTACGCATCATTTAACAGCTTTGCGATGCCTCCAACTACCGCAGGCAAAAGCGATGAAACGATCAGAGCAAGCAAGGTCGGAAGAAAGCCACCACGCTACAGCAAAAGTTTTTTATGCTTTAAACCCTTTTTTGAACAACCGTCGCTGCTTTTGCTTGTCATGAGTCAATTCTTGTTTTTGCGCTGACGAAAGAGCCAAGTTTCCCCTCAGTACGTTATCGGCAATTTCGCGCAGTTAACGAATCAATTCTCGCTTGCAACCTTTGACAATCGCTTTTCGAAGTTCGGGGTCGCTTTTTGCCAAAACGTACAAAGAGTTTGCGTTTTTCTGTACACGCGACGATGCCATCTCAACAAAATGAAGTTGCTCCAAAGATGCTTCTTTTTGTATCTTTGGGACGTAAACAATTTGTGTTTCAAAAGGAAAAATGTTTGTGCGCAATCGTAAATGCTCTGGCGTGTCTTCATGTAAATCAATCAGCAAGTAGCCGTGCAAACCCAAAGTTGCAGCACGGTAGACCTCGAACAGAACTTTGCCTTGTTTGGGAAACATTTTGCCGCGCTAAATGCTGTATCTGACTCGAATCCCTAGAGTGTTTGCACACGACCAAATAATGGACGTTTAGCGATATGGTGCAATGCTGCTTGCTTTGGTGGAAAAGATTTTGGGCCAAGTACATGACGCTTGCATTTTTATGGTGACAACCTTTTGTAAACAATTATGCAACCCTGTCATCTCTCGCAAATAAAAGGTCATCAATAATAATAAGTAAGGGTGGCCCTGGAGTGAATCTTTCTAAATAGCTCAAACCTTCCTCAAACTCCACATTGGGATAGTCACGAAAAAAGTTTTGATATTCGCGATATAATCATACAATTCTCTGAGGCATGTGAGCAAACAGTTTCTGCGAAGATTTCAACACACGTCTAACAAAAAACGTTTCGCCCGAGCAAGTCGGGCCAGCGATCAAAAACTAAGTAGGGCTAGCAAAATGGACGTCCATGGTTGGAATGCCAAAAAGCGAAACCTTTATATAAAGGTTACAAATACAACAGTTCAGTAGACACCAAATCGTCCAACACTTTACGTTTGATGTAGAAAGCCTCCAAACCACACTTTTCTTGTGTGTAAGAAAATATGTCGTGATCTAAAATGCGAAAACAACGATTCATACAGCGTTTTGACTTGTTTTTGTATACAGCACGTCGAGATAGCGTTGCTTCGTCAAATCGATTTGACATTTTATCACACCTTTGCAACTTAGTTTATCTTCTTTGCCAGAACAGTAATATGTTTTACTGCAGAGAGCGACAATGCTTTCTCCCTCCCACTCAACTTTAAAACGACCAGGTGTTCGCGTATGATACTTTTTCGAATCTGCGCACTTTTCACAAACAGACACCCACGCATCACCGTTTGCACACATTTGAATAAAATCGTTTTTGTGTGAATCGCAAGCTTCGCTGACAAACCACTGCTCGTACTCTTTTTAAAATTCTTGCAATTTTTCCGGTCGAACAACGTCGTGCAATGACGATGCGCTAATGCCCAAGTATGCTGAATCAGTGTCCATAGCCGCATAACAGTAATCTTTGCGCGAAACAAACTTGTCGGTGCAATCGTAGTAAGATTTACCCAATTACATTCCAACATTTCAATCACATGATAACCTAGTTGTTTCAAATATTCGGTGGTGTCTTGGGTTTCCTTCAAAAAGTTAATCCATGGACTTTTTGAGTCGAGAGTTGAAGTCAGATTTTCTGCATTTCGTAAATCCGTGAAAGTTGCAATCTAAAAAAAGGTTACATTAAATATTTGTAAATTTATGGAGGTTTTCCGGTGAATGAACCAAAATTCTCTTGCCGCGATCACAGGTTGTTGGAAGCATATAAAATGAGATAATCACAAATTCTGAAATGTGAATGGGAAAAGCGAATGGTTGCATTCACGGTATGAAACCGATCGAGTTTTCAACCTACCGTAAAATTGAAAAACAGATTGCGTCTCTGGAGCAAATCCATCTAGTCGGACTTTTCTGCAACCAATCTCGTGTCCATAAGAAAAGGGCCGATGCTTGATGTAGGTGCCTCTTTTCAACGTTTCGTATTCGAGCCATTCCATCGCGACTTGACTGATGGAAAATGTTTTTACGGGATAAAAATTG
>Ga0210059_1007107_pt1 | contig 17853 bp, 14 predicted proteins | sample Ectturendosymbi2_FD_188042 | JGI IMG/M metagenome (GOLD analysis project Ga0210059, IMG submission 188042) | Ecteinascidia turbinata endosymbiont from Florida, USA - Sample 2 (SPAdes) (version 2) | ecosystem: Host-associated > Tunicates > Ascidians > Unclassified | place: Key West, Florida... | reverse complement strand
TGTGCTTCAGGGCATAGGCGTAGCCAGGGAGGCCTAGGGGACCCTGTCCCCCCGAAATGTTTAGCATATCTGGTCATTTTGTACTTCGAGAAGCGGTGTCCCAAACGAAAATACCGTTGCCCGCCTAGGGTCAAACATTTTTCGCCCGCAAAATTTTGGGCTGGCTACGCCACTGCTTCAGGGATGCGATTTTAAGATTATCTACTTTCTTTTTTTGTGTGTGGGGGGAACCAGAGCTTCGTTCTATTGTGCCGCATGCGAACAACTGCTCAGTCTCGTCCGCCGCGTCTCGACCAAACCTGAGGTAGACTTGACCTTTGACCGGGAATACGATGCCTGACCATGGCCTATCATGGCAGACGGAGGCGGGGCACGGGACACCGGGGTCAATCCGGCATGTCGATGGACATCATCGGCACCGTCAGCTGGGACTTGGACTGCGCGTAGATCTCTCGCGCGACGCCCTTGACCGAGGTCCCGTACAAGTGGGAGGTGGTTCCGGGGGCGTTGCTCGCGTCGGTGGCTCGCTGGGTTTCGGACGGCGCCTTGTACGAGATGTTGCCGTAGAGACGCATGAACGGGCATTGTTCGAGGAGGAATCGACAGAAGTCGACGCGAATGCCAAACCACCCTGGACACAAAAACGCCAAACATAACGCAAACAACATGACTATTGACGAAAGCTGGAAACTTTGGTAATGCTAGGTATTTAAATTTAATTTAATTTATTTGTTTATGAGCAGACACGAAGCCCATAGTATGAACACACACACTCTGCAGAACGCAGGTTGATAAAAGCAGACAATATAGAACGTAGTACAAGGCATTGAAGCCGGCGAAATCACAGGGTATATCTCAGCAAGGTTTAACTGAACTGCAGTGCGAAACTGAAGCTTACATTTATTTCCACCCTTGCTGCCGAATGCACCGACCACCAGAGCGAGCAAACTTATGTGAAGTGGAATAAACAAACTTGTCCACGGGGTCTGGTAAATGTCGTCAAGTTTGTAGGAGAGCAAAACCTGAAAAACAAAAAATAAACAGGGCTTCTGACAGACAGCGCATAACTTTCCTAACTGCGTTTGTGATGTGGTGGATTTTAGATTGTGTCCGCACTTTATTTTCGAATCCACAATAAATGCGCAACAGCGCCAGAGTAATTCTTAAAACGACCTCTAGCTAGGTGTTTAGACAATGTCAAGGCGATTACAAAGAGCAGGAAGATCTATAAAAATGTGACCGTGATTAATGTAGAGCTCGCGTTCACCACAGCCGCACAATTAATCCACGGCAAAGAGTCACGTCTAACCGACGGCAACGAATGGAAATGCCAGTTTTGCCCGTTTTCTGTCATGACCAACGAGACATTGAAGCGAAAAACCGGCCGTTTTCCAACAGTGACTTCCAGAATTATGACACGACAACAGAAGAGTGACCGAACAATACCTGTATAGTGGATTTAACTTTTCGCATTACGAATTGTCGTTTCCTACTCGCGATTGTAGGAAACGGTTGTATTGGGTACGTGAGGTCTGGTTTGATAACTTGTCATTCCCGTCAAGGGAATTCGTGTGTGCGCGCTCCACTGCGATCGCGTAGTAACCTCGATTTCGCATTGCATTCCGAAGTTTTGTCCTTTTTCGGCGTGGACACGTTTCAGAGAGTCGAGTTTTTGTATCGCTAGCGCACGGACCACGTTGGCAGTTTCTGCTGTCGCGCCATCGTGAAGCTATTTCTGCTGCTGCTAATCAGAAGCCTTTTGTAAATAAAGATTGTGCACCAGGAAATCTGTGAAACGAACTATCAAGTGGTGAGAGCCAAACGCCTTGCTTCGGCTTAGCAACTTAAAATGTCAGGCAATTTTAGTCGGGAGTTAGAACAGTACTCATACAACGACCAGATTGCCTCGTTGGTAGCTTATGGGGAAACCAGCATCTCTGCATGCAACGACAGGATTTCTCGCAAGAAACCTCTACGCTGGGCAACACCCAAAACCTCCATATAGGTTCCTAAACCAAGGAAACACTATACCTGAAACGTAAGCAACGGAACCACAACTAGAATCCACGTCACAGCCATGACCAGATGCGATCTCCGGTCGGATTCTGGGTATGTTGATCTGTTGGAAACAATGGGTAGTAAAGAAACGCAAACTGCGACCAACTTTTTAAAAATCCCACTTTACTGAGCGTGCTCATTAATCGCAGCGTCAACCAAAATACAATCAAAAACCCTTGGTGTGGTTTAACAATCCCTGAATACAAGAAATGCTCGTTGTAGATGAAGCACAACAACAATGATAAGCATTTTCAAACTATAAAAAAATTTTGAACCGTTTTGAAACCAGATTAACAGCACTGTTGGCCTTAAATCATTCCAGAGACCGAGATAAATGCATGTCCTCCATCAACAATATAGATAGGACTGAGTGATCAACGCCAAGAACGAAATTATTAAATAACCCAGAACACTTTTATGAATAGAGACCTGGAGCAGCAGGTTAGTTGTCATTTCAATAGAACCGTTCTTTCTATAATATTTATCTACGCCTCCGAAACTGCTGGCAAACGTAAAGCGTACTTTTGCAAAATGACAAAGCATCTGAACGTTTTACTGTCAACAAAAGTTTGTTCCCACAAGCTCCAGACAGTTGTTTAAAGGTTGTTTACAGCAGTAGTTCCCGTCTGTCTCAGCTCGTGGCATCCTTGCAATGCAAACAGTACGCTTGCGACACCATTGTCAAGTTTCCGTGAAAGCTGGCGAGATCTCACAGGGACTTAGTAGATTTCGGTGTGGATCTAATCAAGAGCTTGAAGCTCAGCGGCACACCTGCAGAGAAGCTCTGCTTTCCGCACGACATGTTTTCGTGGGAAGACTGAAGTAACCTTTGAAAAAGATTCCTCAAAAACATGCGTTCACCATCTGCCTACGTCATCCTTTCTGGTTCTGAATCGTTGGAAATCCCAATCAAAAATGCATCGTAGCAAAGTTTGTTTTGCTTCAAAATCAAGAGCTGCGCACTCATGCTTGACTAGCGCGTGCTAGAACGGTTCATTTTCCTCTGCAAAGCACTACCCCTACAATCAATGCAACAATTCTGCAAAACAATCTCATCATCCCTTTCAGATGGCCATTTAACAAAAAAAAAAAACAGCATGCACAAGATCACCTGAAAAATACAATTGTCCACACAAAGTAATAAAGAACGGCAACGCTAGGCAAGCACATGACAATCCACAGTGGGATGAAGACGGTTGTCCACGGCCATTGGATGATATCGTCCAAGCGAAGCGCAACGAATATGAAAAGCAATACGTTCATCGACAAGATAATCTCCAGCTGTATTGAAAATGCAGGTTGAGTGAGCTTTACCGCTAATAGTTTTAAACGAGCGAGTAAAACATGACAATTCTGAAAGCAATGCTGTTGCTAGAAACAACACTAAATGCACTACCATGTTATTCCTTTCAGTGCAGTTGTTACTGATACACCTACGTTTTACTTTGTTTGTTCCAGATAATACGAACATTGATCCGTTTTTTTAATTTTTCATATTTCAGCATCTGTGGTTTGTTTAGCAAAGCTTAAGGAGCTAAACAGAGCGAACCAAAAACAAAATCATCATGGTTTCAGAAAGAAACTAAATGCAAAAATTCACTCAACGCCCAACACCAAAATAATTAATTTTCCCTGACGGAAAGGAGAAAATTATCTACGCAAGGGGTCTCAAACTCAAATTGCTCCGAGGGCCAAATGAGGACTTACAAAGTAACCCGTGGGTCGCACTATGACGCTGTCGCAAAAATGGCGGTAACTGAACCTTACAAGACACAGCTTCTACATCATTTCCAGCGAGAGGTATTATGAGTTACAGGAACGTCATTTCTTGCCGTCTCTACGTTCGTTTACAGAAGGAACTTGTTTAGTCGCTGGCCGAATACTTTTAAACACCAGTGAATAAACTAAACAAGTTGAATGTTAATTATTTGAAAATTCCCAAAAAGCATTGCGGGCGGCACAAAATGCCACCGTGGGTTTGACATCCCTGATCTAAACCAGTGCTTGTCAACCGGGTGTATCGTACACCCCAAGGATGTACCAGAATTTTCCAAGGGTGAACCAGATGTGTGCTCTTCAAAAACAGCCACATTGTCCCACATATGTCTTTTGCTGCAGGGCAGTGTGTTAACTTTTCACAAATTATCTATCAGGGAGTGTGCATTGTCTGTCTTTTCCCGCCTGTTTGTTTGTAATGGTTGGTCAGATGACCATCACGTATTCTTCTTTTTTCTTTAAATGCAACGTTCGGGAGTATGCAGGTAAGACATGTTTGGGAACCATTGCCCTAGCTTGGATTTTTTGTAAGCTAATGTACCGACAATCCTTTTCCCTGCAATGATTATTGTTTTGTAGTAAGACACGTAACAATATTTTCCACATTACTCTTTCAAGCAGTTAGCTGGAGCTAAGCGAGAACTTATACCAAGAGGAAGTGAGTAATCTCTATGTTAATTTTAACTTTGCACTTTTCCAGTTCAGATTTTAGGCTGTTATCACCTTGTACTTTTGAAAGGTATTGCAGTAAGTTGTTGATCCTCAAAAAAAATTGACATGTGCAATTTTTTAAAGAAAAACTTAGTAGAGAAAAGTAGTTGTAAAAAAGAGCAAAGTAACGATCATAGGAAATACTTCAATGAACCAAGTGAGAGTAAGGATGTCAGCAAGTTACATACTGAGTGCAACGCAGTCCTGTCGCCATGGGGGAGCTTTGGTGGGCTTAGTCCCCCAAACAAAGCTCTAAGTCCCCCCAAACGGAAATATGAAACACTATAAATCATGAAATTTTTGTCAAATTTGAATGTCAAGCCTCCCTTGCACAAACGTAAAGCCCCCCTGTTGATGATTTTCTGGCGAGTGTTCTGGTGCAACGTAGCCCACTTTTCCGGGAGTAAGAGAGTTAGCAGTGTATAGTTATAAAGAAAAGAGATTCAAGAAAAGAAGGCTTCTATTGTTAAGAAGCAGAAATGGAGGAGCGATGCCTGCACCGTGAATGGGTTTTGTCACACAAAAGAAATGCTGAACCCTTATCCTTCAGGGCATTGTCTATTTCATACAACCACATTTGGTGAAAGTAATTCGGCTCCAGGACAACTCAAAAACGTGTGAGGTCACAGCATTCTACTCATCAAAATAAGTCAAAGGCATTCTTTGAAGCATCTCCAGAAAGTCATTGTCTATGGAGGGAAAAAGCCGTTTCCGAAGTAAGAAAAAACTCCACTATTAAGCAATGCAACTAAACGCAGATGTCTTCATATTTCAAAAGATTTGCTGAAACACCTCACAACAAGCTGAAGAAAGCTCAGTTGTTTGGTATTTAGCTCGATGAAACAACAGGTATTTCAGAAGAGGTTCAGTTGATTTTGTGTTGTAGGTTTGCCAATCAGGAAACAAAAACCATTGGTGAGTTGTGCTGTCTTGACGTTGGAGTTTGCTCAACTGCTCAAGCCATATTCGCCAAATTGAATCAGTTCATTGAAAAACATGATCTTGATTGGATGAGGTATAAGGTAGTTGCTACCAACGGAGCAGCAGCCATGCAAGGCACTACTAATGGAGCTAGTTGTCCGAAAAATCAAAAACATTTCCCTTGACTGTGTTTCAACCTGTGTTTTGGGGATTTTTCGGTCATAGACCGAAATTGTTTTGAAATGAGCTAAACAAACTTAAGTCAATTTGGTCATAATGTCATTTTCAGTCATACAAAAATGTCCCAAAATGAAAGAATGATAAAAAATTTTTAGTTATTTTGGAAAAATGACCGATATGTCTCAGCGAAAATAAACCTAGGTTTCAACTCACTGCATGATTAATTGAGAATCTGTGGTTAGAGATTAAGAATATAACCAGAGCTCAGGTCTGGAGATTGTTCTTGATGATGTCAAAATATTGAGAAATTCATCCTCTCACAGTCACAGAAACGTTTTCGGAAGTGTGTAAAGACATGATAACAGACACAATGAGGTTATATTTCATGCTGAGGAACGCTGGTTATCCAGATGGGGAAAAGTGTTAGAGCGTGTGTTTCAACAATGGCAAGAGTTGCGGGTTTTCTTTGCTCAACAAGGATACCCGATATCCACTAGTTTTCAAGGTAATTTTTGGCTATATTTGAATCTGAATTCTCTGTCACGGATCGTGCAGCCATTTACATACGAGGAAATTGACTTTCATGTGTAGTTGCAACACGCAGAAAACGGCAGGACACAACACACGTAAAACTAAAATTAATGAAAGTCGATTTTCCTGCTCATGAAGTTTGTACAATACCCAATATGGATAAAAAAAGAACCTCATTTGCTGTGATTGCTCCCGCTAAATTTCATTCGCCAGTTGTGAAAAATGTGATTTTAACCTTGTTTCAAGGGCGTTTTTCATAAGGGGATCAACATCCTTGATTGAGTTCGTTTTTTTTTCATTTTATTTCGACAAGAACAGAAAATCCTTGCTCACAAAGGTAGATCGTTGGCATGCGATCGAAAACGTAAATCGCTTATTGCGTGAGATTTCGGTATTCAGGAATGCTAAGAAGTGATAAGCAAAAATCTGCTAAGAAAGCGACGTTTACATCGTAAAAATCGCTTGAATTTTACACTTTTACAGCACTAAATTTTAGTGCAGGGCAAGGGTGTACAGGTTTTCTAGCAAATCTAAAAGTGTGTACCAATACAAAAAAGGTTGACAAGCACTGATCTAAACGATGCGCATATTGACAAGTATTGCGCCGATAAACTGTTTCACATGAAAAGGCAGTGTGAAAGAAAGGGTAACGATCTGGCGGAAACGGACTGCCTTTTCACAGAAAATGATTATTTTGATCGCTCGCTTTCTATGATGCTTTCATTGGTATGGAAGTGAAGTGCTGACGAACATAAACAAATGTCAAACTGCAAAGTTTAGGGGCCAGAAATTCAGGGCAACGATGCTTTTAAATGCGAAATAACAAAGCGTTTTAAGGGAATCCTGGCGCTGGTAAGAACGGGTCAAGAACCAAGACACACAAAACAGCCCTTTCCAAAAAGGATTATTGATTACCACGCAGGGCTACATTTTTCCGTCATCCAAGCACCTTTCGGTAAAATTTTTCGTAATCATAGAAGATAGGATATTATTTATAACATCGGTCAAGTGGTTCGGTGGGTTGAGCAGACGCCACTGAAGTTGGCTGGCTAGGTCCGATTCCTGGTGGGGTCAATGGGTCATTTCGAAAACTTCAAAACAGTATTTGCACCCCCATCCTTCGCCCGTCCTCGTTCTCGGTGTCAATGGATGGGTGCAAGGGAGACTCTCACGCGGGCTGCTGCCATTGACTCGCCACCAATGCAGCAATTCACTACAAAAAGTGGAGCAAGCGAATGTGGATGCCGCAGACCACCCGCGATGTTCCAAAGGATGTACATGGCGAGTGCAATGAAACTTTCCATTATTTTTTGTTAGTAAGTTTTTCCATCAAAAGCAAAATTAAAATCAAGCTAGCAACTGCTAATCAGAGCCGACATCAAGCGTTGCCAAGCCAAACTGGCGTCTCAATAAGCACTTATTAGGTCTGTTCGCTTCAAAAATTGGTTGAGAGCTTTGCGCAATACCACTGTATCTTTCCACCAACAGCTCTACGGTAGCACTGTTACTGAAATGACTTGAGCATGAGCAAAGGTTTACAAGTCGTATTGCATTCGGGCAACAACTTGCGTACAAAATATCAAGATACACCACTATTTTTTCAGCGGTGGTGTTGCTTTCAGCATAAGCCTACCTCCAACGAACGATCATGCTTGAATCCCCATATACAGGCCGCAACGGCCACCGGGGCGGCGAAAAACAATGGCGTGAAAACGAGTATCCACATGTTTCCAGTTCCTTGCGATTCAATTTTGTCACATAACAAGAGTTCGAACATCAACAGCAACAAATGCATTCCGACAGTGATCAGCATGGCTTTGTAGTCATTGTGTCCATTATGCTCTACCCTGTGTGAAAGTTTAATTGCTCAATGTTGTTTACAATCTTCAGAGAACTTCAAAATAAATTTTAACAAAAAAATATCATATTTTTGCTATATCAGAGTATCCCTTCAACTAGCACTTCATAAAAATAACAATATTTTTCTCTGGTTCAGAAAGTAATGATAAATCAGAAGACGGATTCAGCTGTTTTTAATTTAAATTGTGCCAGTCTTCAGAAAAAAATTGGGAGTTTACTGTATACTAAGTAACATTGATGAAATAATAACTGTCTGAGAATCCGCTACATTTGGAAATGAGAAGTGTTCTTTCCATACATTTTGAACAACTACGGGTAATTGTATCAGTTGGAAACATGAAATCCTCTTTCCATTCATCTTTTGTATAAAAAAACTAGAAAAATGAAACATTGAGGCTACGTGTGTGCACAGGATGAGCATGCAAGGGAAGAGGTTTGGGACAACATACCAAAGATATAAAACTGTTTCTACTTTAATTTCAGTATTTACAAGACAAAAAACTTTTATCCTCGAATTTCAAGTGGAATTGAAGGCTTACATCGAGGTGCTTTCAGAAGAAATATTACATTGCAAATGCAAAAGCTTTCTAGATATTACATCAATGGCCATGTACAAGACACAATATAATCTCTAGCTGGACACAGGAAATTAAGCTCTCTATCATGCACAACAAATGTTTTCATAGGCAAGCATCAAGTTACAAACATATCAGAGTTAACAAAATAGAAGACCTTACTGCACAACACAAACCTGTATTCTGGGTGGCGACACCAAACAACACTTCCAATGACAGCACCAAGAATAATGCAGATATTAAGAAACCACAGAGGAATAAAAATCGCCCACACTGACCACCTGATGTCACCACTCAGCTTTAGACTAACGAGAATGGAGAAAGGAAGCAGACATCCAAAAAGAGCAAACTTACTGCAAAATTTATTAATGGCACAATTAACAAATTGTAAGTCAAGTTACAAGAGAAGTAAACAAACAGCAGTAATTTGTGGACAATACCAACATTTGCAAATTCATATACTTTTGTCTTACATGCCAAAATCTAATCTACAATGCTACAGCTCATTTTATACTCACATGCATACTAGACCAACATACTGACAAAAGCTAGGTGCTTCCACAATTTAAGGTTGTCATCAGTGATCTCATAACACAGGGGTCTCCAAACTACATCCCGCGGAGACATTTTGTCAATATTGAAAAAATAATATATTTACGAAACATTTACTGATTTGGTAGAATGTAACATGTCCCGAAACATTCACATTATGGAAGATGTCCGGCTTTCGGACTATTGTGTAATAGCTTGTGTGGCCCTCGGACAAAAAAGTTTAGAAACCCCTGTCATAGCACATTAATGGTCAAAGCTGTATAGCACTGCTGTATAAAAGTCACATATGTAGTTATGTTAATGATTGAACAATTATTCTGCCAATACACAGTAATACTGGAAACAGCAAGTATTACAAGAACTTTATTTAACTAAAAGCACCATACCTCAAATTAAAATCTTTGAATACTTCTTTGAGATCCATTTTTAAACAATACAGAGTAATCAAAGCATTAATGTCAGGTCTATGTAAAACTTACATAAGGATCAACTATATGGCAAAAGTAGCAATTTTCAGAACAGTAGATCCAATCAGGGTTGCAGAGTTGGAGGCAAAATATACAACTCTGACCTTTCCAAAATTTACAAACCCTTAACATAAAGAGAATGAAGTTTGGCTGTTAACAATTTGGTAAGCAATTAGCACTTAGCAGTCGATGGAATTTGTGGTGCACAGCAAGAAATCTCTCTATTTTAACAAAAGTTTTAAAAGAATGTACCATTTCAAAAAAGAAATTCCCAACCTAGGAGTGTGATGCAAAAAATTATCCAATTGGACTTCCAAGTCAGAGTTGGACAAAAAAATTTGACTCCAACTCCACCCAAAACCCTGACTCCTTATGACCCCACAAACCTGCATCGAATCACATAAAACACTCAACAAAATGTCTAGATCAGAGGTCACCAACACGATTATAGGTTGTCTGCGAGGATCACTTAAATGTCACCCACAGACCTGTTCTAAAAAGTGCATTAACATGACCACTGATCAGTGTCTTCACACAGGTGAATATCATTAATTATTAGTAATAACGTAATTAATGGCAAATTGAGCAAAAATTTTACTTCAGAAGTACATATTATACTGGTAGCCCTTCACACTAGTAAGTACCCAAGTAGCCCTCAGTTGCAAAAAGTTGGTGACCCTGTATGAGGTTGGGAATGATTTGTTGAAACCAAATACAGAGAAAAACTAGACACTGATAAGCATAGTTTTTTATTTGGTGCATTATATTTAAAAAATTCATGAATCTCTCCATTGCCACTACATGACTATTCAGCGCCATGTTACCTCCACTTGACGATTTGGCTATGTTGACTTCACTTAACTGATTGGCAAATTAATGCTTAAATATTGCACAAAATTAATTTGGAAAACATATTATATTAATACTTTCACATCCGGCCTGTTTCAAGCATTTTGTGCCAAAACAACAGGATCGCACATGGCTTTGCATGAGTGTAACTCTGTGCCGAGAGCGTTAGAGAGCTGTCCAAAGGCTGAAAAGACTTGGCAAGTTTTGTAGTTTGCAATGAAAAAAAATTTTTGTTTGGGGGTTGCAGATTTTTTGTGAGTGATATCATAAGTGGAGACTTTTAGGCTACCTTGGCCCACTTCACCTGGCCCTGGACCCAAACCGTTAGATGGCAGTATTTCGCTGAAGTTTTTATTGGAAACTGGGCTACAATCCAAGTCTTTTGATACTTTGGATGATTTGCTGGGTTTTCAGGTCCAAAAGATATGATCTAAACTAATAAAAATATTTGATTAATTAGTTAATTAATTTATTTCAGATCATAACTTTTGAACCAGAAACGCTAGAAAGTCAATCAAAGACTCAAAAGACTCGGATTCAAGCATAGTTTCCAATGAAAACTTCAGTGAAACACTTCTGTCTAACAGTTGGGCCCTAGGCCAGGTAACATGAGCCAAAAAACTACTTCACTTAAGACGCCACTCACAAAAAACCTGCAACTCCCAACCAAAAAAATTTTTTCATTGCAGACTAGAAGACTTGTCGAATCTTTTGAGGGTTTGAACAGCTCTTTAGCACAATTAGCAGAGGAGCTATGTAGTTGGTAAGGCAACCTAAAACTGCTGGTTTCTGACCGATTTTCAGGTAAAATATATCGTACATGGCTCTCAGGGTATTAAAACCAGGTCAAATGATGAACTCTTTTCATTCATCTCACGCCAAAGCAGACACCTAAACTAAACCCAAATAAAAACCTTTCACAGACAAAGAAAAACCTATAAAAAACTTTCACAATAAAGAATGTCTTTCACTTTTCTGGTCACAGAGTTTGTCAATCAACTCTTAGACAAAACTGATACCGAAACAGATTGCTCTGAAGAAACCTGTGAACAAAACAAAGAACATGAAAGGAGAAGTTTAGCCATGCTACCTTATCTTCTGGGACTTACTGACAAAATAAACAATGCTTGACCCCACAAAATAAAGTCGCATCAAAACTGGTGAGAAAGCTAGGCACCCTCACTTCCATCAAAGACCCCATGAACATAATGTTTCAAGAAGGCATTGTTTATTCCATGCCATGATTGTAATAAATGATATTTAGGAGAAACCAAAATAAATCTAGAAACCTGGCAAAAAATAAAGCAGACACAAAAACTAAGGCTTTGAGAAAAGTTCCCTAACACAACACACATTTGATTCAGATCACAGATGGACTGGGAAAATGCAAACTTTTTGGACTTTTGAAAACAAACTATCATACTATATTGAATCATTCTACATAAATAGTGATGAAAACACTATTAATGAAAAAATTTTGGATTTGTTTCCTGACAGTTCATGCTATAAAATTTAAAGTATATCAAAAACTATTTTCTCCTTCTACTGTCCACCACTCAGTTCTTGTTGTTTTCAATGTATTATCTTTCGATCAATGTTCACCACTTCCTGAGTTCTTATTAGCACGTTGCCACCTGAAGTGCTCATTTGTGCTCAAATGCTCTTTGTGTTCGCCCTTCCAAAGATAGTCCTACCTGCGTAACTATCGAAATGTTGGCCAGTCTTTTAACTTGTTTTCATGTTTTAAAACCAGTCGAGCCTGATTAAAGTACTGTTTATTAAAATTATGTTTCTATCCACTGTACTGGTTAGCTGCAATGTTAATCAAAGCCATTGGGCATGGCCACAAGAAATCAGGGATGCCATCTGCATAAGGTATGTTTGCAAACCAAATGACATTCCTGAATTTTGTGCATGCAGAATAAGCAAGTCAGTAGATCGTAGGCTCTCACGCTACTGGAGTGGGTACTAGATGCATATCAACCAGAAACAATTCCATATGAGAATCAAAAGCACAAAGAAATCGATTACCAAGATATTCATCTGAAAGTCGTACCTCTATCCAGTTAATGGGAAATGCTGACAATGTTACTAAATCAACGTTGAGCGTTTATGATTTATGGATACATGTGGGATAGGTATAAGAAGTCAATCTTAGATATAGAGATCACCAACCCTGGTCAGTCTTTATTTTGACATGATATTCCCAAGCATTTAAGAACATCAAAAAAAGATCAGTACAAAGAACTAGTTGAAATAAAAAAGTGGAAGTGTCTAGGTAGCCAGCTACATAATATCAACTCTTTTGCAGACAGATACCACATCATTCAGCATATTGTAAGGGTCAATCACCACAAACAGAAAACACATTCAGACTTTCCCTTATATAATACGGTAAATGTGTACTGATAGAGTGATCTTGGTAGGTGATCTTTACATTATGCTAGGGTAGGGTTTTTTGAGGCATTTTAGGAACCCGAATTGGGTAAAATCAGAGAAAATTATCATCAGGTCTCTAGAATCAGAGAAATCGGGTCCCTACAGATCCATACCAGGTACATAAGATTTTCCTAAAAAATAACTGTGCTAGGGTTTATGCTAGACTTCTTGGTTTTGTTATTATGATGTTTCTACTAGTAATGCAGTCTCAAATAACTGTATCATAGAAAGACGACACCACTAAAAAAGTAAGCACTGCCCATTGATGCTGAGATTACGTCAGAACATTTCTGTCATGCTGTGATTTCATGACACAATTCTGGTGTGCAATGCAGCAATTCTTGCCTTCAGTTATCTGCTTTCATTCATTTCCAACTACCTCTGTAAGGCTGGATTTTCAACCCTTGTCCACAGTGAAACAAATTCATGCAATAGACAGGGTGTTGAGGATGACACGAGCTCTCACAAATATATCACTAAAAATTTCTTGACTAGTTGCACAGATGCAAGCTCATTCATCCCATTGATTAGCATACCTGTTTGATTCATACAAGAATGTAAATACAGTGAACTTAACATGTGAATCGATAGTGTTTTTTATCTAGTTGGTTGTTATTTTCACATCTTTAAAGTTGTAATGGCTGGGGCTAGGCACTTATGTAATATTTTCGAATGGGGTCACAAGATCAAGAAGTTTAGGAACTCCTAGTTTAGGGCCTAGGTTTCGCATTTTGTGTTGGGGTTTAGCATTATGATCATTATATGGGTTAATCAGTATTCTTTGATCGATTCAACTACACCAGTATTGCTCCCAATTATCACATTTTGTTCATTTGAGTTGAATTTATTGCTTTTCAAATGATATGTACATGAACCAAGTTTTAAGGTACTGAAACCATGAAATCCTGCACATTAACTGCAAGTAACTTTTAACTACGCCTGGAACCAGCTGTGAAAGATTTATCTTGCATAGCTGCAAGTGCTACCTAGCCACTACTTAAAAATCATTGTTGAAGTCTTTTGTTTTCACAACAAAAGATGAGATGTTTCCAGATTGAGCCAAAGTCAACAAAAGACTGGCAAACAGGTAGTTGAAAAGTGCATGAAACCATATTCTTCTGTTATTACCTGTGTTGCAACCTCTCAGTTGGCGTTGCATTGGATGTGCGATTCACCACCAACAGGATGTGCACGAAGAATAACACCCATATATATGTGGCGCTAACAAGCAACAATAGAGTGATCATGGCATGTGATCTCTATTGTTGCTGCCTGCCACAATGTGAAGCTTTGCACACTTGCCACTCAGGCTTTCTGATTGCAACACCTGCATTAGGACAAGCCTGGTTTGCACTCCTGTGGAGCACACCCTTGCAGCAATTCATGGCTTTTGAGGTCAAAGTAGCACTTGTTGAGAAGCTGCAGGATCTCACAGAAACAGACTCAAGCTTTTTAATTGTTGGAATTATAATAATAGTGTTTTAGCACGTATAGAGCCAGCCTACAGTATATTCGTACTTTGATTTCAGCCTAAAAAACAGCAGTTTTCAGTTACCTTACCAACGCCCTAGCTCCTCCGCCGATTGCACTAGAGAGCTGTTCAACGGCCCAAACGGATCGGCCAGTCTAGTAGATTGTACTCGAAAAAAAAATTTTTGCCTGGGGGGTGCAGGTTTTCTGTGAGTGACGTCATAAGTGGAGGACTTTTAAAGGCTCAAAAGACTCGGACTCGAGTCTAGTTTCCAATGAAAACTTTAGCGAAACACTTTGGCCTAGACCCTAGGCCAGGCAACATGAGCCAAAATGACCCTAAAACTACTTGACTTATGACGTCACTCACAGAAAACCCGCACCCCCCAAGCAAAAATTTTTTTTCGAATGCAATCTACTAGACTGGCCGATCCATTTGAGCCGTTAACCAGCTCTCTAGCGCAATCGACGGAGGAGCTAGGGCGTTGGTAAGGCAACCAAAAACTGCTGTTTTTTTTGCGAAAATCGCCAAAACCACCCAGATGCCAAGGTGTTAATCATTAGTATTATAATATTCTAATTAGGGCAAGTTTTTGCAACTTTTTTTACAGTTTCTAACAGCTTCCTAAATCCTCAAAATATATGCAGTTCAATGTTTTGAGCTGTTTCCAGGAATTTTATATTGCAACTTCTTTGATTTTTGTGTGCAACTTTTACTGCAATTTTTATCAAGTATTGTGCGAAATGCAAAAGTGTAATTAAAAAAATATATACTACAAAACTATTTCAGTTTAGTTCTATTCTCTTTGATTGCATGAAAAAGAGCTATATGATGAATTAGCTGCGTCTCAACGTCATCCATGACGAAACAGTTGATTTGCAAGCGATAAGGTTTACAACCCCAGCCAAGTACGACAGTGCCTGAATTCAATTAGAGGTGGAAGTGTGGAAAATCTTGGCTTTTGGCCAAGTCCACGCAAACAAAAATAAGTTGTGTCAAGTCTTTCACAGTGAAATGTGCACATAAATGCAACTTTCATTGAAAATAAATGCAACTTCCTCACTTTTTTGCTGCAACAAAAACTTGCCCTAATTATAATCCTGGGCCTCTTGTGTACAATTCGCTCTCCCCCTCTTCCAAGGTGAAGACGTTGTATCACAACTTTCAAGCTGTTGCTATAAAGTCCAATGCTTTATCACAGTTGAGTATGTAGTGAACAGACACAGTGCATGAAATACTAACTGCTATGCTTTCCTATTCAAATCTATCAAGATTGTGTTGATTTGATTGTTCATGGTTTGAGACCTGAGTTGTTAAAAATAGCTTTTTGGCTCTGTCATGCACATCATCTATGCTATAATATCACAGCTGCTGCATTGTTTTTCGCTTCATGAGTTCTTGTGATTGTATCACTGCAAGTCCAATATGTTCAGCTTTCAAAGCTAAGCTGCTTGAGGCTACACATTCTATGATATCTTACACAAAATAGTTGCCATGAAGAATAAACAACATGCTTCAAATCGCATGAGACACACTAGATGGCCACTGGATACAATAATTTTCAAAAGATGCTATGCATAAACCAGAAAGGTTGGAGGCTAAGCAGTCAATGTGGCCTAGTAAATGGTATGTTAATACAAGTTTTCAACTGTTTGGATAATTGTTAAGATGGACCGCCCTAGGTTTCCATGCATTCATCTCTAGATTCAGTGCCCCCTTTTTTCCTTTTGCTGGCATTGCCTGCCACCTCTTTTTGTGTTCCTGTCTGTCTTTGCCCTTTCTTTTGCTTTTGTTCTTTCTTTTTTGTTTCCAACAATGTTATTTTGTATCTTTTCTTTTGTCCTGCATCATCTGTCATGTTTTTGTTTATTTTATAATGTATTGCATTCATGATTGTATTTCTGTGCTTGTGGAAAGACAATTGAACCTCTGTGGATCACAGACACATGCAAACTGGGCGGGTGCACATCAATGAGCCAGCACCTACAGTTCAGTTAGAGACTCTAGCTGCACTCTAAGTGTAAAGCACAGATTATGAGAAAGGTTAGTTGAGATGCTCAAATATAACCCACACTTTTCCAAATCACTGAAATCAAGTATGAAAGGAAAGTTAGTTGATTGCTAAATCAAAACAGAGAGAACATGTCAAGTATGCAAACAAGGGACTAGAATGGTGGAAACACAGAAAGCTAGAACTTATCTCAGAGTGTGTGAAGCAATTCAATCAAGACTAAAAAAATCAGCTAAAAACAAAAGTGGCTACAGAACCACACATGGATCTTCCTGCTTCAAAATTTGTTTGACAATCCCGCCTTGCGTGACGCGGTTAGAATAAAGTAGTCAGTTTGTCATTCAACTGGCATCGATCTGGCTGGCAGCCTATACAGGCCAAGGGACCAGACTTTGAATATTGCCCTAAACCTACAAAGACAATCCTCTTAACACTTTGGCATCCAGACAAAATAGGGATTTTCGAAAAAAAACACTGAAATGCACGTGGCTTTGCGCGGGAATTACTCTGCTCTTGTACGGGTTACGGACCTGCCCGAAGTATCAAAAGACGCGGTAAGTCTTCTAGTCTACATTCAACAAAAAATTTTTTGGTTGTGGGGTATGGATTTTTTGTGAGTGACGTCATAAGTAGATGACTTTTAGGCCACCTTGGCCCACTTCACCTGGCCCTCGGCGCTAACCGTTAGATGGCAGTATTTCACTGAAGTTTTCATTGGAAACTAGGCTATAATCCAAGTCTTTTGATACTTTGGATGACTTGCTGGGGGTTAGGGATCAAAAGTTATTATCTAAACTAATAAAAATATTTGACTAATTAGTTAATTAGATAATTAATTAATTTGTTTATTTTAGATCATAAGTTTTGAACCAGAAATGCTAGAAAGTTGATCAAAGGCTCAAAAGACTCGGACTTGAGCCTAGTTTCCAATGAAAACTTCAGCGAAATACTTTGGCCTAGCAGTTGGGCCCTAGGCCAGGAAACATGAGCCAAAATGACCCTAAAACTACTTCACTTATGACGTCACTCACAAAAAACCTGCAACCCCCAACTGAAAAAATTTTTTTCGAGTTTAATCTAGAAGACTGGCTGATCCGTTTGAGCCCTTGAACAGCTCTCTAGCACAATCGGCAGAGGAGCTATGGCATTGGTAAGGCAACCGAAAACTACTGTTTTTAGGCCAAATCTAGGTATGAATACATCGTATGCCGGCTCTCAAAGTGTTAATAAAAGACAGTAGTCTAATGCAATCTGCAAAAAAAACTCTTCATTAAAAGATGATGGAATCAAAATCACAGACCAAAGTGAATGCCTCCTTGGATTAGTAATTGGGACTCAATCATTCAGGAAACAATACATTAAAAACAAGGTCTATTGGGGAAAAGACCTCCAGTTACTATCTAAGTATGCACAAGATGATCCTCAAGCAGCATACTCAGCATTCACCAAAGG
>Ga0210059_1007106_pt1 | contig 17854 bp, 8 predicted proteins | sample Ectturendosymbi2_FD_188042 | JGI IMG/M metagenome (GOLD analysis project Ga0210059, IMG submission 188042) | Ecteinascidia turbinata endosymbiont from Florida, USA - Sample 2 (SPAdes) (version 2) | ecosystem: Host-associated > Tunicates > Ascidians > Unclassified | place: Key West, Florida... | reverse complement strand
TTGACCAACTTGAAAATCTGACTCCTGTTTGGAAATTTGTTGAAGCTGAACTTCCTTCTGAACCTTGCTTGAACAATCTGGAAAGACTTCGTTTCGTAATATGTCTTTACACAAAAGATCTTCTGCTCTATCGACCAAGGCATCATTAGACTATTTTTTATTTAATATATAGAAAGGTTAACTATTTCCCCATGACAATCTGGAAAGAGAAGAGAAAAATGAATAAGGTCATCGATAAAGGTTTTAGAAGCTGCCGCTTTGTTTCAACAATTGTGAAACACCCTGTATGTTGTGGCGCGGTTCGTTGCAGTTCGTATGTTTCTGCCACTTATGCACTCGGTCGTCCGCACATCTTGTGTTTCTCTTTTTTTGTGTGTGATTTTCCTTTTGCTTTTCTTTATAAAAATAATTCGCAATTTATTTATCAACAAATTTACTTATTGCATTTTTTAGGAGGTAGATAATTTGGACTTTTTCATTGTATCAGTAGCTCGCTTGCTGAAAAGTGCAAACACCTCTTCTCCAGAGCTATCCTTTTTGGATTATTTCTGTGGGGTTATCTAAAAGACGGTTTCTGTGCTGACAATCGCTAAATTAGTGATGCGCTCAAGACTAACATTCGAACGGAGATCAGGAAAATTTCCCACAAGGTGCTGGAAAGTGTCATTACAAACTTCAACCCTCAATGTACGAGTAACCACAGTGATTCAGAGCCAAGGCGCTCGCATCGAGCACATTTCCAACTATTGAGCTGTGCTCGCCAAATGGTGGTGGACGAGGAAAACTATATCCAAAAAACTTATGTGTCTGCAAGACAAGCCTATTAAAAAAATGAGAAATTTTCTTTTCAGCACAAGATGCTACTTCTATTAAAAGTGGATAGATATTTTTGGACAGCCTTGCAGGCCCGTAGCCAGGTTTTGAGGTTTGGAGGGGCAAAATACATTTTATGGGGGCACGATTTTTGTTTTTATTATATTTTTAAAACATATTTTTCTGGGAACAAAAGTATTTGGGAGGGCAGAAAAGAAATTTGGGGGGCACTGCCCTCGTGACTACGGGCCTGCCGCCTTGTGAATCATCTACTATTTGTTGTACAAGGTTTGCATATTAATCACTCCCCTTTTACAGCTCCGAAACTTAGCCCACATACATGTGGCAAAGAAAGAGAAATTTGAACAGTTTTTTCATGGGATGCCTCTGCAGAATTGATGGAATCACGCAGAGAAACAAAAACCAAGAATGGGGTCACTTTGCAAGTTCCAACGTGCTGGTTGTAACTTCCTGTTTAGCTAAATCAAAACAAGGCACTTATGCACTGCTGTGGTTACGACCAACGTTATTCCGTTTTTAAACCAGTTCAGGAACTATATGTCGCAACGTTACTGACTTCGCGTTTCAAGCATGTTTAGTTATTGATTATGAATGCATTTTTAATGTAAATTAAGTGAAGTACGATACGTAATTACACGCATGGCGTTTGCCACGTCTTCAAATTTTTCATTCACTCACTCAAACAAGGTACCACTTGCGAACCCGACAATTCGCTGTCCAGGATTTCTGGAATTTGCTTCAAAATTTCTTGGAAGATGCTAAAACTGTTATTTGGAAGCCAAGTTCATAAAAAATTGCAGCAAGCTACAATAAAGAGATATAGTGCTTTTTAACTTATTGATGTTACTTTTGGAATGATATTATGAAAAAGTAATGCGCCACCTCATCAGAGGAAGAGTAGGCCCACACTGTGGGCACGCTCAAGCTAAGGGTCAATTTATGATGTTAAACGTGAGGTTAGGTTTGCAGTAAGAGCAATGACCTTACCAAAAGTCCTGGCCAACAAAAATTAACTGATTCAAAGTAAAAATGCTGGCCACGCTCGTGCGGATCCCAGAAAATCTAAAAACATTGCAAACAATATGAAATCACCCATTTATTCAAGACATCTAATGCTCTGATCTATCAAATTGCATGCGTTTGTGCAAAGACGCCCAGCTTGATCTGTTTTTTATTCTTTCGCAGCAATTGTCTGATGATTGTTACAAATCTACCTTTTCACCCACTACGTAACACTTCGATATGACATTGATCAAATGCAGCAGTTGCTGGTGCGTTATTCTCATGTTTGTTCCTCTTCAGTCATACGTGCACGGGTCAGCTAACAACTACACCTTTGTCGCTTAGCGGTACATTACACTGTACACTACACCGCATTTTCATATCCTTCGACTCATCTCTGTGACATTGACCATGAATCTGGGTTGAACAAACAAACAAACAAAATTTAGTAATAACGTTTCTCTCATATCTTGAAGAATCTTTTTCGTCGTGTCTGAAAAGCAATATACTTCCTGATCCTAACCGTAATACGTAATTTTAAACTGTCATGCCAACACTGAGATGGGTTACGGTTCAGTCATAGTACAACTTAAAGAATTCATCTCATCCCTTGGCCTCATCACAAAGCTTTCATTGAACCTTTCTTGGGTTTGGTCCCATCCAATCCCACCCAATATCCTGCAGAAAGTTCCTGTTGGTTTCTGTTATCGCATCGCAAATTCCTGTACGGTATAACTCGCATATATCGGCAACTCGCCTATAATGTTATCATTTCTTCGGTCCCGGAAGAAATTCTACGTTTCATGTGTTTTTGAGTTTGTCTATGTCTGCAATTTGCATGTATCAGTAATTTGCCTACAGCGGCGCCTCTTTTCATTTTTAAATGATTCATTTGTCGCAGACTCATGGTCCACATCACAAGGATAATTGAATGAAAAATAAAAAATACAGAAATAAATACAGCAACACCACAGAAACATCTTGAAGATAAAAAACACGTTTATCCTGGAGAATGTTTTGTCGGCTTATAACGGTACTTGCGGCTACCAACAGCGAACACACTCACAAACTAAAAATCTTTCCTAGGATGTTAATCTTTACTGTCAAGTAACAACCTCAATTTTGAAATATATTGCACAGTCAAACTCAGCAAGCCAAACACTTGTACCATTATTTATGTTTATCATTTTCCGTTGACTTGATGGTGCATGGTATGAGTTGACAAAAATGATGACATAATGCCAGGTTTTCTTAAGAAAAATGTTAGGAACCCGGTATGGATCTGTAGGGACCCGATTTCTCTGATTCTAGGGACCCGATTTGAAATTCTAGGGACCCGAATCGGGTCCCTAAAACGCCTTGAAAAAAACCCTGCATAATGCATACATCAGCATTGAACAAACCCTTGGTTTTTGAATGTTAAGCGGCTATTTATTTAGTCTGTATCGGCTATCTGCGTATATTGCAACTTTTTCTACTTCCGTGTGATGTACCGATCAAAGCAAATTATACTGTACTCAAATTTTCAGGATTTAATTATACTGAAAATTTACTTGTTTAGCGTGTTCAAACCCATTCGAATTGTTGTCAGTTGTCACCTGTCCACCACCACCGCCTACGATAACCAATGGAAGAGCGGGTTACATTTCTTCATCGTACCAATACGGCGCAACCGTTACGTATCAGTGCAAAAATGGCTTTCGATTCGTGCCAGGCAGCCGTGCATGGGTGGCATGCAATGAGAACGGGAACTGGGGAGAGGTCCCATCATGTGAAGGTTGGTAGATGAGTTTGCATTAACCGTAAATAATGACAAAAATAATGCAGGCACTGTTGTACTTCAAAACATTGCATGGCTTGTTCACGTTTCGTACACACTGTCAGCATATTAAACTGGCAAAGCTGGTCAAGATATTAGAGTTCTGCGCGGGGCCGGTTAACCCGGGCGGGTTGGGGCAAGGCCTTCTAGAGAGAACTGAAGGCTCTCTAGAAGGCCTTGTTTGGGGCACCCGCATTTGCGGGATTGGTGCGGGAATCAGCAGAGTTATGCGTACGGGTGCGGGGTTGGTGTGGGAAAAGGAATTCTTTTTGCAGGTAACTGAATATTAACGCAATGCATGTGAAAGTGACATGAGAAAGATATTTATTGTTAAAGAGAGCGAGACCCCAGATTGGAGTTTCCACACCTCAGTGATCCTGCAAGAAATACATTCTGGGTGATAGCACATAGCGCTTGCAGTGAACGAGTGTTAAGTATGGATCATTATGTAGTGAATAACAGAAGAGTAAATTTGAAGAGGTCGTCAGTAAGCAGGATACTCTTTTTCAACAGTAAAGCTGAGAAAGAAGCGCTGAAGGTTTACTAAAAGGTTTCGCATTTTTACTTTACAGCGGTTTTCAAGAGCTTCTGTGTTTTTGAAATGAAATGAACCGTCTAGTGGCTTGCGACTAGCAATGAGACACAACGCACGAGATTTGAATGGTTTTTAGACATACAGTGACAGGTTCCGATTTGGGGCGGAAATACTGCGGTTTTGGGGATCGCGGGTTGCTAGTGTTTGCGGGGATGGGTGGGTCGAGTTAGATGTGTGCGGGTGGTGTGGGGCTGGAGTGAGAAAGATTTCTCGAATTCCTACAGGTGCGGCCAGGGGATGGTTAAACGTTTGCGTGTGTGGGGTGGGAGCGGACAAAAATCTCAACCCGTGCAGGACCCCACAAGATATACTGTGCTTGCTCTTAGAAAAGGTCTGAAATGCAACCAGATTTGGAGTACCTCTGTGTTGCAATCCAACGACATTGTCAGATTTTCGCTGCATTTGCAGTGTAATCTAATTGTTGCCATTCAGATGTTTCAATTGGGATAGGAAGCTGCTTGGAATTTTTAGAAAAAATAAACAAGTTTCCCACCACTAAACGCAAGTTGACCTGCTCAGGTTCATGTGCAAAAACACAATACGTCTGGTGCAAATGACAGAGAATAGCACATCAACACCATACGTGTTTCAGTCCACTCGAACGGAATAACTCAGAATCATTCAAGGACACAATGTTTAAAAAAGCGTAACGAAGAGTTGTTACAAGGGAGTCCCAAGTGGAAACTTGACTCGGAGCAGAAATCCCTGGTGTCGCATTCGTTTGTGAATAAGAATAGGATGCTCTTTATGTGTGTCAAGTGCATCGCTCTACTAATACGAGATCTGAGAATAATGTATGACTTGCGAAAGCTCAAAACCTGTAGTGCAATCTGCACGTAAAGCAAAAGCGTTACTCGTCAAGGTTCGATTCACCTGGCGGAATGTTTTTGTTTTTGAAAGTAGCAACCTGGTGTTGCGATTGGAAATCCCGAGCGGCATGTGCGTGAAGCTTCGCACTGTGGCAGCAAGCAACAACAGAGATCACCCGACGAGATCACTGTCGTCGTCACCGTTAGCACGCACAATCAACTGTTCACCAGGTTCACAAGCATTATTAGAGGTCACAGACCAAGATCGCTCCATCGGGATCACTCTACTATTGCTTGTTCGCGCCACACATGTATGGTGTTTTTCTTCACGCACATCCCGTTCGTGGTGAATCACACACTTAACACAACGCCATCGGAGAGGTTGCAACACAGGCATTGCCATGATGTGTAGTCATTGCAGTGTAACTGCACGGATAAAATGGTTTTTGAAGGTTTTAAAGGAAGTTTACTCACTACATTTTAAGTTAAAGCCCCAGCGCAATGTTGCAAATCGAGCATATGCATGGGTAAATAACAAAACATTTGTCTGTGACTATCAGAGATACACCAACGTGCAAGCCTTTTTTCCAACTTTTACATGCACACGAAAAATCTAAAAGAATCTGGGTGCCCGTTTTCTGGAATTTCTCCGTTAGCAAATCTGATCTACAATACTTTATCTTGTACCTTCAAGTACAACACGCCGTGTCGCAATTACCGATGCGTAAGAGATACAAAACGAGCATTGTTTAGGCAGTAACGATAGTTATCAAAAATCGTGTAGTGTAGAAGGTAATTTTTGTAGTCTAAGGCAGGGGTCGGCAACCTTTTTCGCACTGCGAACCGGTTTCAGACTGGCATTATTTTGCGGCCTGGCCCTCAATAAAATATTGGATGTTTGGCCCATGCAAATTTATTACAACTCGCAAGTCATCATGGCGCTGATTCAGTGGGAGGATCATGCAATTGCTTTGCCGCAATAAGATGCTTCGACCTGTAGGGGTTATGGTAGTCAATGGCTCCCACAGTGTGTTCTTTATGAGAATCGTTCCAGTCAGTTTTGGACCAATTTGGCTTTGGTTTCGCATGACCCGGTAACAATTTCTTCTCGGACCGGTACCGGGCCACGGCCCGGTGTTTGCCGACCTCTGATCTAAGGAACAGGTAATTTAATTCCTAACCGTGATAGCCCATTTGAAATTGCACTGAAGGAACATACGGCGAGTTGCGGTTCAGCCATCATAAGACTGTGAAAAGTCATCACCTCCCCGCACCTCCTCTCAGCTTTCATTGAACCTTTCGCGGGTGTTGTTTCGATCCACTCCCACCCACCATACTACAGCAACTTTCTCTTGGTTTCTGTTCCCGCCTCCCAAAACCAGAGCTTGGAATTGGAGGATTTAATAACACGGCAATTTTCTTCAGCTGTTTAACGTGTTTATACTCATTTGAACTGTTCTCAGTTGTCACCTGTCCACCACCACCGGCGATACCCAACGGAAGAGTGCGTAATCTTAGTAATAGGGGTCTAAGACTAAGTCCAATAAAGACTAAGTCCAATCGCCACAAAAAGTCGCTTGCGATATGTAAACTTTGTTCAAAGTCACCACGACCCTGAAAGTCATACAGATACGAATGCCGAACCGGCTGAGCACCGTCATTTGATGTTTGGCAATTTGGACAAAGGAAGAGGCAAGAAATAGTATATTTTGCAAACCGTTAAAACTGCCATTTCCCTGTAGATTGTTCTCGCTTTTCACCTTTGCCCCTCGCCTCCCCTTTCATGTCGCACGAGCCACAACATATCAGGCGGTTCGCTATACAGCAGAAATAATGCAAGTAGACGATACAACGTGGCAATTGAAGCACAAAAGCAGAAAGAATGTCATCCTATCCTATGAACCTCTCCGGTTAGAATAAACTTCGTTAAATAATGGTTTTGACTCATTTCTGGAATCAATATAGCTCTTTTATTTGTTACACTTAAATCCTTCAGCATACCCAGAGCCGGATTTATCTGATGCAATGCCCGTAGGCTAATCCAGTTTTAAGGCACCATCTGCCACTGTTCCTTGGGAAAATAGAAAAGAGCTAGGCCGAAAAATGAGGATACTGACGCTCTAAAACAGAAGTTCCCAACCTGGGGTGCATGTACCCCAGGGGCACATTTGCCTATCTGAAGGGTGCATTTGAGGTTAGCAATATAAGAGAAAAAATAGTTACATAATATTTATTTCGAAATATTTATACATATATCAAAATCATATGCTTGTTGCTAAATATATCTATGAAGAATAACCATGATAAGATATTTTGTCATGCGAGATTTTAGTGGTACATGTTCATTGTTCATCTGTCGAAATGCTTAAATGGTACATGCTCATGTGTCGAAATGCTTAAGGGGTACATGGGAAATATAAGTTTGGGAACCCCTGCTCTAAAAGTACAGTAAATAAAAAATTTTTAGATCCTTACTGCCAGTGCCCCGCGATGACTGCCCTTGTTCTTACTTTCAGCGCAAAAGCGTTCGATGACACGGAATTGTGCATTACATGCTTGGTTGGCGGGAACACTGTTGTACTTTCGACAGGGGAGACAAACGAAAACGTCACGGTTAAATTTTTGAAAAAACACATGGCCTACGTCAACTTTACATCTATTTTTTTCGCCCTGCTCAACAGCAGCACCCAAAATATGCAATTTCCTAAAAAACCAAACACACTACACATAATAGCCTATGTAGCGGCCGTAAGGACAAGGGCTGTAAAAATCTGGCAAACACGAGCAAAACACGTCAAGTAAAACATCCTAAATGGCTGTAACTACCAGGATCACGATGCGATTGTTTGTTACTTTTCCAGACTGCAAAGAATCGAACGCAACGAAACCGTCGCGCGAAACGGTGTGAGATTTAAACTTACCTAATGCTGTCGTTATTGAAATACGTGTTAAGAAATAAGACGCTACAATCATCGAATCAAGTCAGGCTGAACAGGGCACAGTAAACAATTAAAAGGGGTTAGCCCTGGCCTTCATAGCAAAATTATCCAGGATTTCAATAAAATTTGTTTGCCTAAGTTTGTCATTTTTATTGCACGGAATTCTTAGTGTTGCACAACTTGTTCTAGAACCGTGTGATCCTTTAATTCAGTTTTAATTCTTTTGAATCTTTAGAAAGACCTTTCTGCTGAGCAGGTTGTGACTATCAAACTAAGAAATAAGACTCAGCGTGGTTGGATAGACCGACCAAGAACCACTAAGCTAAGGCATCAGACGTCATACCCAAACGCTGCTCTGTCCGTTTCTTGCTGTTTGTTTACTCTTTGTCTCCTTGGGTAGAGTTATGTGGTTGCCATTTGGCAAAGTGATTTTTGCTTATTACTTAAGCTCAGTTGTTTTTAAGCTGTTTTTGGGTGTCAAAACCACACCCTAAAATTTTGCAATGACACCCTAAATTCTGAAAACCAAGATATGCTTTTACCTTGTATTGAAGTAAAGTGATTTGAGGAAAGCATGTTTTCTTGCACGTGGCTATTGCAACAGACGGCTGCAATGTTATTGGCCGACACAATTTTCTGGCGGAGAAATTGGAAGCGAAAATTGCAAGTTTGGTATCTGTACGTTTTCATGCGCACCACCTCACTTCGGCCTCTTACTATACTCCCACATATTTATACAGTATGATGTACGAAACTGCGAAAGCACTTTAATGCAATTATAGAAGTGTTTTAGTGTTTCACCGTTGCGATTGGCTCGCCTGGCGATGCATTAGACTGCGATGAAAACAGGATGCCCGCAGTTGCTACGCGCATGCAAAAAAGGTGATTGTCGAGTGAGGTAACAGCGAGAGCTAGGAGTGAGATTTTGGGTATCTGGGCCACCCTGAAGCAGCTGTCAAAAAATGAAAATGGTGCAATGTTCGTTGTTTTACTGCGACTTATGAACACATAAAATTTCAACATGGTGTTTTCCTTTCGTCAGCATTGGCACCTCACCTGACAGAACTGAGCAAAGTTTTTCAGGCGGGTTGTCTTAACTTTGCAGAGATGAAAGCTTCTGTAGAACTGTGCATCAACAAGCTCTCTGATGCCGCTGCTAAATCTGAGGTTAAAGCAAACTGCGAAATGTTTGATAGTGAATTAGGGGAATTTAAAACGCCGGATGGTTTGGCTGATTCGTGTTTATTTATTTTATTTTATTTATTTGTTTATGAGCAGACACGAAGTCCATAGTATGAACATACACACTCTGCAAAAGGCAGGTCGATGAAAACAGACAAGACAGAACGTAGTACAAGGCATTGAAGCCGGCGGAAGCACAGGGTTACAGACGCTTTTTGCAACTGCATTGAAGACAGAACCATAGGGTTACAGACACATTCTTAACACTATTGTTAGCTAACACGTAACACTTCTTACAACACTACTGCGGAGTAGGGCGCCACTTCCTAAATTGGCGCCCTACTCCGCAGTAGTGCCTTTGCGAAACGCCATGACACTTGGTGCCCTTGAGAAACGCCATGACACACACTTGACGTGTGTGTCAAGTGTCATGGCGTTTCGCAAGAGCACTGAAAGATTGGCAAATTGATCACCTTCATACACAAAAAAGGAGACTGGAGTGAATAAACCAACTACCGCGGCTACCATTTGCTTAGTCTCCCAGGAAGAGCGTATGACAAGATGCCGCGTGAATAATTAAACCAAAGCTGGATGATACCCAATGCGGTTTTCGTCGCGGCCGTAGCACTACAGACCAGATCACCACTCTCCAGCAAATTTTCGAGAAATCCTGGGAGCATGCCAAAGACTTATACACATGTTTTGTCGACCTCGGGAAAAGTAAGGTCGGGTTCCTCATAAAAAGCTTTGAGGAGTTGTGGGAGTACGGTGTTGACGGGTGCCTCTTGCTGGCAGTCGAGTAACTGTATTCCTGCTCAGAAAATTGTGTCCGTGTCGATGGAGTTAAATCATAACCGTTCAGTGTTGGTGTTGGACTCCGACAGTGGTGTGTGCTGTCACCACTCCTCTTCATTGTCTATATCGGGGTTCTCCACACTACGACCGAGGGCCAAAGCCGACCTGCAAAGCCATTTCATCCGGCTGCAAAACACATTTTGCCAATAATGGAAAAATAATATATTCATGAAAAATGTGTTGATTTGGTCGAATGTAACATATCCCGAAAAAATCACATTATGCAAGATGCCCAACCCTCGAACCGTTGTGCAACTTTAGCTTATGTGGTCTTCTCCCAAAATGTTTGGAGAGTCCTGGTATATATGAATTGAATGATAGACAGTAACATACGCGTCGACGAGGATGTCATTGTTGGGAATTGCAGGATGAACCATTTGCTTTTTGTGGACGAATTGATACCAGGCCCGTAACCAGCTTGGGACACCAAGAGGGGCGAAGAGTTTTCTGAAAAGGGCCCAAATTCTTTGAACTATGTCCAATAGCTTCAAACAATGTCCAACACATTTTTCCAAGGGGGCGAAAAATTTTCTAGGGGCTTCGCCCCTCTGGTTACGGGCCTGATTGGTACTGCATGCGTGGATCGTCTCTACAGAGTCTTCAGCCCGCATTCGATCGGTTTTCTGCTGCGTACGACCAAGCAGTAACGAAAATCAGCAGTAAAAAGATTGAGGTATAGTGTCTCTCAAGACGCCCAAGGCAGTGTTTTCTGCAAGTGAGCAGCAATACACTGCAGCAGGTGGAGACATTCAAGTACCTTGGGGTGGTATTCACTAGTGACGGAAGTCGGAACAAAGAGATTAATACACGGACTGGTGAAGCAAACGCAGTTCTTCGTGCGTCTTATCGCTCTGTGGTGACAAAACGGGAGCTTTTAAAGACCACAAAGCTTTCCGTTTTTAAGTCAGTCTTTGTTCCGATCCTCACCTGTGGTCATGAATCTTAGGTGACGACTAAAAGAATAGTCAAAATAGCAAGTGGCAGAGATGAGATATTTGCGAAGAGTTTTCAGTATCACACTTCGTGACAAAGAGCACAGGTCTGAAATCCGTAAAGCCCAGGATGTCAAGACACTTCTTTGAATTGAGAGATCCCAGACATGCTAGTCCGGCCATGTATCCAGAATGCCCCAGGAAATAATGGCCAACTAAGTCCTTCGGGCTACAGTCTACACCCACGGAAAGCGGTCCAGAGTTCATCCAAGAACCAGGTGGAGTGACTACATCTCCTACCTTGCTTGTCCCGTCTAGGTGTGGAGCCAGCAGAATTATCTGAAATTTCTCTTGATCGTGAGGTATTTCGGGTCATCCTAGGGCTGCTGCCCCCGCGACTCTCACCAAATGTAAAGCTGGCATGAAAATGAGTGCATGAGTATGCAAGTCTAAATTGAAACTTTCTATTTATGAAATTGTCATTAGTTTGTTTGCCAAAAGCGAATGTTGTATTCAAATAATTAAGTATATTTGGACGGAAACTTGCGTTTTTGTGAAAATCAGTTAAAAGTATCAGACATAGAAGGGAGAATGGTGTTGACACCCTAAAGCTCCGCCACGACACCCTTTTAAAAACCTTAAAAAAACACTGCTAAAGCTCATCAAAATTCGTTTGATTTACTTAGTATGGGAGCAGTACAAACTTGCGCAAGTAATGTACTCAATGGCAATCTGATTTCTGAATGACTGAATAGAAACGCTAACAAATAGAAACGCTAACAAAGCTACTGTATTGCTCAAGATCAGAAAAAGCGACTGTGTTCTTATTGCAGGATAATGCTAGCCTTACGCATATCTCTTATCTGCAGTATAACCTTTAAGCTTTGATCAGGTGCGTGTCGAACCTTTCGCCTAATTCACACGTAATAATCGATTCACCAAACGCAGGATGCAGTCAAAATGCTTTGAGTATGTCGACACTACAGTCGGCATGCGGCTTGACCAACGGTCTTATTGAGATTCATGAAAACTCGTTGGAAGACCCTGGCGTTATCGACACAAAATCTGATTAAATGAATAAAAATTGAAAACATAAATTGTTGACGAATGTTTATTTATCGAACTGATCATACATACACAGCAAAGGCAATTGACACATTTTGTTGGAGGGCCCCTTGGATCATGAGGCCCTAGGTCTAAGCCTACATAGCCTATTGGTAAATCCGGCCCTGAGTGTACACAAACTACGTGTGACTACTAAAAAACTAACTTTACAGTACTCTGTGTTTCGTACAATTTTACTGTCCGTCATGAAATAAAAACAAGACGCGCTCCTGGCTTACCATAAACGAAAAGTTTGTTTGCATAAAGCATTCAAGACCCTTATGTAGGCAATTACGGCGACTAAAACAGTGGATTTTTGGGCTTTTTTACTTAAAAAAGAACGCAATGTCACAAACTACAGTCATTCAACAAGCTATTGGTTACTGCCTATCTGCAACTGCGCACAGCATTTCTGCAGCTTCGTGGTTGTTCGGGGGGCCAAACATGAAATGGGGGGCACAGAGTTTAAATGTGTGGGCCAGGCACCACCGGCCCCCCGCTGGCGACGGCCATGGCGTGGGGCAATGGCGTATCTAGGGTAAGGCAGGCATGGCAGTTGCCATGGGCGCCACTTTGGTAGGGGCGCAAAAATTGCTTGACAAAATAACATTTTTTTACAGTTTCTTGAAACTCTATTTTCCGCCCCACACACCATAAACTGCAAAACTGCATCAACACGGCGCTCCCGTATCTAATGTCGGGCGTGTCGCGCCAGAACCACCAAGGATTATGACAAAACTGTGGTATTGTGACATAGCACGACGGTCAGATATTGTGAAAGAACAAGCACGCTCTTTTGCCGTATCTACAAGACGTCGTCCTTTTTACTCTAAGAAATGCTAAGTCAGTCCGTTCTACTCCATTTCAGGCAAGACGATGTTAGTTAGAATCTGGTTGAGACGAGTTTAAGTCAGTGGCTGTGAGAATTTTGACTTTTGAACAAATAACTGCTGTTGAGGTCCTGCAGATTAACAAATTATTAAACTGCTACGGCCAACTCCGACTTTACGAAACTACTTCGACGGCCACTAGTGTAAACTAAGGTAGAGAGCATTTTTAGTCCTCAAAAAGTCAGCAGTCAGTATCGTTACCGTGCCACTTGAGCAAAAAATGTTAACTCTTCAAAGAAGAAAAAATTTAGTTATGTTTATGTTTAGAGGTAGCTTATTCTGTCCAAATGTGTCTTTCTGTTAGATGCCAAAGGCCTTTGTTACGGTCACGACTGTGCATGACAATTACGTTGTGTACAGTTCAGATGTAGATGGCCAGCAATTATACGAGAAGATTCTAGCTTGCAAAATGTTAGTTTCAAGTCGTGCAACTTAAAATTATCGCGTCCGGAAGTCCTGACATTCTTCGAATTGCATTGCAAATAATAATCTGACGATGCTATCTATTGCAAGCAACGAGCGGTCTTTCAGTGAACTGAAACTGGTCCTTTGATACCTCCTGACCGCAATGACTAACAAGAAGTCAGGGTAGGTTGTGGCCTAACTTTGAATATAGAAATGGACGAAACAGAGAAAGCTGACATTGATGTTATTTAAAACAAGAAAAGACTGGCTGTATTGATGTTTCGATGGAATTGTTTTTTTCGAACACAAGTGATGTATGACTTGCATTAAAAACTCTATTGTACAATTCAGATTAAATGTGTTTTGCAAGTGTTTCTTTTCAAAAGAAACTGTCGTTACAGTTGCAATATGTTGTTTGATTTTTTTGTAGGATGAACAATTTTGTCAGGCAACATTATATAGGCCTAAAAATTATGATAACGTTATTATTTGAACACAGCCTACGGAAATAAATTCTTTCTCAGAAAAGAGCCAGACACTAAGATCTTATCAGAGTATGTATATCGCCTACGAAGTAGGGATCATCAGCTCTATTCAATTATTTGAATGTTTCATATTCTTCATAATAAAAATAAATGAGTATAGAAGCATATTGTGGTCCTTATAGATAATTTATATTTCATTTGCTGAAAAGTTTAAAGCAAAATAACCTCATACTTTCCTCTTTGAAACATTAATTTTCTTCATGGTTTACCTTTCGTAAAAATTTTCCCTATATTTAATATTGAAATTATTAGAAAGGGCGCACATTTAAACTTTGCCATGAGCGCCACTTTGCATAGATAAGCCACTGGCGTGGGGCAAAGATTGGTTCAATATCAGAAGCTCATATACTAAGTTTGCATGTCAAGCAACGGTCCTCGAAGACGGACAGTCGATTCGGACGATATCGTACGGTTCGGTTTACACTTTACATGTCATAGAAGTCATTCGCGCAGTGACGTGCAGAGGTCTGATGATGTCCGGATCCACTGATTCATTGTATGCCCCCTACTGTATTCCAGTAGCCTATTAAGCAGTGTCATATGGTGGTCATTGTTACTGGTTATACGCTGTTTGTGACGTCACAATATTATGTCATATTCACGTTTGCAAGCTAACGTTATGGCTAAGTTTGTTGGCACAGCATGCATATTATGCTACGCGCACTCTTCTTGTTGTACAATGTGTCACTGTAATGAACATCAATTATATCAGCGATCCAAATTAGCAGATAGGAGCAAAACACAGCACTCAACGCAGAGACAGAGCAGTTTATAACTGCAAAAATATACGGTAACTGATTAAAGCAGGGGAGTAGAACACACTCAGTGCTACGTCAGTGCAGTTCACAACTGCAAAAATATAAGGCTGAGGGAGTGTCTCGTCGGATGGCAGTTGAGCAGAGAAGGTATGCGGTTTGGATGGTGGACACTAGAGACCTGCGTGGGGCGGGTTAACCCGCGTGGGTTGCGGGTACTCCCATTTGTGGGACTGGTGCGGGAATCCGTAAAGCTATGTGTGCAGGTGTGGGGCGGGCGCAGGATAAGAAATTCTTTGTGCGGGTTACTGAATGTTGACTCGATGCATGTGCAAAAAAGCTAATGCTAAAGAGAGCTTGTGGTACAAAGGTGTAGAGAAGCTATGCCAACCGAAATGCCTTACTGGGCCAAAAATTACGTCTATATTTTCGTGAGGGCGGCACATTGAATGGCTTACTTTCATCTTAGCAAACTCAAGGTTAGTTTAAAGCTGCTGAGCGCACTTGAATACTAACTGCAATGGCAACGGCTGTATGGTAATTTTAATCACTCCCAAACCGTGATGCCATTGGCAAATTTAATGCTAATGGGAACAACGGTAGTTTGAAATCATTTTTACTGCAGAGGAAAGCATGAGTAAAATTCAGAAAACTAGAAATATAGTTTTACAACCAGGCGTCATTGGACACGTGGAAATCACTCAACCAATGCGTGGAACATGATAAACAGGTTCTAAAGATCACGCATCGAAAATGTCGAAGTTGACATTACAAAATTAAAGTGAGTCTATCGTTGTATTGTACATTCACAATAATGAAAAGGTGACTGGGCCGCATGCGGGCCTCGGGTTTGACATAGCTGGTGTAGAGACATTCTCCAAGTGGTGGCCAGACCACAGACTTGAGTTTCCAGTGTCAGTGGTTTTGCAGGAAATCAGTTCTGCGTCATGGCAACCGGCGCTGCTAATGAACGAGTGTCAAGACCAAGGGCAGGGAACATTTTTCGGTTTGCGTGCCGAAATCGGCTAAGTAAATCAATGGCAAAATTCTTCCTCGTGCCAACCAAAATTTGTGAGAACATAGTACTTGACATCCTTAAAGGTGTATGTGAAGAGCCATGAAAAAAATGACACAAATTCTCCCAAACAGTGAAAACACAATATAACCAAATTTACATTTATTCACCTTGAAAACAACGCCCAAACCAAAACTATGCATTGCCTCTTTCAAAACAAAAGATGCACATTAAGCTTTTTAAACAAGACTTAAATTACTTTTCAAAGAAAATATCATTCCAACAAAAATCTTTGATTACTTTTCTTTTGCTATATCAATGAGACTTCTGCTGCTGCATTATCGCTGACAGAGATTTTACACTGGGTTTATATTTTGTGACTTTCAGAGACATACACTAACTACTAGTTTCATCGGTCAGGTTACTCCTATTACGAGACTTGAACAAAGATTCACAAGCATATGTAGATGAAAAAATGGAGAGTAATGCTGTTGCAAAGTTTTTTAAGCACGAAAAGTTTTCAGGAATGGCATTCCAAGCCTGCAATAGTTCGTTTTCTGCACTTCTCTCTAGTCTTCCCTTCTCTAATCGCTTTTTTCAACGTTTTCCAATCAACTCTAAGGTCAATAAACTTTTGTTTTGAAATTAAGCTACCCTGAAATTCAACCAACTGCATTTCAAATTCATCCATGTCTATCCATGAAAACTTTTGTAGGTTTAGTTCCTCCATTTTTATACTGTCTGGAAACCTCATGAATTTTGCTGTCTCTTCTAGTTCCCTGAATTTCAAAAATCGTGTGAAGAACTGCTCACCAACTGACTCGATAATGTTTAAAAATAGCTTTCTGAAGGCTGATACTATTTAAAAAGAGCTTCTGAAGGCTGTTGGGACCCCAACAGCAGTTTCAATGTGTAAATACCTTGCTTTCAAATGGGCCCAAATTAACTGTAATGTATAAGCACTTTTCTTTCAGAGAGTCCCCCAACTTCACTGATTTCCAGTGCTTCATATTTCAATTTGGGAAGTTGGGGGGGTCGAAGCTTTCTTTGGGTGGCTAAGTGGTGAGGGGTCTGAATATTGGGCCCCTGTGGCAGCTTGCCCCCCCAATTGGGGAGTATGGAATACGGCTGATACGGCTCTGTTTGTAGCCATATGGCATCAAGGGCACATAAGGGTTAAATTAAATAACGGATTGTTAACAAACGAAAATGAAGAAACGGACACCGAGTTTCATCGGATAATACTGCGATTTGTAAGTCATTAACTTTTTCATGTGGAGGGAGGATCTCGTTTCCGAGGCCTCGCTCACGTGCCGGATAGAAGCGCTCGCGTGCCAAGTTCGGCACGCGTGCCAGTGGTTGCCCGCCCTTGGTCTAGACCAGTGATTCCCAAACGCCGTGCCGCGGCACGGCACCGTGCCGCGATGACTCCTCTACCGTGCCGCGAAGGGACAGTGCTGCACGGCAGTAAATATAAAGCGAAGATTGCGAAGAAGATGATTTGGTGTTGCGCACGATCGTGATGCAAACAAAGACAAGGTTTGTTACCTAAGGATAAGCGACTGTTAGCCTAATTGGTGCTTGTACTTTCTGACCTCTAGTTTCTCGGCTGTGAATTTCGTTACTTATTGACTGTATTCTGCTAGCTCATTATCTAAGACTGGTTACTTTTTTAACATAAGTTGAGCGCGAGTGTCACCTCGAGTCTGAGCAGCGATCTGCGGACTCACGCTTGCGCGCCGCTGAATTCATGGATAAGTTTCTCAAGAGAAAACTTGATAGTAACAAAAGTGAGTCTTCGGAAAATAAACAGCTATCAAAAATCTGAATCGACTTCAGTTGGAAGAAAAGTAAAATTTCGCCGGTTGTACTGTGATGATTGTTCAAAATTTGGATGTGATTGGACTGGAGATGAACAGATGCCTAACCCGTTATGTGTTGTTTGCGGTCAGAAGTTGTCCAATGAAACAATGGTTTCAAGTAGGTTGAAAAGACACTTCATTACCAACCATTCTCACCTTCAAACTAAAACGATCGTTTGTTTTGAAAGATTGTTGCAAGCTAATTCAAGGCAAAGTAAATATTTCAGAAAGCAATGACTGTGTCAGAATGAGTTAAATTAGCTTCATGGGTGGTAGAAATTATTCCACTGAAATCAAAGTCTCATGTCTTT
>Ga0210059_1007105_pt1 | contig 17854 bp, 10 predicted proteins | sample Ectturendosymbi2_FD_188042 | JGI IMG/M metagenome (GOLD analysis project Ga0210059, IMG submission 188042) | Ecteinascidia turbinata endosymbiont from Florida, USA - Sample 2 (SPAdes) (version 2) | ecosystem: Host-associated > Tunicates > Ascidians > Unclassified | place: Key West, Florida... | reverse complement strand
AAGGTCCTCTGGCGAGCCTATAGCCACTGAAGGTCCAGTGGCGGACCTACAGCCACTGAAGGTCCTCTGGCGGACCTATAACCACTGAAGATCCACTGGTGGATCTATAGCCAAAAATATATAGGAAAAGTTTGAAATTTTGTATGACTCGACATTGACTCGAGCTTGTAAACCAATGACTCGAAGTGACTCGCCCATTCTTGTGACTCGACTATGACTCGACTCGACTAAGTCATGATTCGACTCTGACTCGACAAAATTCCAGATGACTCTGACTCGATTCTGACTCGAAGGGCTCGTGACTCTGACTCGACAAAAATGGCTCGGGCACATCACTGCTTTGTGGATATTGAGTACTAAAACTTATTTCTCGTAGCGTAACCAGGTGGCTATCACTTTATCGCAGCTGGCCAAGGATGCTTCAATTGCTCCCAGCTTCAAATTCATACCTCATGTCCATCGACAAGCCAGCTGTTGTTCTGAAACGTTTTTTGGAAATTCTTTGAGCGAATTTTGTTCACATTAAGACATTTGCAGTCATTTGTGGTTGCTTTTATTGGGCAAATTCAGAATATAAGAAGTCAAAAGCATCAGTTGTTGAAGTTGTATCGTGTTTCGCCACTGTGAAGGCAAGGATTCAAGAGAAACAATCAGATGTACATATCAAGTTAAATCAGCACTAATGAAATTCAGCGAAGGCAAGGATCATGACTGTGTATTTTCATGTCAGGTGAATCTGTGTTGTACAAGTCTTGTGTTTCACATCTGGCTAGATGGACCTGTTTACTTGCTGAATTTAAATGCTTTGAATAGATTCCTCCGTCTGCAAACAACCAATTGGGAAAAGGATGAAACATGTGAGTAGTATCTGCTGGATAGAAACGTGTCTATTGATGAAGCTGAAGTAAACTGTTTGACCAATACCAAAACTTGTTCGAGTTAATGCAAAAAGACTATCAGCCAAATACAATATATTGTAAAATGATGGAACATTATAGATGGGCAATATATTTTGTAACTTGAAATACCAGTAAACTCTTCAAGAACTGATAAAGATTGCACAGTTTTACTTCAAAGTTATGGCTCTTTATGCTAATATGGAACGATTTTTTTCCGTGATGCAGCTACAGACCAAAAATATAGAGAAACCTTTCTGGTTTAACCATTTTCTAGTCTAAAGCTGGTGTGCAATTTAAAACATCTTTCATGCAAGCAGCTTCATAAAATTGTGAAAGGCGATTCTACATTTTTAGGAAATTTAAGAAATCTGCAAAATATTCATGAGCTAAATAAGTTAAGTAAACAGGGATTTTGTTTCGTGTGTTTTGAAATGAAACATTGTCTATACTGGAAGTTTTACATCAATACTTAAAACTAATCAATAGGCCTATATGTTATTTGACTTGTTAAGTGTAGATACTATACTCAAGTAAATGACAGTCGTAAATTGCCGTCCCTTTTTGCGATGAAAATATGACAGCCCTATTGAGCTTATCAATAAATAAGCATGGACAGAAAAAGGGGATCATCCCCTTTACAAGTGTAGAGCTTATCCAAGTGGTTCTGAAAAAAACTAAAAAGCAAAAGAGGAAAATGAGAGAGGAAGATGTTGCCGCTAAGTCAAGAAACATTCAAGTTACTATTTTAAAGTGGCAGTGAAATCCTGCAGAGACATATCTGCGGAACCTGTAAGAGGTCAGAAAATCCAAGAACATGTTGCTACAGACGTATGATCTATGTAACGATGACAATAGACCTTGTGTAACCAGCAGCGCAGCAGCAGAAAGTCAAGAAGTATCATTGAAAAACACGATATAGATGGGTTGTCTGATGCTATCACTGGAGGCAAAGATATCGGTCTCTGGTCATCAAATATACCGGAAAAAAATGCGGGAATTATTGGCTGAAAAACAAAAATTTATTTTTGAAACATGATGTTCCACAACACAGAAAAGAGAGAAACCCGTCACTGAAATGCACCATAAATCTCATTCGGCGCTAGAACCACAACGCCCAAGTCGTTGAAAGAAGCAGGCTTTGTTTTTCTCCTTCACAAAGCTGTGTTCATTGTTTCACGTGTAGATTGATGTGCACAGATACGACTAAATGTGCGCATTTCCTTATTAGAAAAGGATCCTGTGACTGGAAGCACGCTGAGGAGCCACGAGCAGACAATGGAACATAAAGATGTCGCGATTATGTTTAGTCACAGATGTAACTACGGAGAACTGATACAGAGCTAGCTACTCAGGTCAATCAATGCCAACAATATTGGAAATCGCTTCTGGAATGTTTGGTTTCTGTTGTCAGACTTATTGCTGAGCGAGGACTGATGTTTAGAGATGAAAACGTTGGATTGCCCAAAAATTTTTTTCAAGAAAAATTCCAAAAAAAGTAAATACGATGCTTCTGGTCACCGGTTTTGCAACAATTTCACAAATTGCTGATCTCATCAACTACCATGTTGCATCATAAAGATTTGTTAAACTTGAGTTAAGAATTGCGACGTCACAAAGTAACGTCGTAAATATAAATGATCCGTGGAAATACTAGTGACTTCATCGGCCACCCCTTACCTAAAGTTTCTATATCCGATTCGCGCATGGACCTCCCACCACGCCTGGGCCCCGGACCCCCACCACCTAAATCCGGCGCTGAATTATCCAGTGCTCTCGGGAGACTATTCCAAAATGCAGGTTCCCCTGTAACAAAAGAAACCTGTAACAAAATGGTGCCACCAGTTCAGCTTTCTTTTTTCAATCACGGGGGAGAGTGAAGTCACTGAAATTTTCGTGTCTTGATCTAAAAAGCAAATACCCAACCTTATTACAGACTGGCCTAATTTGGTTTAGAAGACAGGAAAATTTACAGAACGGTGTTTTGCATTCTGATCAGTGATGTAGTCGAGACCGTAACATCCAAGACGAGACCGAGACCTGGCTCAAACTTCGAGACCGAGATTTTGTCATAAAAGCTGAGACCAAGACCGAGACCTGAAAGTTCGAAACCGAGACCACACCTTTCTCTGATGGTAATTGAAAAGTGACTCCTTAAATAACGCGGCAGCAAAATATCTGGAATATTGCCTAATGCAAAAATAATCATAATCATCTAAAAATTATGCAAGAACCAAAAGCTGAAAAACTTGATTGTCACCTTACTCTTAGGCAGTGGCGCACGCAGGGATTTTTTAGGGGATCTGAAATTTTGAGAAAAATATTTTCCTCTCACTAAAGTACAGGCTACCTTATTTACTATAACATTTATGTCATATATGCTGTTTCAATTTTAACACATCAACACTTTTCTTGACCAGGTCCAGCCACGACATCTGTTTTTCGTTGCCCGTTTTCCCCCGCAACCATGATTTTGTTAATCCGTTAAAGTACGATGCTGTGTAGTGTGGCACTTCTCTGCAAAATTTTGACATTGTTTATGGAAGCTTGTAACATGCTCAGTATCCCGAGATATTGTTTTTAAAAGCACTCTTATGTTGTATAGTAACATTACTTCATACCACTTCCAGCAGATTCTGGTGTCTCAGTCGGCTATTATTTGTCACGAAATATTATCGACAGCACTTTTCTCAACATCGCAGACAAGCAAAATGCATGGCAGTACCACTACAGATCGTAGAATTATCTCACAGCCACGCTACATGGTTGTTGCTCGATACCAAAAGCAAAATACCTTTGATAAATCACTAAAACAGAATTGAAACAACAGTTTCTACACATACTCGTAAAAGGCAGCACAAGTTTGCAAATTGCTAGTGTATCATCTAACATATTCAAGGCAGTGGTAGCAAACAAAGCTAAGCCGACATATCACTAACCTTACAGATAATTTGCGCAAGGTACAGACCGATGCCAACGTAGAAATTTTGAAATGAGAGAATGGACAGGGACAGATGCTCTTCAGGAGGCTCTTGGAGCAACCCAGGCATGCTTATTTGGCCAACTAAGCACGTGACATCTCTCACTCTCTCTTGCAAGCAAACCGTCACGGCAAACGGAATCGTAGCGTTAACACAAATACACCGGCGGACAGTTAATGTGTACAGTTTCTTAAGTGTTGGTCCTACCTATAGGGAATGGGCAAAGTAGTTGCTTGTCGTACAATATTCATTTCAAATCTTTCGCTTTAGTAAAATAATCCCTTTCACAAATTTTATATATGCTAAAGCACGAAATAATCTGCGATTACTGCTGGCAAGAAAGTCATTCATAATTTTTTCTCTGTCGATCTGGCGGTCTTTGTGTATGGAAAGCATTGGAAGTCCTGTCATTCGCTCATTTCCAATCGACGATCTTCGGTTTTAAGACGTCTCATGGTGCTGAAACTGTGCTCACTTGTAGCAGTTGATACAGGAAGAGTGCCTAAAATGGTGAGCAATATGTAGACATTCGGAAAAAATGTCAGCATGGCAAGCACAGAGTGCCTTGATGTCACTCGAAGGATCAGTGCTAACATCTTCTTTCACTTGTTCACCCAACGCTGCACTTCAGGAACAACCGCTGCTCTGGGACCAATATCTTCCTGATATATTTCCAGTAGCCTTTCGAAATCTTGAGCAGTGTTTTCCGAAGCATCGCAATACTTAGGTATCAAGCCCCAAAGATTTCGGCACTTCTGCTTCTGATCAAAGAATCTATCCTCCATTTACACTATTAAATGATCTAAATACGGTACAAATATGGCTTCCTGAAAAAAATGCTCAGGTTCATCAGAAGGATAATTATCTCTGAAAATTTGACTTTTGCATCTTCTGGGAATCAATAGTGGAGCATCATATTTTTCGCATTCATTCTTAGCTTGGTCAAATATTTTATGAAAAACATTTTCGCAATTGTTTCGATTTTGTCGGAGAATATCCAGCACACTATCAATGAGCTCAATCACTGGAAATATATCCAAATCTTTCTTTTGCAACAGTTTTGACACAGGCAGGATTATACAAGAAGTGTGTTGCATAACTAAAGCCGCGGTTAAAAACGTGCGTTTCTGTGCATAATTGAGCAAAGTTGCTGCTTTGGTCACAACCTCCACTTGCTTGTTTTCCTGCTGCAATTCCTCAAGTGAAGAACAACTGCCAGCAATAGTTTCATGAAAATGATGATCGAGTCATGTCTTTCTACCCAAGATGTGGCGCAAATTGGTTTCAGCTTCTGTCGCGAAGAAGCCGAGCCTGAAACTTCTCTTTCAACATTGTCTTGAAATATCGATACGTATGGAATATGGAAAGAGAAACCTGAAGGAGGGGACCAGCAATTAAATAATACCTTTCGTCGATCAGCATCAGTCACGGGAACTCCAATGAAGTTACCAATATCATTTTCACTACTGAATACTTGACTGGCAGACTCTGAGCACGAGCTAGTGACATTTCTATCTCTTTTGCAAAAGTCTCTTTCTCTTGACGAACTCCTTTTCCGCTTGCGTTGTAGACCTACAAACTTATCCATTTTCCTCGCACTCTTCCGACTATCACGGTACCCGAAATTCGAACCATAGGAGGAACATCTCCAATTGTAACGCATTGTGCAACACGTTCAGAGTTTCTACGTCATAGCATGTATGAAGTGGTTTCTCTCAACGCCATCATGACTCATGAATCGCAACGTCTTTATCGAAAAGCGACATTCAGCGAGGGTTTCCCATAGTCTTAGCACGATTTGCTTATTGCAATTGAAGTGTAACACTCGTAACGTAACAAGGTAACAGATCACTACACCACTAGTTATAATCGAAATCTTTATATAGCTATGCATGCATGTGCGGAATTGTTTTGTGTTTCAACAAATGTCAGCAACAAATTTGTGTTTAGGCGATTTCCATTAAGGGGGGGCTCTAGCCCCCTCAGCCCCTCTTGCGTGCGTCCCTGCTCTTAGGAATTTACAATCTCAAAGCTGTGGTCTAATTAACATATCCATTGAAGAAATGCATGAACATTTAAAATGTTGGGCGCTATAAGATGTTCAACGCATTTTTCACTCGGAAAATATCAGCTAACCAATTGAATATTTGAGGTGATTTCCGCTGCCATGCTTCAATAAATATGTTTAGACTCTGAGGTTGCCAGACGTCCTTGAGCACCAAGAAATTGTCCTTGAATTTGCAGTGAACACTCATTATGTCCTTGATTCTTGAAAAACAACTTGGTGTCCTTGAATATCTTCCGGCGTCCTTGCAAATTCTTGAATAGTTTTTAAACTGTTCATTTTTAAACTATTGATTACATTGAACATCCAAGAATCAAGAATAAGCAATAGAGAGATGAACAGACCAATGTGTAGATTTTTTCCATCTTGAACACTTGTGTAGAATAAAGTAAATTATTCAAGAACGGTGGTGTCGTCTGAATACGCTTTGTTTAGTCTTCAATTTCGTGCATGGTTAGCTTAGCGCGATTTGCCCATACATGAAATCTTGCTGAAAGGGTTGAAGTAACCATGGACGTATGCAGAAATTTTTCAACGTCGACATTTTGCTTATTATTCTCAGGTTGCTGACGTTGCATTGCAAATGGACATTCACAAAACGCTTTCCTGTTTCTACACCACAAAGAAAATTCCCCATGAAGGCATGCGCTCCATTTGCATCTATTTGAAATCTTTTTCAAGTAAAGCTGCAGGTAGGCTATACGAATTTGCCACAAAGGTGTACTTTCAGTCATCTGTTGCATTGCTGAATTGGCGCATAAATGTCGTTATTATCGTGAACGCCACACAAATGAGTCTAAAATGGACTTGAACTATAAGCAACTACGTTTGCGGCTTTCTTCTGAAATCTTTTGTCGGAATTGTTTTCTACACTTCGGCTACCAGAAATGCTTTTGCTTTCCATAAATTGCTTAATATCCATTTTTGTGAGCACTTTCTATAAATAAGTCATAATTTAAGAACATTAAACGCTCAGATCAACATTAGAGGTAAAAAAACACGAACGTTAGACACTCTCGCAAAACTGTTTTACTGTATCTTAACACGACTATGGGACAACTTTAAAGAACTTACTAAAATTGGAACACCAGGCAGGCGTAAAAAATAAGCAGATGAATTATGAAAACTCGCCAGTGCGGTGAATATAGCTTTGCACTTAGTACAAGTCTTAACGATTGAGACGCATTTCCAAAGCCTTTTACAGAGGTATTTCTAACAAGCCGAAGTTTTATACTGTGTGAAAAGAAGCCTGCATACGCGTAGCTTGGTTAAGCTATTCACTCAGGCACATTGGTCACACTCACAATCTCACGCTATAATGGATTTTTTAAACTTGTGGAAGCGAAAGCATTGCTACAGATTCACCTCTGCTTGTTTTCACGCAGCAGTATAAAACAACGCGCCTTACCGTTTCAGCAGTCTCTGTCTCGCTGCATCACCTGCCAAACATGTCTGAAGTCAACAGCCACATGCGGAAAAACGCAATAATTATCGAACTCGAAATGAACCTTTGAAGATTCGTTGCCATGTTATTGTTATGCAACTAAGAGTAACAGTAGAACAATGCGCTCGCAAGTTTCGCAACGTGAGTCTGCAGGCGAAGGAGTGGAAATGTGTGAACTGCAAAGCTCATCACTGCATCACACCAGAACCGTGAAGCTGGCTTTTGTGCAGTGTGAGTGCCACACCAGTAAATAAAGTGTTATTGTAAGAATTAAATTGATTGGAATCGAGATGCTGACTTCAGATTTTCTAACATTATTTGGTTCTCAGTCCCAAATTCCAAGGGGGAGGTGAAAAACACGTTTTGCCTCCTCTGCGGACACCCATGAAAGTAGGCCACCGTATCTCTTGAAAAACAAAATGTCCTTGAAAAAATTTAAAGTGATCTGGCAACCCTATTTGACTCAAAAAAATTAAAAATATCTTATCCGCAAAAAGCACTACCAGCCCTTAAGTGTAAGGACAGGAGGTAATGCCCTTATAAAGTTTCAGTGTTCTGGCCTGCTGCCTGGTACTGAAGTATGTTAATTGAGAACGCGGGAAAGAGGCGAGACATTCCATTTTTTGTATTTTAAACAACCACGATCGATTTAAGCGAGTGTATTTAGTGTAGTAGCACTGGTCAAAACAGCACAGTAAAGTTGTAACGCCTTAGCAAACGTTGCTTTCAATCCTTCGATTTTTCTGCCCAAGTGTTTCTTTTTTAAAGATCTTACTAATGACGTGACAAACTTTTATTTTTTTTATTATTTGCCACTCACCTGCTTCACTACAATTTTTTAACTTTAACGTTAGGAAATAAGCTAACATTCTGCACTGACACTTAAATTTCCTCGCCGCATATTTCACTTATTTTTGGCTTGCAAAGCTTTAGCATTTTTGTAGCGCTGTCCTTCTCATCATTATTTTTCGTTATTTTTTTTTTGCTTTCTTTACATATGCATCCATGAATCCTGCAAATTTCGTCAAATTTTCTTCCTCGTTGGTTTTCATTCTGCGATAAGCCGCACCACTTAGCTTGATCGTTTACTCTTTCCTGGGAATCAAGCAATCTGTCTAAAACAAAGTATATATACTGAATGTAGATTTTCCCCAACCTCCCTTCCCCGACCTATATTTTTTATGTTTTTTGATATTTTTTCATGTTTTCCAGTTTTTCACATTTTTTTGCGTTATGGTAATATTTTCATCATTAATTTCATATTTTAAAGATGAACTCCCCCACCTGTCACTGATTGCAAAAAGGTGTATCGATTATCAAATTCGCGCTGGTAACTATTTCGTCACTGGAAAATTATCACAGATGATACATTTTACATGAAATTTATATTTTTCATCCATTTTTGTATTTTAACCTTTTTTATATTCTCAAGCTTCTGCAGCAAGCGCCTAGGCATGTCATGTTTAAATCTGATAAGCAAACATCCACATCGCTGTCGCCGACCGACTTCCGCCGATGGCAGTTTCATCACCGGCGATGTCACGGCAGATGATGGTGCAACAGTTTATGTTTACGTAACAATATATGCAGCGATTCATTGCAAGAGCAAGTTTGGGCGTGCCTCCTAATTAAATCCTTCTACGTTGTTGATCGCAGTTCCACAAAAGCGGTTCAGTAGAAGTACCAACTACAATACTCCAAAGCTCGTTCCCAAACTGTGGCATAACTAGAGGTTTGAGCCAGTGGCGTAACTAGAACCAAACTTAGCTGAAGTGGGCCCACTAGTCAACACTGAGAAAAAAGTTGTAAAATGCTTGTGAATTCGGATGTGGACGGCTATACCAGTCCCGTCGCTACGGAGAGGCTTTGGTGGACTTATCCCCCCCAAACAAAGCTCTAAGCCCCCTCAAATTGAAACGTGAAACACTATAAATAAGTGAAGTTTTGGTTAATTTTATAATGCCAAGCCCCCCCTGCATAAACGCAAAGTCCCCCCCGCAGAACTGCAAAACCCCCCTATTGAAAACATTATGGCAACGGTTCTGGGCTATACTAAAACCCGAAATACCCGGACAACCATAACAATCTGAAAAACGCAGAAAGCAACAAGCTACTGAAAACCTAAAGAATACTGAATACCAAAATAAAAGCTAAATGAGGGCCAGGTTTTTACATTTAGCTTGCCAGGGGAGGGCCGTCAGTTACGCCACTGTTCCCAAAGTGTTGTCTGTTCACTCGCCGGCAAGGTGATGAAAAATCATTTATGAAAACGTTAAAAGGCTCCTCATATTTGTTATCAAACCGTCATAACTGTTGAAAGCTCTCGGTTATGCTACAAGCTTTCGATAAATCCTATTTATATATTTTTCTTTATTTATATTTTTTATTTTAATGTTTAACAAAGTTGTATCAATTCTACAACACATAGGCTATTTGGAAATGAAATGACAAAGATGGTTATTATCAAACACTTTGAGCAAGATGTTCAGAAAAACAGCATTAGTTCTATTAGCTTTAAGGGTATGGATTAGGCAATTGCTTAATTTTAGTATGAAAGCATACCTAGCTTACTGCAGTATTACTATAGCCTATACCAGGTTTTCAGGGAACAATATACTCACATTTGTAAATTAAGCAGTTTGCCAGGGCACCCGAAAAAACAAAATGGTTATCATGTCAACATTTCATTTATTTCAGTGGACTATTCAATAAGGCACTGGCCTACATGTCCATCATAAAGGAGAGTATATGAAGTTTTCACATCACAACGAACCTGTACTAGTAGGACAGTGAATCAAGCTGAAATCAGTGTCCATTAACTTCTGCAAAGCAATGGTCATCACACTTTTTTGTCGTTCAACCTCGAATTGCAGCAAGGTGCTGCTAAAGAGGAGTACAACAACAACTGAAGTGCTGTCTTCAAGTCTGAATTGCCTACTTGTTTATGTTTAATCTGCACCAAACATGCTAACTGTACTTACTACTTAGTTGGTGAAGTCCTGAAGCGATGGACAACAATTGTGAAATTAATAAAATCAGTAATAGTTTGACTCTACATCTATTTGCAGTTATAAGTGAGAGTAAAAACTGGCTACACAAGAGTAGGAAAGCTGTTCCTTTATACTAGCAACCCTACCCTATGCCTAGTCTATCACTGAACTTCATAATACATATGCCTAACTTTGCTACAATTAGCATATGTCAAATAAAAATTCCTAAACAGTTCTTGAATCCTTTTGTACAACTTCTTTCATAAGGTTGTTGTGCTGTATATGCGTGTTATTTAGGTGCTTCAGTTCAAACTTCACGTTACCAACGCCACGACCCCAGGAAAAAACCTGCACTTCATGAAGCTTCGCGCCACTCGGAACGCTCCCGAAGCGTTATAAAGTGTAGCCGCGCTCCGTGAAAATCTGCGACTTGCGTGTAGTCAAGTGAGGTCACGCTTCAATTTCGAGATAATAAAACAAAGAAGGAATTGCACTTGGCTGCACTTCACCACGCCTCATAGGCTGTGCATCCCCACACCCACAGCAAAAACTTCTTGTGTCTGTTACTGCAAGATGCACGAGGTTATAGAAGCACATTTCACAAATGACTGATTCCAAAGAGAAGACTCACAGCATCTATAATCAAAATTTGTTGGAATCATGTTTCAGCCAGACAATGCAAAATCAAATAATAAGAAAATACAACAAGTTTAGCTAAGTTCCTAAAAAGACATAAGCTGTAATCATTTAATGATTAATGTCGTCTTACCAACAAAATCCAGTGATTGCTGTTCTCATTGTATACGCCACAGATTGCATCGAACCTTTTAAAGTCAATCTGTGTGAAAACAAATGCAACGTTAGTACTGAAGTTGCGTTGTGTGTGTCCGTACGTGTTCCGGAAAGTTGTTTAAATATAGGATGAAAAACAGGTTGTTAGCCGATATATGTCTGTCTCAGGCGCTATTTGTGCTTAAAAATCGTTCGTAACATTTTGTACAAAATCTCTCGATTCCGAATAGTGTAGTTCAAAATTTTGACAGAGACAGAGATGTGATACAAAATATGTGTTGGTACGTGTTCCAGAAAGTTGTTTGAAATTAGAGTGAAAAACAGGTTGTCACCCGATATCAGGGCATACTATGGAATGGAATGCAAATCTTCCATCTTCCATAGCAGGCAAAATCTTCAATACAATTCCATTCCATACCTGAAATCTTCCATTCACCCCATACCATACCAAAAATCTTCCATTCCATCTTCCATACTTTTCCATACCTGGTGTTAAACTAACACCCTATGCTAACACCTCTGATAATAAACGAAATGGGCCTAATCCACGCTAAAGAGATACATTATCAAAGAACAACTTGAGAAGAATCGCGTTTAATGAACGGAAAAGAACTCAACTGGTGAATGCTGAATACGAACACTGAATTGATATGCTCACACATAAGTGCGTTGCAACATAGTTGCTTGCAAAGTGTCTTCTGCCAAAGAATTGCACAAACCACTTAATATAAAGTTTACGCCACTGAAGTCTTTCAACTGACACTTGTGTCATTGTAACAGCAAAAGCAATCCATGCCAGTTGTGAAAGCACCTTGCAATTTTGTTCAGCCCAGTAATGAAATGCACAATCTACATTAGTATAATTCTTCATGTCAAAGAAGTGGATTAGGGATGTGATAAAAGATGAGCAAGCGACCTGACTCAAATTCGTCTCCTTTCCTTTGGACATAAGCATCAGCTGCATAGGTGTCAGTTCATGGTCTTTGCCACTAGTAGCTACTAGGCACTTCTCTACTGCACAAGCTGTCCTGTTGGTGTCTCAGTAGCAGAAGTATTTTATAAGCAGAAGGCTTGGAGCTCAATTTTGGCTGAGTTTCGCTGTTCTTTAGTCAAAAGCACTTGGTACCCCGGATTAAGGTAAGTTGCAGCCAACACTGGTGGAATCATAAGTGATTTTTTCCTTTCTTTCATGCGTTCCATTAGTATTGTTGCTAGTGGAGTAGAAATATGCTCATACGATAGCATGGTTAGTTGCCAATGACCTAATGTCTTACCTGGGGTTAGCGCACACTCTTGAAGTTTTGTAGTGAGTGTGCGTACTGGGGTCAAAGACTCCACAGCTCTTTCAAGCAACTTGGCATCAGAGCGCTGTTACTAAAATTTCCAAATGTAGTACAAATATCGGCGAAGCTCAGTGGCGTACGCAGAAAATTTTCATGGGGGGTTTCATTCAGTGGCATGGGGGGGTTCAATTATATGGTGGTCATTTATATTTGGTGTGGGCTGTTTGTGACGTCACAATTTGACGTCATAGTCATGTTTTCAAACCAACGGTTTGGCGAAGTTTGTTGACATAATATGCATATTCGTCAACACAGGGACTCCCCTTAATTTATGTGACAATAAACTGATTATAAACTATCAGCGCTCCCGGTTAGGATATCGAAAGAAAATACACTCAGCGCTACGAAATAGCAGTTCATAACTGCAAAAATAACAGGCTGCGCATTAAAACAGGGGAGTAAAACTTGTTCATCACTGCGTCAGAGCAATTTACAACTGCAAAATGAGGCTGCTTTAATGTCTTGTCGAATGCGAGCAGTCGAGTGTATAAGGTGCGCGGCAGGACTAGCTGGTGCACACCCCAGTTTGCAAGATCGAATCTTGCTAAACTACACAAGAATTGAGAATGCGCATAAAGTACGCAAGCAAACTTTCGATTTATGTTATGTATAGAAGTCCAGAAAACAGTTAGTTTTCCTTTTTCCCTGCTGAGACATAATCAAATGTCTGAAGGCTTCTGTTTTAACAACTGCTGTTTTTGAGCTCGTGCAACAGTTTTATCATGATACAGAAATTGGTAATGTGGCCCTGGGGTCTCCAAACTACGGCCCACGGGTCATTTTTTCAAATGAAAAAAATTACCAAAAGTTTGTTGATTTGGTAGAATGTAACATATCCTAAAACGTTCAGATTACGTAGGACGTCTGGCAGAGATGAGAACTGATCAGGACTGGATCGGACTGGATCAGGACTGAAGCCAATTTTCGCCGGATCAGGATTGGATCGGACTGCAATTTTTTACAAAATTGTCGGATCAGGACTGGATCGGACTGAGAAAATTTTTGTTGTTTTAATGTGATTTTTCTGAATATATCAAAATTTGTAGATGTGATCCGATTTTACCGATTTGTTAAGGTAGTGTGTATTTTGCCATTAATAGCAAAAACTCTGCTGGGACTATTTTCCATTTCGAACTGTATTCATATTTGTCCATATATAACAATTATTTCCATTAGCAGCTTGAACACAGTAAAGTGGTTAGTGTCTATGCCTGCTGTGCCAGTGTTCGTTGGTTCTGCTCTCACCATTTCCTTTGGCTCAGCTAATAGAAATTACAGCTTTGATAGGAGTGCTTTCTATGTACGTTTTCAAAAAGTTTAAGATTCAGGTCTAGGGCAGTGATTCTCAACCTTTCCCTTCCAAAGACTCTCAACACTTGTGGCCCTCTGCTCATCAATAGGGTTTTGCAATATCACGGCAGGAGCTATTTAGTAAAAGAGAACCACGCTTTCCCGTTACCTCTAATGGGGGCCAAGGGCTCCGGTTGAGAAACCTTGGTCTAAGGTTTACGCTTATGGTGTATGTTTGAGTTTTGGTTTAGGGTTTACATTTAGAGTTTAGATTTAGGGATTAGGTTTCGGGTTTAGTTTGTAGGTTTCGGTTTAGGTTCAGCTTTTAAGTTTTGATTTTTGGGCTCAGGTTTAAGTTTTGGGTGAAGGTTTGGGTTTGGTTTTAGGTTGAAGATCTTAGGTCATGTTATAAGGACCTTTTGCTCATCCAAGTGTATCGTCCTTGTCACTTAAACAATCCACCAATCGGATTCTCCTAATGGCAAACTAACTCTAGTAGTGCTTTTGCCTCTGATGGCAAAATAGACACTGCCTTGTTAAACTGTCGAAATGCCAAAAGGCTTGGTCTATATTGCCTCATGAGACAAAAGCACGGCTGGAACTATTTTGCCTTCAACCAATCTTCTTTAGCTAAAGGCAAAATAGCTCCAGTAGTGCTTTTGCCTCATGCGGCAAAATAAAAATTCATGATTTTGCATGGGTTTATCAGGACTGGATCGCACTGAAGATTTTCAAAAGTTTTGCGGGTCAGGAATGGATCGGATTCAATTTCATCAGATCAGGACTGGACTCGGACTGAAAAATTTCACAGTCCGCTCATCTCTGACGTCTGGCCCTCGATATGTTCTGTAGTAGCTTATGTGGCCCTTGGACAAAAAAGTTGGGAGACCCCTGTAGCCAATGCAGTCACCGCATGCACTGCTCAGCCATAGCAGACAAAACAAAGACAATTGTTTCCGTTAAAGCGACGTATCGTGGAACACCATCTGAAACATACGTAGTGGACGAAACGTCTACAAAAGTAGTGAGATGGTTTCTGGATGCAGACGATAACCCTGATTCTCACCAAAACCTAATTATAACTTTTTAGCCCAGTTGCAATGTACCTTGAAATTTGCATGCAAATTCATTCCGTGTTATTTGCATTAAGTCGACATTTTTAACAAGCAAAACGTATGGGAAAACAATTAATTTCCTTTGCGCAGGTAATAAAGTTCTCGTAAAATATCAAGCTCAAGGGAGGGTTTTAACCTTAACCCTTTGCGTACGTCTTTGGTGAAGCTTCACCATCAAGCATAAAAATTATAATCTTTGACTTACTTTTTCTTTCCATTATATTTTTGCTAAACGCAATGTCGGCAAATTATCATTGTATTTAAGCTTATAATTCGAACGTTTTTACGTGCAGCAGAAAATAGGTGTGAGCTAATGAAGTCAGTGAACAAAGCTATCAACTTAGTGAGTAAGTGAAGCTGAGCGTCGCAATCAAACATTTTACTGCACTGGTGCGCAAAGCTAAATTCGCTTTCAACAAGACACTTCGCATCACGTTTGAAGTGTGACCTCAAAGCTGACGTAAGTTACTAAACCTATGTAGCATACGGTATTGACAGTGACAACAGAATTCGTTTCAATCTGAGTATGCCGAACTTCAACTTACAGAAACGGGACGAAACAGATCTGAAGGAATATCTGCCTAACATTACACAAAGTATGTGAAACAAATCTAGTCTACTAGTTGCCACGGCCAGCGAGCACGCCTTTATGGCTCGCTTACAAAGAGCAATGATAGTTTCTCTTTCAGTCATTGCACTTCAAAATAATGTACATTATTTTGTCACAGGATGCCAAGTCAAGTCTCCGATTACAATGCGACATTGCTGGCTATGCTAGCAAGGTGGCTATCTCGGCTTACAAAATGGCAGGCTGGCAGTATGGAGGTAAACATGCAGAAGTCTGGCGACAATGTCCCCTGTCCCCATGAGAACAGAATCAGAATAAGTGACCTCCTTTTCGCGTCGACATTAATGTTTTTGACGGATATTGCAAAGATCGTCCTCAGTTTACGAATTACTGTTCTAGACGAACTCAGACTCTGTTTGCTAATATGTTCAACTGAAGGAAAAACCGGACTTCAGCAACACCATGTCAAAATATGCAAGTATGGAATTTTTATGGAATATGGAAGATTTGTTCCATTCCATACATCAAATCTTTCATTCCATTCCACACTTAAGCCATTCCATATTCCATACCGATTTTTTCCTTCCATTCCATATTCCATTCCATACCATAGTATGCCCTGCCCGATATCTGTCTGTCTCAGACGCTATCTGTGCGTAAAAACCGTACTGAACCTTTTGCTCGAAATCTCAAGATTCCGAATAGTGTAGTTCAAAATTGTGACAGAAGTGAGATCTGCATTTAAATTCAACGACTGTGATATAAAATATATGTTCGTATGTGTTCCGGAAAGTTGTTTAAAATTGGGATGAAGAACAGGTTGTCAACCAAGGTTTCTGTCTCAGACGCTACCTGCGCGTAAAATCGTACTGAACCTTTTGTTCGAAATCTCAAGATTCCGATTAGTGTAGCTCAAAATTTTAACAGAAATGGAATCTGCAGTTAATTGCAAAGAATCTGATATAAAATATGTGTTGGTGCGTGTTCCGGGAAGTTGTTTAAAATTAGGATGAACAACAGGTTGTCAGTTGTCAGCCAATATCTGTCCGTCTCAGACGCTAACTTTATGTAAAAACCGTACTTAACATTGTGCGCGACATCTCAGGTGTCCGAGCAGTGTAGTTAAAAATTTTAATAGAAATGGAATTTGCATAAAATTACAAAGACAGTGATATAAAATATGTGCACGTACTCGCCCTGGAAAGCTGTTTGAAATTTGTTTGAAAACTTGCTGTTTTCATGTTTGTAAGCTGAATAGTCTGAGTGGATTTGTTTACTTTTGAAAATTGTTTTGAATTGCAATGGTTTCTTTTTCAGCATGCATCTTCCGTACTTATGGAATATTGAATCCCTTTCATTCGCTGTAAAGAAAACTACTTCGTTTTTACTGATTTGCGAAGGAAATTTTTTCTCTGAACCTCGCATACCCCGAAAACCGGGAAAAGTGCGGCCAACTTGCAACTTCACACCTTTGTGTACGTGAAACCCAGCTTTCCCAAATCCCAGCCCTCAAGTAACTAGTAAGGCCTTGGGTACTGTAGGTTTTCCTACGTTTGTTGTAGATAAAACTTCGGAAAAACCTTAAAACCTTTTCTACATTTATTGTAGGCCAACGGATTCCTTGTTTTCCTCACATATGCCATATGTGATATGGAGACTGGAGAATAGTTAAAATTACTTAGGCCTATAGCCTACTTCAAAGTATAGCCAATAGCCTACAGTAACAGATATGTACAAGTTTAAATCATTGATTGCAAAATGATGAAAACAGAGCCTTGGCGGCTGTTTACTTGAAAGGCTGTAGCAAACCTAAAACTTTTAATTATAATGAAGTTTAAGAAATTATACATATATTTTGTTAGTCCAAGAAAAAACAATGAAGAGCAAGAAGTACTCATCTTGACTTACAATCAATTGGTCAGACTTAGCACATAGTCTGAGACTATGAGGCTATGTGCTTATTCTGAAAATTGGTTCTGACATGATATTGCATTCTGATTTAGGTTTCAAAAAGTCTGACGTGGGCCACACATTAAGAGTGTCAGTCATCACCAAGAAGAAGTGGATATGCTCAGCCTTCCGTTGGCTATATTTTGCTGACCAAAATCTATTTTCACATTCTCTTTTCAGCATTATTATAATTTTTTTTCTCATCATAGGCCGTGCGATTGACAAGATATTTCACCAATGCACAAGTTGAAGGTAACACTGTGCAACTGAGGGAAAATGAATCTTATAGAAAGAACGAGGATTCAGAAGGCAATTGCTGTGGGATGACACTAAACGGAGGGCCGGCGGGCCGGGCGGGCTGGAGGGCCGTGTTCCCAATTAAAAAACATGAATTTTCGGCGGGCTGCACTAAAGGGCGGG
>Ga0210059_1007104_pt1 | contig 17855 bp, 9 predicted proteins | sample Ectturendosymbi2_FD_188042 | JGI IMG/M metagenome (GOLD analysis project Ga0210059, IMG submission 188042) | Ecteinascidia turbinata endosymbiont from Florida, USA - Sample 2 (SPAdes) (version 2) | ecosystem: Host-associated > Tunicates > Ascidians > Unclassified | place: Key West, Florida... | reverse complement strand
CCCCCCCCTAATTCGACCCTGCAGACTCTGTAGACCCATTGGCAGAGTTTTTAGAGTTTAATATTCCTTTAACATAGTCTTTCCACATTTCAACAATCTCTGAACCTCCATTTGCTCCTCCCACCAATGTTGGTAGTGATGGGGATCTGTTTTTGTTATTGACCTTTTGCCAAAATGACTTCTTGGTTTTATCAGCCTGTAGTTCTCCTCCTAGGCCATTTGCCTTGTGCATTTCAGCACTTTTGCGGCATTGTCATAATGAATATTTGAAATCTATTTTTGTTTTAGTCATGTTTCTGTATATATCACCAGTCTTGGGTCTATTGCAGTTTACCCATAGCCGGAAGGCTGCCTTTGCAATTTGGTGTTTTGATTTGACCACCGAGTTCCAGCCAGGAATGTTAAATTTACCTTCATTCTTTTTACCTCTTGTTTAAATTGCAAAGGATGCAGAAGCATGCAGAGCACTGGTCAGCTCTGCATACAAATTTTCTATTTCTTCCAGATATTTCTCATCTGTACATTTAAAGATTTGACAATGCCTAACCTCTGTGGGTGCTTGCTGTTGATCAAGTAGGTTTTTGCTTGCATGGTAGTAGTCCTCTCTTTCCTGGGCCGTAACCTTAAGCCAGTCAATTCCACTTGGCTGGGGCACAATCACCTCGTCATCAAGTTCAGGAAGGTGGGAGCACTGAATGCTGACTGCCCCAGCCCGATGATCAGAAATTATGCACTCGGTTAGCACATCCATGTTGAACATTGCTTGATGCACTGAAAAGGTTGAGACAAGATGGTCTATCCAAGAAGTTTTGTTGTGTGCATTACTAATGTATGTGAATGTATCCTGGGGTAGTAGTGCATAATCAGAAATGATAAAATCATTTTTCATGCAAAAGTCTTCCAACAAACCACCAAATGTATTTGTGGTTCCAGCATTGAAGTCCCCCACAAAACAAATATTTGGGAATTGCAGCTCCTTACGTAATTGTCTCAATTTGCCCAGGTATGCTAAAAATTCATCAGTATTAGCTCTTCTGCAGTGTGGTAGATACACATTAATTAAACACGATTTTTTTAAAAACACTCTTAAGCCTATTATCAAGCCATCACAATTTGAAAAAGATGAAGCTTTTAAGATTTTTAGACCAATATATGGCAGTTCCACCATGACCTCAACCATGAACTAGGCCATCATTAAAGTCATAGTGTTACAGGCAAGTTTTGCCTATAACAACTATTACTGTACAAAAGCCAAGCCTGCTAAAAACCTCCCAAGCTCGATTCCAGTCAAACGGATTCAAAAGAATCATATCCAATCAAAACCCATCATTCAATCAGTTGACTCCGAAATCATGTCACGAAAAACGTGACCAAGAGTCATATGATGCTTTAGCATGAGTAGCCAAGGTGCTAGGCAACCAGATGCAATTAAGCATCTTTCAAACATTTGAACTGACCAACGATAAAACAATTGCATAATTTATATAATTAGGAACCAATCAAAACACCTGAAGGAACCACCAAGAATTTGAGTATAAAAGACGCTGAATTTGGATCGAGAAGACAGTTCGAGCTTCTTCTGCCTATAGGTTCAGCCCTGGGTTAAGTCGGTATACCGCATGTGTTCGTCCCTGCCGTTGCCGATCAAGAAGAAGAAACTGACCTACTCTGCCTATAGGTTCAGCCCTAGGTAAAGTCAGTACACCACATGTGTTCATCCCTGCTGTTGCTGATAAAGAGTAAAAAAATGGTAGTCCGCGGCTTGTACCAGATGCAATGTCAGTTTAGAGTTTCAAGATACTGGTTTGTCCTAGCAGGATTCCGCCAGGCTAAGATGGCTTGTCCAGGATAACCTCTGCCAGTTCAAACGACAAGCGAGTAGCTTGTCCGAATGAAACTCTGCCAGGTTAAAATGCTGCACTGTGCCAGCATAACCTTCGTCATGTAAGTCTTTCAGATTTAAACTGTATTAGTGAGTGAGTTCAATTCCAGAAAGTGAAGTTCTGTCAGTTTTATTTGCAAATACTGTATTGTACTATCATGCTTTGGTCAGACAAGTTGTTCAGACCAAAATTGTGTTTATAACTAAATTATATTCAATCTGTTAAATCACTATGTAAGTCTGAGTTCAGTCATTTGGTTGATTTTCTTCAGCCGTTGAAAGTTCTACTTTCTTCCCCTTAGCACCTTGGGAGGCCGTATAAGTTGTGAGCAATGCTCCCCTTATGCCACAGTGGACATTTCCACACTTGGGTGAATGCCATTTGAATTTTATTAGGACGCGTACACATCTTAATGTGTGCCCAATTCTGCTCGGCATGTCAGTTGCATCTCTTTGTAGCCCGCTTGGATCGAATCCAGCTTGGCAGTAGGTCACTAGCTATCTCTGATCCTTCTTCGGATCAAGCCTTCTGACTGAACATACCTTTGACTTATCATTGACTAATTGCGAACTTTCACCTGAACTACTGTTCTGTGCCTAGTACTACACTTAGTTCCGAGCAGCGCAACTCACGGACTGTGAAACGAAAGCATGATGATTTTAAGTTAGCATTAGACAATTGAGTATACACTCATACATGAGTATTTTTATAGATAGAAATGCATTGTGATATGAAAAGAAATTGAGTTTTATTTATACCATAAATTGCTTGAATAGGAGAACCGAACTGGAAAGATCGTTGATCTCTTATCGCAAATTGGTAAGATGCAGCATTAAAATATGAGAGTTATACAAGCGTTGTGACATATCGAGAAGTGACTGGAAACTATGAAACATTGTACCTTGGCGAGTACCTTTGCATTTTATTCACTATTTGCATTTGTTGCAAATAAAAATAATACCAAGATATTAATCATGTGTGTTGATGTATTGAAGTTGAGTGATTGAGTTATCAGAGACATAGGTTTTTCAAGCAGACTAATTTCTGTGAAGATGAACCTGGATTCAGAAAAGACAATGAACCCATGCATAAATAGATTACTTATGAATCCGAAAGGTATCTTCGTCATCCTCAGGGATCGCGTTACACCTACTATAATAGTCTGCCCTCCCAAATGCAAAATGTGACACACTTAAACAGGATAAATTTTCAAGTTGCCTATTTTGCCAACCAGGTATCTTAAAGAAAAATAATCTGGTAATCATTTAACAATTTTTGCACATCAGGCATGGAAGACTTAAAACCCCGGCAGTTGTAAGTGGCCAGACTGAGATTATTTAATATCCCTTCCATTTTTGCTCATTATCTGAACTGGTTGGTGGCACCAAACATCTGTTTGAGTGCCAGGAACGTGGTTCGAAACGTGTCAATAATGGAAATTTGTGACATTCCAATGATTCTTTCCCCAACTAGGTGTAGTTAGCCTACAGGCAAAACTGTTAAATAAACGAATCCGTCATTTTTGCTACAGAATAGCTTGAATAGGTTAACCTGTTCCACGGTAGTGGTTTTAGCATCAAACAAGTACAGAAAAGGTTACTCAACACTTAATACAAACCACCCAACCTCTTTTCCGCTCGAATCCCTTATTATCGGATTCCCAACCTACCTCTGATGGTTGGATTCGCTGAATCGGGTATGGTTGAAAAAATGCACGCTCAGGCAGCTCGATGAGACACTCACGGTCGTGCTTTAGTGATTTATGGGATTCCCAATCCAACGCAAATCCAATAACAGTGCAGTGTGAAGAGGGTAAATGTGAGATATTGCTATTTATTTAGAAAAGTCACACAAAATATGTCGCAGTTTGTCCACCATTGGTATGAACCACTTGGCTTACCGCTATTAGCAGTTGCTGTCTCGCTGCATTACATGCCAAGTTGTCTGCGTTCAGCAGTTATATAACATGCGGCAAAACGGCAACAACCGTAGCTTGAAGTGAACCTTTTGCGATATGTTACCATTTTATTGTGACCCAACAAAGGCAAATAGTAAAACAATTCGCTCTGGAGTTTCGCAACCTGCGTTTGCAGCCAAAGGAGCGGGTTAACAGATCTGATGTTTTGAGATAAATTTCTGATGTCTGATGTATTGGCGACAAATCTAACGTTGACAGGCCTGCTACTTTTGTTTTTCACATTTCCTGTCATTTTAGGTGAAAGGAAGTTATATTCATAATAATTGTGAAGTTTCTTCAATCTTTCACCTTCATCTGTCTTTGATTCCTTCGCTGCATTGCAGAGGTGTTCGGACTCAAGTTTTTCTGAGTCCGAATCCAGACCTGATCCAAGAGGTAGGAATCCTGATCCTGATCCGAATCCTGTTTGCAACACAAATATGAAATCCAAATCCTGAAAAAATCCTGTTAATATATTTGGCTAATCAAATGGTAACTATTTCTTTTTTATTTCTAAAAGGCAGTGGCTACAGGTCCGTCAGTGGACCTTCGTATTTGAAAAGTTATTCATCCGTCACTTGTAACGTGACAGTAACAATGAGTGCGTTGTAGAGTGCACTAGGTTTGGTAAAAATGTAGGCTACTAAAACCTAAACCTAACCGCCAAATCTAAACCAAAACTGTAAATCTAACGCAAAGGTTCGGAAACATTTGAAGATAGTAAAAAGTAGTCCCTTGACAAGTGCAACCATTAGACTGCTATCAAACTGAGAGGTGCCAAGGTGAGAGTCGAACCACAATCCATTCACACAGCAGATGTAGACGCATTCGCTACACAACCACAACGGTGCTGTAAAAATGACAAAGTCAGCATTTTATTCTAACCGCATCACTCTCGACGGACCTGTAGATATTTCCTTTCTGAAAAGCAAAGCTTTACTGAACGCAGACGGGGAAAAATAAAACCAGCACATAACCAAAAATGGTACTAAAAGGCAGATCCAGAAAATGCAGTCAACCAAGTTCATGCAATGAAACATAAAGCTGAAAGCATTAGTACTGTTGCAACCTCTCCGGTGGTGTTCCGTTGATTTTGTGATTCACCATGAACGGGATGTGTGCGAAGAACAAAAATATATATGCGTGGTGCGAACAAGCAATAATAGAGTGATCTCGTCGGGTGATCTCTATTGTTGCTTGCTGCCACGGTGCGAAGCTTTGCGCACATGCCGCTCAGGATTTCCGATCGCAACAGTACAAAGGACTTTTCATTGGGGAGGGGAATTGGTTTTGGCTGTAGAGGAAAGTGTAGGGACTGGGAGACAATTGTCCCCAACGTAAGTTTGTTAAAAAAGCCCTGATTTCAAGACAAGCACTGGATACTTTAGCATACTGTATTTGACCCAGACTTTTGAGCAAATATTTAATCAATTTGGTCACTCCACAGCCACATTTCGTAGTTCTTTATCTAGCATACCAATCGAGGGCTTCTAAACACAAAGCCTGAAATAAGTTAAACCTTTCAAAATTGATGAAAAAGAGTTGGAGCTTTTGAACTACTTTCAAAGACTAATTTTTAATCAAAAAATGCCCCCCTCCCTTGAAGGTGCCGCCCGGGGCCCTGGTCCCCAAGGTCCACCCTTGCTACGCCACTGGCCCAGTGCAACGTTTTTCGTTTCGAACCAATTTTCCTCGAAGGTTATTCTTTTCTAAATGCTCTAAGTTCTATTTCTTGAAGATCTTTTCAGCCAAACATTATTCTTTCGTATTCCTGCCCCCGGCACTAGTAATTAATTCATTTTCACAACCACCTTTCCCTCTGGGGAGGGTCGTGGGATCAGCAGCCTTAGGAGGACTCGAAATACCTCACGGTTTTCAGAAACTTGCGACAGTTCCACTGACTCCACACAAAGACGGGACCAAGCAAGGTCGGAGATGTACTGACGCTACCTGGTCCATGGACGACATCTGGGCTGCTTTCTCGTGGGTGGTTTTCCACTTAGCATGACTTGTCTCACCAATCTTTCCTGAAGCATACTGGACACATGGCCAAACCAACGCAGCTGAGATCTCTCTATTCGGAGAAATGGATCTTCATTCAGGAATACGAATTACACAGCTGCTCACTTGTCGCGAAGTATCACACCGTGAACTCCGCAAAAATCTCATCTCTTCCGCTTGTACTTGAGATAGTATTCGTGCATACATTGTAGGTTACCCAAAGTGCAGGACCAAATGCATAAAAGAAAAACGAATCAATCTCTTCAGCAACGCTCATATGCGTCAATGTGAATGGATTTTGCAGTAAATTCGCCAAAACCGCTAGAGCACAATCGCACGTTTACTTTGGATGTTGCATAAAGATAGCATGTTGGTGTATTGTTATGTAATACAGTAATATCGCCTTTATGTTACTTCTTAAATAACATAAGCAGGGAATCGCCACTGGGTATGTCACGTTAACGATCTCTTACAGGTTTTTGAAATGTTTCGAGGATTTTGTCACTTGCTAGTTGACCTTAGCAGTCGGAGAGATCCGTGTCGATGATGAAAACAGAGCACTCATCGTGATACTTCTGTGGAACAAACATCATCATTGGCACAATGACAGTACCTGCAGGTTCAAGGGAAGTAATAGAAATGTGAGAGTAAAGTGTGTCATCAGCTGCGTAAAGAAAAGCCAACTGTCCTCTTGGCGACAGTCAAGCACCTGAAAGAGACAGTCGAACATCGCAACTTCACTTCACTTTCTCGATTAAGTATCTCCAATACCGGATGTCATCTCTCCCAACCCGGATGCTGTGCTCCAAACTTACATGCCTGCAGCATTGCAGTAGAACTCACAATTTTCTAGCACTTTCGATAGTATTACCCAACCGGATATTGCTGATCTACATAAAAACCTCAGCTGGCTCGGCTCGCTGCAGAAAGGCGCAACGCGCCATTGTAGTCAATTTGAGTTTGAAGCAAAGCTATAAGCAGAAGCGGAGCTGAGCGACTCTCGCGAATTTAGCTCTATGTCTTTAGGAGCCTTTTTGCTCTGTATTTTTGCCTTGGTTGCTGCCCCCCAAAGGTAAGTTCATCATAAGGTGAAGTTAAAAAAAATATTTGAAACCTATTTGTTTTAACGGTTGAAGACTTGACAATCAAAGTGCGTGTTTGTGGATTAAGTTTCAATCAAAGTGCGTGTTTGTGGATTAAAAGTGCTTGGGCAATGTCGCACCTTATGTAGACAATGTCACACTTCAATATCCGTAATGTTCCTCGGAAAGAGTTGAAGTCAGGTTAAGAAGAACAACTTATTGAAATTGGTTAAATACGATATTTCTATTTCGCATTTTAACGCCGTAGTAACAACTCTGAATATGATTTTAATGTGTTGAAACTATGAAATAATATAAATAAGAAATTTTGCTTCATTTGCTGTTCAGACCTGAGCAGTAGAACACAACGTTTTCCACAGCATTTTATTGCCACCACTTCGCTAAAACCTCCAGTCTGCCAGTTCTTCTCGCAGTTTGAATAAACGTGTTAGCGTCACTTTTTGGATGAGTTTTTAACATAGCATATTGTTATTTTTGTACAAGTTAAGAAATACAATTTATACTCATGTAAACTTTAAGTGTGAAATAAGTGTCAAACCAGGCTGAACTGGAATCAGTGGTTTTCTTTCCCTTATTTTACATTTACAACCGGTCAAACAGTTTTAAGTTAAAAATGGAGAAAAAATATTCTTTTAGTGAAAACTTTGACAATAATTTATAAAAGTGAAAACGCTTTGACCTATTATCAAAATTTTGTCGTACTTGAAATGTCGTCATTACTAACCAAAGTAAAGAAGTAAAAATGTAAAATTTTGTTAGACGACTTTGCACCTTGTGACCGCGGAAATATGAACAGCGGTATCTTTGTGCCATACAGAGTTACCTAATGCTAACACCATACAATTGAAGAGACAAACGTTCAAAAGTTATTTCATTAATAAACAATGAAGATAATTACAAACCACTGCAAAAAAACTTCGATTGTGTTTGAAAACGATTTGATAAAACTTCTGGCAAATTAAAAAAACAAACTTGAAACGACCTCACAAAAATGTCTTTTCCATAAACCATGTTTCAACCAAAGTGCATCTCGTTTTGCTTTACCGCGTCTGCTTTTCACTAATCATTTTTATTTCTTTCTTTTCCAGCACCAATGGCTACGTCCCACGTAAGTTCAACATATTACCAATTTAAAGATTTACTCTCATAGCTTAAAAGAACAAAAAGTTAAAAATAATTTGTATTTGCAGAAGCTTGCGATCTCGGACTTTGTCAGAACCTGATAGCACCAGCCTTCGGTGAAGTAGATTGCGAGGAAGTTAACGGCAAAATGTAAGAAATTGCAAATGCTCACTGAATTTTTTTTGAAAAGCTTAACACGTTAATTTACTTTGTTTACAAAAAATAACAGCGGAAAATCTACAAAAGCTTATTTCAATTAAAAACACTACTGAAATTCTAAAAAATCCTAAAACAGAGATTGAAAAAGTATTGTAAATGCAATGTATTTTTACAAAAGTTTGCTGTTTCAGGATTTGCACGGTTTCTTGCAATACTGGCTACAAGTTTGAAGGACGAAGCGCTGGTGAAAGAATCACTTCTCTCTGCGACGTTACGGAAGGTGATTGGTCAGTCACAGACTTTCCCGAATGCGTCGGTAAGTCGATCATTTTCATTGTTTTTGTTGCTTGCCAAATCGTACCCTTTCGACGTTTTTCAAGGATTTTGAAAATAATCTTAGGTTTTTTGAAAAAAATACAGTTGAAGTTGTTTCAAAAACTTTTTTCGTGTGTCCGCTACTCATAGCTGCAAACACTAATTTTCAATAAAATTGCAACGGGAGCATTAAATTATTTCATCCATCAACTCTAAACCTTCTTGTCCAGCGATGAGACCACAAAGGTAGGAAGGTCTAAAGATTGAGCATAAACTTCATAACATTTCAAATTGTAGTTTTATCTTTCAATGTGAACAAGCCTTAGCGATTCAGTGAAGTCTAAACAGCACAAAAACTGTTTTTTGCTTATTGCACAACGTGATCACGTGATCTAAATAATATTTTCGAACGCTTTGTCGGAACTGAATGCAACAATTTAGCCACGAATGCTGCTGACGAACGAAATACTTTATCATGAGTGAAACGGCAATATTTCTAATTGTTTTATTTGACGCTCAGTTCGAAGCAATAGCATGTATAAAGCAATGACAATGAAATACAGTATAAGCTATCACCAGTTTCGGAGTGTTAAAAAGGCCTTCCGCAAACTACACCAAATCAATGATGTTTGCTTCAGACATGTTTAGTATTTGTTTCTGATTGAAACTTCCGCACACTTAGTGCCAGGAAGCGATCTCCTAACGGTTTACGCCACTTTATGCAAGTGGATTTATGAAACGAGCCATAATTAATCATTTTATTTGAGTCCTTTATAATTCATGTTTTTTAGCGTTAACTTTTTTCCAGCCACAAGCAATGCTTATTTACTGTATGTTGATGGTAATTTTGCTTAGAGGCAAAGTGTGAAGCGATGAAGCCTGCAAATGGCAATGATCCAGACTGTGAGGAGTTCGGTCTGCTGCGCATATGCGACATATCATGCATATCGGATGATTACCGTCTCAGCAGCACCCACTTGTTCTCATGTCAAATGGACACAGGTGTGTGGTCACCACCTTTGCCTGAACCCAATCGATTCCCAGCTTGCATTCAAGGACCAAAAAAGTAAGTCTGCAGAATATAGCAATGAGCAGTAACTTTTTCACCCATGTTTATATCAATCAGAGTATGGATTTCCGCAACGGCGCCCACTAGCGGTTGCCCAATTTCTTTTACTGTGACCACCAGGCGTCAAAGTGCAAAACATAAACTGCTCTGCATCTAAATCCACAAAAATCTAAAAGTGTATCATAACGTAGAAAGATGGTTCTTTGCATAATTTATTCGTTTCGCTGCGGTATTTCTCACAGACGTCCCTTGAGTAAAGTTTTGTTTGACAGCGTTCGCTTTTCGGGTTGATAAGCTCTGGCTGCCTTATGTTTGGTGCTCTCCTGGTTGTAATTTATATAAGTAAGAAGCTCTGCTAACAAGTGTCGAGCACTTTACAGCTACAACTTTCTCCGAACTATCTTTTTTTATCGTGGAAGCGTAAGTTCGTACATTCAAGCGTCTAGGGACGAAATTCAAGAGAGTTAAATATTTTCATCTTCACTTTCGTGAATCAGCTGCGTTCTTTTGTAATAATGACATATTTCGTACAACATACATAGTATCCGTCATCTTGTCAGCACAACCTGATGAACCAACATTTGAATCTTCTCTGAAGCTTTCTGCCAAGTGCGAAACAGTTTTTTAAAAAGTTTGTAAAGGGTTGTACATTTTTAACTAAAACATTTATGATCTCAAAACTTGATCACTTGATGTGGCTCAACGGGTCTCAGAAATCTAACGCATTTTGCGCTCCTTTTGAATGCAATTGCATCCGTACCAAAATGGATGACTTATTTTGGCTTTTCCAAATGAAAAAATTGGTAAGCTCTTTTTGGAGAGTAGTCATTAGTGAATTAAGCTAGGTGGCGTAATTTTTTGAAAACCCGTGGAAAGTGGGACAAAAAGGAATTAGAAACACTGCTTTAGACCCTTCCCAGGCAGCTCCTAGATACTATTTGAATGTTTGACGTAAGCTTTACAATCGTTTAAATTCCAAATAATTTTAGTTATTAAATGGTTGCTAATGTCTGCAGTTGATCTTCAGAGTCATTCTCAATATCTGCAGGCAGCAGCTACGTTACGAATCTCTCTGGAAACAAACTTTTGAAAGTTTATGAGTTGCCTTCGCGTGATTCTTTAACAATGACCAAAGTCTTCGGTTGTTTGTTATAGTCGCCCTTGTTGGTAGCTTTTGTAATAAACAACGTTCAACCTGTGAAATTTTTTTGTTCACAATGTTAGAAAACAACTTTCAACAAACCTATCACACTTGGAGCCCTTTTCCATGAAATGTTATGATGTACAAATATTTTGTGATGATTTACTGTTTGGCTTCGCACGTCATAGTCCTCATTGTATGACATATGTGCATCGCTTTGGTACTGCCCTATTCACCATAGTATTGGGAAGAGCTTCAATTTCAAAAAATCACTCACTGAAGCGGCTTTTGTTTTCAGTAACTTCAGTGGAACTTTTGGTCAGGATTAACTCTGCAAACAACCACCAAAACAACAAAATTTAATAAAATATGTTGGAAATTTTCAGAGAAAACCTAATGAGGTTTTGCAGTTGATGAAAGCAGTTGTTTCCAAAGCGTTCAACAGTATCTATTGAAAATGTTTTATTCTAGCGCTGTTGCATGTAACAAGAATTTGCAAAACCTTGTTTTTTTAGTCTCTTCCAAATTTTACTCGATACTTGGTTCAACTGAAGATAAAACTTGAGGCAGATAATTCCAAAGCTTTATGATTTTTCAGGGGCACTTGTTTTTGCCCCAACGATGAAAACCTGTTATTTAGCTAGGTATTAAAATAAACTGCATTCCTATACAATCTAACACGAAATTAGTGCAAGATCTTGCTCTACAAGGCCGTGTAAATCCAAAAGCAAATTTGCGTATATTTCAGTAGAACACGTTTGTAAGTTTGGGAGAAGTGTGGCATTGGCGCATCAAGTAACTGTAAAGCATGTTATCGCATTTTCGTAACCTCAGAACACGGCTATCTTTAGTCCAGTCCTCTTGGTCATTCCTCATACGACCCCAAATTATGAGCTTAATATGCAACATGCTGATGTCAAATTGCTTTTAAGAAACCTGTTGTAACAATTCAGATGCAAGTCTTTGCGTCCACCAGTAAGCGGCTTCGTTGCCTGCAACGTCACAGACAACGAGCAGCGGTGTTTCCCATCCTGCCCTACAGGTGAGTTGCTTGCTGTTAAGTCGAAATCAGAACAATTGACATTTTTTCTTGCCTCATTTTCAAGGGTTACGTTTTCCTGGTTGTGTAATCTCCACTTAGAAATATTTCTAATAAAAAAAGCCATGCGGCACAACAAGCATGCACTGTGTTGCAATTACAAATCCTTCAACGCGAATCGTTGGAAGGTTCTAGCGAACATGGTGCGACACGCAATATCCAGTATTGCTCGGCAGCAGCGCTTTCCTACCGCATGCAAAGTGACAGGGTTCTTGTAATTGCTATGCACGACTCTCCATGAAAAAGTCCCGCTACTTTAGTGAATATTTTACCACCCACTCCACATTACACCTTTTCAACAAGTTTTGCATTTGTTCACAAACGCAATTCAAAATGGTGCCATAAACCTAGCTACTTTCCCTACATTTTTATAATTATTGCGTTTTATGTAGGAGGTCCTATGGGTGAAAACAACGACCTGAACTGCATGACGGTAAAGTAAGCCAGTAATGGAGCTGCAGCTCAGTTCTGCAGCTTTGAGGAAACTGGAATGCCCTTTAGCCATCCTTATTCCAGGTCCACTCTGGCTCGGAGTGGTGACACCTGATACTAGGGCTCCAGCAGTGAATCAAATAGACTTATCAAGAGCAAAATGAGCCCTTCAGCTATGCAAGACAATCAGTCTACGTATGGAGGGGAGCCGATAGGCAGATGGGAAATAGTTTCCAACTCTGACAGGCCCTGCAAGCGAACTTAGCCCCAACATGTCAGCCATGTCTTTCCTTGGGGCTCTCTTTGGGATGTGCAGTGCGGTCTGCTGGTGACTGGACAACTCAGAGACCGTAATCCTTGCTTGACTGTTGTGTAATTCTTGTCCGGGCTCAATTTGAAATTCTTAAACCGATTATCCTCTCTCGTGGGGTTTTTGCCACACACAAGATTCAGTGATACACTGCACAAGCTAGCGTGTTTTGGTTGTCGTTGCTGCGTTTATACTTACTGCAAGTCAACTCCTTTTTGCCGACGTTAAGATTCAGTCCAAAGTGCGCAAGCGGAAAACCCAGCACACCACATTCTTTGATGATATGTGAGTGAAACTGTTACTTCATAAAAGCACGGGCTACGTATACTCGCATCAAGAATTCGTTATGGTGACGTAACAAACCAGCCGTGTGGGCATTTGCGTTTCAGTATCATCAGCTGTCTTGGGCAAACTGACTAACTGAGATGTGCAAATTAAGTCAGTAGACGACTGCAGTTGGTTAACTGCATGTCTGCGCCATGCAGGAACAATCTTTTCCATGTTTTATGACCAGAATACTGGAAGGTTAAATGTGAAAGGTGTATCAGTTGGATGAGACTCTGCGAGAAAGACGTTTCTGTAAAAATATGTATAGCTTTATTGTTATGAACATAGATATACTGGAAGGCCTTTCTAAGGTGTCTGTGACGGAAAGCGTTAGCCGTGAAAAGTTTGACTCGTCTCTTGTCATCTCCTTTGTGACGCTAGCTTTTTATGGGCAAGTGCAACGGTACCGTCTTCAATCTGGCGGAGTTTCAGAAATTGTCCCCAAAATAAAACCAAAACCAAAAAAACCACAATATTACCAAATGTACGTCATCGTTTTCCAAGTGTTTCACATCATTTATCATTTGCTGTGGCAACTCAGCCTAAATGGGTAGTTGTGCATCGTATCATTGATAGATGTCCACCAAAAACCACCACTGGCAACAAAAATTTGCAGTTGTGCAGTGCACATTGCAGGAGCTGTTACGTTTTTCCATCCTGACCTAAGCTAAGTTTGAGGGTGTGGGTTCATTACTGTATACTTTCTAATATCTCGTAGTCCTTTTACGGAAAACAGTGTGAAAATGTGACTGGTGAGTTTACCCAAAGGATATTTCCAGAATAAGAATTTTACGCTAAGCCATTAGTCCACCAAGGGCAGTAGCGTAGCCAGCCAAAAAATTTGGGGGGAAGAATGCTTGATTTTAGGCAAATAACACTATTTTATTTCGGATACCGCCTCTTAAAGCACAAAATGACTATATGTTCCAAACATTTTTGGGGGGCATGGCCTCCTAGGCCTCCCCTGGTTACACCTATGACCAAGGGTTTGATAACTGTTAACAGCGTCATAAAAGCAGGTACGCCGGAGCAGCGGTAGGGGGGGGAAGTAATAGAGTTGAGGGTAATGGAAACTTATAAAAAACGAAAAATCGTTACCAATTATGCTTGTTTCTGTTTAGCAACAATGTTGACTTAAAAAATAATAACAAAAAGTATAGAAAACTCTTCTGAATTGTGTTGGTGCGCGAATAGCTGCAATAAATGTGTTTCAAGTCGATCTTGATAAACCATAAAATTACCTATGATATTGTTATGAAAAGGCACCTCCGCCTACGTTGCCCTCTTTTGAAAGGGCAGGGGGCAATGCCCCCGCCATTCAATCGCTCTTTGGCGTTCCTGCGTAAAAGAGGAGACGCTGTTGGCAGTTATCAAATCAAAACCATGGTGGACTAGTGGTTTAGCGTAAAATTCTCGTGATTGCCAGACTTTTCTGTCCGTTTGAGCGAGGTGCCTCCCTTCTTACGGTTGGTGTACAGCAGGCTAAATACCAACTCTGAAAAACAGAGGTGCAAGTGGTTTTTACCCTAATGATCGATGGGGCTTCACGCATAAACGTTCGGACGGGGTTCTTGCTGTATGTACCTTGTTACTCATCGATGGTCCAAAATTGTTGACCAACGTTGAAGAGGTTTAGTTTACGTTCCATCATTAACACCTGTTACGCATTGCTGCAGGGTTTGAGTTCGCATTCAAGATTCCCGATTCCGGTTACTACCGGTGTGACGGCGCTACTGGAAAATGGTTGCCTGGCGATTCAATTCCTGAATGCGTTGAGAAGGCGGATGCGGTAAGAATGAGCTGGTGATTATAGTGATTCCAAGTCAACGCAAGAGATTGCTCTTCTGATACTTTTTAAATAGCGGCAAACCACCTTTCAGCATAAAAATGAACTTATTGTCAACTGAAATATTGTGAAGTTGACTCATTTTCAATTTTTTTATTTATGCTTACTTGATCAATGAAGTAATGGTCCAACAAGTGGTGTTAAATTTTTCTTAAGAGTTCCTGGGTCTCTCAAAGCAAAATGTGCCCAAGTCCAGTGGCCTAGCCAGCACAAAATTTTTGGGGCTAAAAATTTGGAGGGAGTCAAAATGTTTGATTTTAGGCAAGCAACAATATTTTGTTTGGGATACCGCCTCTCAAACCACTAAATGACCAGATATTCTAAAAATTGGGGGCGCATGGTCCCCTGGCTACGTCTATGTCCAAACCTTCATTGAGACGTTTTTTGGGGGGTTTATTGTAAAACTGGGTGCTCGTGGGTAGCCTTGTTTAAACTGTTCAAGTACGTGGCTAAGAAACTGTGGTGTTACTAAAGTAAACGATATTCATAAAATTCGTTTCGTTCTCTCACAGGTCAACCCTCTCGGCGTAGGCCACTTCACTGGGATTTATACGAATGTGAAGGCGCCGGCAGATCAAACGGGCACTTGCTTCACATGGGGTCAGCATCATTACCGCACCTTCGATGGTCTGATCTACCGTTTCAGAGGAGAATGTACATATGTCCTGGCGAAGGACATCGTGGACGACACCTTTGCAGTGCACGTTGTGAACGATCTTCAGTGTGATGGAACTGCTACCGGATGCAAAAGGTCAGCGTCTGTATAAATGCATGTTTGCTGCAAGGTCACATGGGCCTGATCGCTATGGGAGAGAAAGCTTGATAACGTGTTTTGAGAAAGGATGGGATTTTTGCTTTACGCGCTAATATTTTATCATATTTTAGCATTTTTCAATTCCCTGCTGGCTGGTCTGTATTATTTTACGGGATTTGCAGAGTGATATTTCACGTGAAGTTTATTTTTTGTGAAATAGACATCAATTCACGGGTTGTTTGCGAAAATGTAGGAATGGAAGTGGGTATACACTTGATGTGATCTAAATGGATTGCTCAGAACCACCACGTGGGGTGATGAACTGTTGTTAGCAAAAATTTGTAAAGTTCATTTCGAATGTCATGTTTTTGCATATAGTTTTTTCCTAGCGGGTGTGTTGAGAAACTGTACTAACACAAGCACTTGTGACATTCCACAGACGGTGACCAACTTGCGTGTAAATAAGGCCTTGCAGTTGGGCTCCGTCGTGAAACAGGCCAGGCGACGGAAAAAGTTGCCCTGAAAAGTTTAGGTTATTTTCATCGATGAAAACGTAAAACAACTAATATTTAACGTTGACCACAAACTCAGGAGCGTTGTGATCATTTACGGCGAGGACATGTTGCGCCTGGATCTCGATCCCGAAACCGATGAACCCAATGCCTACGCAGGAAGCAAAAAGCTGACTCTTCCCGAGTACGTTTACGGTCTATCAGTAGAGCGCATCGCGAGCTACATTGTTGTCAAGGTTGGTCGCTTTTATTCTCTTTTGTTTCAAGTTTCTTTGAAAAATGTTCGGAAATATCGTTAAAATGTTACTTTGACTTTTGTGCAAACAAAAGCATAGCAGGCTTGTGTACCGCAAGAGGCTATGTGGATCACGGATCAGTTTTCAATTTTTCTATCCAAGCGGGTTTGCGTGTACAGGTATTAATTAGTTTGAAGCAGTTTGTCTACGTTGTGCTTAAATCTCTTCCGAAGCAGCTTTCTAGAAAAGGGCCGGGAGCCTTGTTAAATGTGACTCGACCCTTTTCTGGCCATACCGCAAGCACAAAACAATCTTGTTGCGATGATCTGGTAAATATATTCTAATATGGTGCTTCAGAATAGCCTGGGTGTAAAATGTTGCATCATACTCATATCTTTTTAAATTATCAGGACAGCGCTAACAACCTGTATGTGAAATGGGATGGTGCCGAACAAATCTGGGTCCATGTTGATGAAGACTTGTTTGGAAAGACAGCCGGTCTTTGCGGAACGTTCAACAGGTACGTATTTTTGCTCAAGCCGAGTGGGTGGTGCGTCTGCTTCGGTGCGCACGAGGGATGCAAACCTCTGTAAAGATCGGCCGTTTCGTACACACACCAAGTGTGTAGGGCTGGGGCATTAGCAACCTCTGCATCGCCTCAAACAATACTCTGTCTTTGTGTGTGTGCGTGATCAGTGGCGATTCTAGAGGGAAAAAAGTGGGGAGGTCACTGCGGGCTAACGAAAAAAGTAGGGGGGCCAACATAAATGTCTGTCCTGCATGGTGACTTTCAGTTGTAATGAAGATTGATTTGCAATGATTAACCCTATCAAACCCAACATAGGCTTGTGAATATCGTCAGAGGAAGGTCTTCAATAGGCGGCTTTACGTTTGCGGAGGGTTGCTTGACATTCTTAAAATTGATAAAAACTGCACTGGTTTACAGTGTTTCATATTTCAATTTAGGGGTCTTGGAGCTTTGTTTTGGGGGGATAAGCCCATTACAGACCCCCCCGCGTGGCGACGGGACTGAATATCGTTAAATATGACCTAGCGTTATTATTCATTAGAGACACTTAAGCACCACTAGATGCAATCGCACACTTGCACTGCTATGTCGAATATTCTGTGCTGAACATGCAACTTCCGCAGCACTTCACTCTGACTCTACACATGCAAAACGAAACACCATTTCCCGCACACAGTTGTAACGAAAACAGCTGCACGAAAGTGAAAACAATTCACATGAAACCGAAATGGTTCCAACGACGAATGCTATCCTGACACAGAGACAAGTAGGCTGTTGATAGCCCAATATTTTTGTCAAACTATTCTTACTACAAAGCAAATTTTTAAAAATAAACCATCTGCCAACAGATTAGTGACTACGACTAATCCGTTTTTGTGGTAGCATAAGAACACTTTGTGATGTAACAATATCAATGTCATGCAACTACTATCACAAGTGTAACACCATGTGCAGCGTGGGTAGGGTGAGGACCTTTCAATGCACTATGCAGTTAACAACAGCGAGGTTTCGGCACCAGTCGACCAGTGGCACCTAAACTAGCAAAGCCGCGCCGAAGATA
>Ga0210059_1007103_pt1 | contig 17855 bp, 19 predicted proteins | sample Ectturendosymbi2_FD_188042 | JGI IMG/M metagenome (GOLD analysis project Ga0210059, IMG submission 188042) | Ecteinascidia turbinata endosymbiont from Florida, USA - Sample 2 (SPAdes) (version 2) | ecosystem: Host-associated > Tunicates > Ascidians > Unclassified | place: Key West, Florida... | reverse complement strand
GACCAGAGACGTCAGGAAGTCGATCTAGGCCTCTAAAGCTTCATATTCTAGCCTAGAATACAACCAAACTTAGAGCCAAAATTTTGGCCCTTTGTGGAGGCGATGACGTCATAATGAAACAATCAAAGAAAAGTCAAAACTACCCTTTTTCAAACCCCACCCACCGAAAACCCCGAATCAAAATCTAAAATGTTTTTTTTTTGGTGCAAACTAGAAGACTTCATGAGTCTTTTGAGGCCTCGTATAGCTCGCTATCATCGTCTGGCGGCGCGTTATTGCGTGTTATAGCGAGCTACTGTAGCCGCGAGTGGGAGACTCATGCATTTTTTGATTTTGGGGTAAAATGGGGTTTTTGGGCCAAAGCTTTGGTTCCAGACATGCTAGAAGGTCAAGCAAGGGTTCTATCGACGCGGGAGATCATCTAGTTTCCAAAAATAGTTCGAGCCAAAATTTTGGCCCATGGGATTGGCGTCCAGGGCCCATCAAAGTAGGTCCAAAAATCGAACTCGTGTCAGGTTTAAATGCGTACCCCAGAGACTTGCTACCCGCACATGCCTTACTATATTTCTCTACCGTTGTTAGTCTTTTCACCACGAGCTAGTTTTTAGTTGGATAATTTTTCAGCCATTAGAGTCACCTAGTTAGCTGTTTCAGTCATTCATTTATTTGAATAAATGTCTTTCTAATTTTAATTTTTGTGTAAACAATTTTCTTATTTCATTAGTCACAGTTTATTTTTGTCGCCACTAGCATTCTTGACGTCAACCAGTTTGTTAGGCTACTATGATTTCTGAGCTGGTGTTACGAGTTTTGGATTGTAGTCTTGAGTTTGTTTTTTTCTTTGCTGTTACTTCAGCCTTTCAACTTTTCACCCGTAAGCGTTGCTTGCAATTTTCAGGACTGAGGATGCGTAATTTTACGTGAAATCGATTTCCTATTAAAAATTTGCTGATCGATTCCTTGCTTACACCCATCGTGGAAAGCACATAATTGAATGGAATGAAAAGCATCATAAAACACTTGAGTAAATTCAATAAAACATCGGACATTTCGTGAGATGTTCCAACATGATGATGAGACATTCAGCGTACCTCCACAAAACCATTGAAAGGTGTTCTCTTTGCAACAGTGCCAAGTGCTTGAGTAAGGCTTCATTTTGTAAAAGTATTGTACAATTCCTCGATGATCAGGTTTCATTTTGTATATTTCCAAACAAACTTTTACAGATTTTTTTGCGGCATAATGACGAAACAAAATGAGCTCAACATTTCGCTGCAAGATACCAAGAAATCTATATACAAGAAATCGCAAAAAATTGAGGCATTTCAAAAGAAATTTATTTATTTAAATCGGTCCTCTGGAGGGTGTGAATTCAACCAGAGCATTTTTCTCAACTGACAAAGCATAGGATAAATTGTGCAGTGTTAAGTAAACATCGGTTCCTGATTTTCTGAGTAAATAGTGCAACGACAGATTAAAATATTGTGAAAAGCACGATCTCAATTCGCAACTAACCTAACAACCACAACAGGTGGATGTCAATCAGCGCCTGATCATTTGTAAATTGAGTTGATTGACCTATCAGAAGATAATATTCTAAAATCTTTATTCGACGCCAAGAAGGATCCACTTGAAGTATGGAAAAATGCTGTTGAATACCCACGTCTCGGTCCAGGACGCTCCACAAATCTTATCTTGGTTTGATACAACCTACCGCTGTAAATCAGCTTTTTCATTATCTTATGCACAGACACAAATCAAGGACCGCTAAACATCTCAGATAACGGTGAGATTTGAAAGAGTGGTTGTAAGATTCGCAGGAATGAAATGCAGGACTGGGCACCAACGTGAGCGCTTCTTCATTGACCCCCTATGTGCTCTCAGTATGGCGTTAATGTTTGCCTCCAACTGACTCAGTGAGGGCTTTCCCGCTGACGTCCGCTTATCAGGGGTATGGCCCTTGAGGCTGAAAGACTTCACAATCAGCATAGTAGCGCAGTCTTTCTGCAGAGGCCTGAAACGGACATACAAAAGTGTGCGTTGGTAACATTTGTGTATGAGAGGCTTTGAATGGGTCTACTGCAAGCCCAGAATCCAGCACTAAATATACCTGAAAAGAACAAGGTAAGATTTGCGATATCACGTTGTTTAACAGGGAGGATGATGTTTTTGTTCCGTTTTTCTACATCATGAGCCTTCCCCAGATACAGTACCATCGTTCTTCGTAGGTACGAGTCTCCCAAGGAAATGAGCACTCTTCTTAAAGGAAAGTATCACTGTTATTATATCTGGACTAAGGTCAGTGGTGGACTTGGCGTTGGGGGCCCGAGGCAAGGTTGAAAAGGGATCTCTGGTGACATCATCATACTCAGACAACCGTGATATGGCCTTTTGATCAAGCCTAGGAAGGGGATACGCAGGCCACCCAGGGTCGTTCCTGAGACTACGACGCGACTGACTCAAAAGAAAAAACACAAGGGTATTCATGATACACAACTTGAAAAACACTAAAGGTTGGGAAGATAATGCAACAACTAATAAAGTTAAGCGATAGAAAGCTGGCCTGTCCTCCACTTCTTTAGCTTTGCGTCCCATTTCTTTGCAATCACTTTCAATAAACTAGAAAGTTTATAACACACATTCTCTCTGAACAATGCTTGGTTTCCTGAATTTCTTTACTCCATGAAACCACATAATTTCTTTATTCCATGAAACCAAGCAGATTCAAAGCACTAAATTTGTTTTAAATTTCATCTTTTTAACTGAATTCAAGGACATGGCATGCATACAAAAGCATCCAGTTTGAGACTTGTTTTGAAAAGTTTGAGCCTGGACGAGTTAAAGATCTTTTCCATCTTTCATTGGTACTAGTTGCTTAAAAACGTGCACATTTTTTGCAAACAGTGCTGCACTACATTTTGAGAAGCTTCATTCTCCAACAGTGAAAAAACATCATTTGGTATAAAATTTAGCTCTTACTTATCAGGTCTTTTTGTCTTTTCAGAACGTTTTGGAACAAATTTTAAACCACGGTTTCTTTAGGGCATTGAACTTGGTTTCAAGGTTTTCCCTATTCACACATTAGAGATGCTGGAGGGAGCTCTTTGAAAGCAGAGTACTTACACATTACAGCGACGGACGGGCCCCCTTTGAAATTAGAGTAGGCTACTCAGATGTTGCACTTGCTGTTGTGGGCCCCTTTGAAAGCACAGTACGTACTCATTACAGTGGCTGTTGGACCTGTTTGAAAGCAGAGAACTTGCCATTGCAGTTTCTGTTGTGGGTCCCCTCAAAGTCAGAGTTCTTACGCACTACAGTGACTGTTGGGGCCTCTTTGAAAGCAGAAAACTTGTACATAGCAGTTTCCGTTGGGGACCCTTTTCAAAGCAGAGTACCTGCACAGTACAATGGCGGTGGTTCCCTTTAATGCATGGTTCTTACTTATGATTAGCCTCTGAGTATATTATACCAATGGATAATATGTTTTTCACCAAAACTAAGGAAAATTTACCCGCGATGCACTCGGAGGGGCGCCCTGAAAAAGGGGGCCCGAGCAAGTGCCTCGCCCGCCTTTACCTCAAACAAACCACTGACGAAGGTGCATCACTAAACGCGTAGACGTAATTCATGCGAGCATTCCACCCACAACTATTTAGATGATTTCTAGGAAAACTCGCCAAAAATACAACGTCCGGCACGTCAAACCAAACCATATTCTTAGATTTAGGATTTGCCGCCAGCCAGTACTGATGAGGAAGATAGTTATTCCAGGCGAGGTTGGTTTCATGTCAAAAACATGGTTCATATCATTTGGAAAACTTTTCGATGCATTTCCTTCGATCTGTCATTGCACGTCCCATGTGAGTTTATGCAGAATGACGAGTTTGCAGTGGACGATATTGTTCTTCTTGTGGAATGTGGTGCGGTTCCAGCGGTCTTGGGTCTGTTGTCAAAGGTTCTCTTCGATGGGAAATGCGTTGTGAGAACTGCTGTTGAGAAAATGAGTGCTGCTGTGAATTTGGCCGTGAATACAGGCGACGCGTATAAAAGTTTTGCTTGATTAAGTTCTCTAATGATGCTGCTTGCTGTAATTAGTGCGACTGTATTGATAGCTAATACAAATTAACGTTGTCCCAACATCGAAGTGGCTGCTCAACGAAATGCATATCCTCTTGAAAGTAAGTTGCTATCTCAATTTTCTACTTCATAAAATTTTGTCTGTTTTTAAAGTTAGATGACACCAATCTACTCTAGACTGTGTTTCAATAAATTTTTGCAGTTTTCGAGTTACTCTGCAGGGCTAATTCAACACTGCTGTAAGGTATGGTGGCTGATTGTAACTGGGTGATGCTGTCGATGAGTGTCCCAGTGTTTGTTTTTGGGTCAGTGTATTGCATCTGGTGATGGCCCTCTGTGAAACTGTACATAGTCCCCATGGCAATGCGGCTATTATCTTGTATCAACTCCGTATTTAAAAGAAAGAGGACAGAGGTTGAGAGGTTGCAAGTGAATAAGCGCGACTACCGTAGGTATTAACAGTCTTGTTACAGGATTTGAGAAAAAAGATCTCCTCTAAAAAAATTCCTCAACATTACCTGTTGCATGTCTGCTTTTCTATTGACGGGCGGGATAATTAGTTTATCGCTTGGTGACAGCCTCATAATTTCTCACGATGGACTTCACTTTTGCGAAATTAACAGGACGTTATTTCTTCTGATCATATTTAAACATATATTGTGAAAACATAGTTCTTAACCTGCGTTCTTTTCAAACAAGGAGCAACGTCAAACTTTGGTATAAATGGCTACACAAAGGACTTACATCCAGAGGAAACCTTGGTTGAAGACCAAGCTGCTCAGACTTATTCATTAAAAACACAAAACGTTATTGATGAATTCTTGTATATATTTCCCATAGGAAGAATTTTTTTCTATGGAAGTCAATGCTTTATTTCAACTTCTGAAAATGACCTGGTTTGAAATTTGTACAAAAATCCACTTTGGTTATGAGCTTGATGTTTCAGGTTTCAGGAAGACGTGGGAACTTGTTAAAAATTTTAAATGAAACCAGTTTTTGTTGGATGATAGTCTAAGACGAACACATTTTCAATTTCACTTTCGAGCAAATTTTTCCCTGACTCAACAAATCTTTTTGCTGGGTAACCGCCATTTTCCTATCGTAAAAGATTATCATGTTGTTTCAGGTTTTGCTTTTTACAGCAGAACAAGTTTGTTTTTTTATGTTTATTACGTTAGTTTTGCTTTCATAAAGCACTGAAAGGAGATTTACGCTAACAAAGTATAATAAATATCAGGCCAAATTCTTTTGATAAACATATTTTTACAATTTGCTAAACGTTCGTACAACAAAGCTTTACCCATATGTATTCAACAGATGAAACTTTCTGCATGAAAGCAGTAGAACACATATTCAAATGAAATGGGAAATAGATACGCAATGTGAAATCTACGCACTACAAATCAGTTACTTCTTTTTGCCAATGCAGACACCAAATTTTAATATCTTCAAGAAATTTTAAAAAGTGATGCCTATTTTACTTTAATTTCGCAAGGATTTTCTTGCAAAATGAGTTTTGAAAAACCTCTGTTTTTCCTTTTTGGACAAAGTGATATGAAACATTCTTTGAAGAACAATTTTAGCTCATTTGAAAGCAAACTGTCTCAACAAGTTCTGGTTTGGCTGACCTCCTATGCAGAATAATTTATTGCATTTATTAGATTTTACCGCATTGGCTCATTCAGAGACAAACCAATTGGGCATTGTTGGTTTAGCAGAAAGATGACTCTTTCTACATGGCGTATTGAATCGTGTTGCAGATTTGTTGATTTTTGGTGAAAATTTACTGGTATAAATTAATCTGTTATGGTATGTGTTTTGGTGTGTGCAGTCTCTCAATGGAAAAAGCATTAATTGGTCGCTACATGGTTTTGAGTTGATCCGGAGATTGTTAAACATGCAAAGATTTTATGATAAAACAAAATTGCACTCTGACGATGATACTTAAAAGTCCAATGTCAGTCACGTTTTTTCTGTTTGGTTTGCAGACAGCAACATCATGAAAAAAAACGCCTGAGCAAGTAGATGCCAGCTGTACCACGAACTGCAAAAAAGTGCATTTCATCCATGAAAATGTTTAGAACATGCAAGAAAATAACCACCCATATGCAATTTACAATTGGTTTTGAATAATGTCGCTATAGCACGTTACAGGTGATTATAGACAAAATACGTATCTTACTTCTACACTAAATTAAAGTCTTAACACACACTTATTAACCTGATTCCCTGATTAGCTGACTTTTTTGTTTCATTAAACGCTTAGAGGTACAGTAAATCGTACGAGTAATTCAACTCCAGTAGGAAAAGTCCTTATGACTGGATGATGCTATCGATAAATGGCGCAGTGTTTGTTGAATTAAATGATTTTTTCGCCAGTGTCCTGGAGTTGGTGAAGGCATTCTGTGAAACTGTACATAGTGCCCATGGCAATGCGGCTATTATCTTATATCAACTCCGCATTAGAAGAAAAAAGAAAGAGGTTGATACCGACAGGGTGCAAGCGAGGAAGCGCGGCTACCGTAGTTATTAACAGTCTTGTACCGTAGTTATTAACAGTCTTGTGGATTCGAGGAAAAGGATGCTGTTCTTCGCGCACATTCCGTTCTTGGTGAATCGCACATTCAACGCAACGCCAATCGAGAGTTTGCAACAACATCCCCTCCTTCTTACAACGAACCGCACCTGTCGCACGTTCTTTCTGTGAAGGTTGCACCTGGCACCACCTTCACATCCTGGTCACAGCATCACTTTATTGACATGTCTCGGTCTGCAAACACATACGCTCAATCGGTGAATCTAATTCACTCTGTCCTATGAAATGGCGAAGGCGTTACTCAGGCTCGCGGTTGCTTGAGACACGAAGCAGGCAGGGATTGAGAGGTAACACTGTACAATTTATTGCAATCGACTCTTACGTCGCATTTAATAACGCATAACGGCCACATTTACCCATCATTAACACAAAGGCGACTTGTCTTTATCACGACAAAAAACAAACATATCGCAGACAGCGAACTCGCTCGCTGCACTACTCGAAAAAGGAGCCCATGCAAAACTCTGCGAGGTCGTAAATACACGCGCAGAAACGAGAACAGAAAAACGCATCCAGCACAAGGCGTGACTGCTAAGTCACATGATACATACAAACTAAGTGTGAACATGTGAACGGTTGGTGCCCAGCAGCATGGCTCAATGAGCAGTCAATTACAATGTGTTGATTCCAGAACACACGCACTTTGTCCATATGGTTGGGCAGCAAACACCATTGAATCCAGCCACGTCCAGTTATGTGTTGCGGGTAAAAAAACATTGAAATAAATAATTAATCCCCTGGGTATTTGACTACTCAATTATCAATTTTTGGGCCATAACGTTCTAACCATAATCCCTGAAAGGCCAAGAAAGGCCTCCAAAGATGCAGATTTGCGGCTAGTTGTTTTCAAAGAAACGAAAAAATGCCCTTTGATTTTGGGATTCAGGGCCCAATGACGTCATCCAAGGATCCTGTTCCTGCCCCAATTGTGACATCACTCACAAAAAATTTCGAATCCGAAACATTTGAAGTTTTAATAATCTCAACTACAAGACTTTCTGCATCTTGTGAGGGTTTGAACAGCCCTGCAGCTCAAGCGGCTGCGGAGTTGTGTCCTAACACGTTGGCGCCAGTTGCCGCAGAAATAGTGGCCCAGCCAGAGCTACAAGGGTTCAATGTTTCAAATATTTCTTTTCCATGCAATCTTTGTTCTTTTTGTACTTTACGAAAACGTTACCAAAAAGCTGTAGACATTACATAAAATTTAAGGCATTATTTCCAGAGTTGGGAATGGGCCTGCTTTTAAAGCTTGAACCTGGCCCAAGCCCGGTGCATATTTTTGAAGCCCGAAGCCAAATTTACTCAGTTAGTCAAGACATGCGCAACTGATATTGGTGACGTAGCAAGGTACATATGACTAAATAATTCACAATTAATCATTTTTTAGAGAATATTTAAATCAACTCAAGGGCTTCAACAGAAACCGGCGAGAAAAGTGCCCGTCGTTGCAAAAATTTTTTATGCGCAGACTCGAATCAGCCCAAAACATTTTGACAAACTTAAGCACCGTTGCAGATCTCTTTTTGAAGACAGGTATGCACTTGATTTCATGGAAGGTTGTGTGACGTTCAACGACGGTCATTACGAGTAACCACTGCCGTGGCGACCCGACGAGCCGTGTTTACCACAGAACTGCGAGTTAGCTCTATGTCGTTCAACTTCGTTGAAGAGGCGTTTTCAACGCGACGATGTTTTTCGCAAAGGCTATGTCAACGCTGTTCAGAGCTACATTGAAAAGGGCTATTGCAGGCAAATTGCCACAGATGAAGTTTCCACAAATACTACGTGGTACTTGTCACATCAAGCCGTGATCAACCCACATAAGCCGGGAAAAGTCAGAGTTGTGAGCGGGTATGTTTTGGGCATTCTCGCGATTTTTTCAAAATCCTTAGTTTTGTGGGGTCTTTCACAGGCCTCCCCTGTGTTCCCCTCTCTCTATCGAAGCCGCTTTCCCCCCACCAAGTCTGCCCCGTGTTCCCCCGTCACCTTGTCGGTTCCCCAGTCGCCTTGCCGCTCAGTCTGTGTCAATGTTGTGCCTGAAAACCGTGAGCATTTGTTTGTATTTTGTCGGGCTAGATGATGCGTTTGTCATCATGCCGCTGTCGCTTATTCAGGTGCTTCACGATCGCCGTTTGCCAAGCGCCTGGTTTCGTTTGAGTGCACTTGTTTGATGAGACGCGACGCGCACCTGCGTTTCAGCTTTTGGCTTGTGATCGTGACGGGCTACCAGATGAACTTGAATAGAATTTTTTAGTGCTGCTTCGTGATCTGGCAGGGCCTTCCAAAGTAAGGAATATTTTGCCACGCAAACAGTTCTAAACGCCAGCCAAAGAGTGTGCTTAAAAAGATGGCAGCTAAAGGCAATGAAACTTATAATTTAAGTTTTTTAGAATCAAGCAGGGATTTTGGAAGAACGTCTGAATCAAGCAGTTTGCTTCAAAGTACACTAGAACCGCAAAAGGTTGGCAGCTCGCAAACTGATCAAAATCTTTAAAAAAAGCTGTTTTTCATCTGATGAAAGTTTCATTAGGTTAGGATTATGGTGATAATCGCAAAAAATGCTTGTTCACAATGGTTAAGATACTGTTGGGGTATATTTGTGCTTAGCCACTATCTCTCTAATTTCGTTATATTAAATTTGCGGCGAAATCAATTTGGGACGGGGGCAATTCAGTGTTGAAAGTTTAGTTGACCCCATGGCAATTTTTTTTAGTTGATTAAGCAACTGTTGATGAGTGGTTGATAATGTTGACTCAAACTGTTTCCGCAATAGGACGTTGTACGGGGAAAATGGTTGAAAAAAACAACAGAAACTGCAAGTTGATCTACTTTTATTTCATGAAAATATGCTTCAACGTTTAAAATTATGTTATCAGCTCAATATGAAATATTTGGCAGTAAAAAGGTTAAGCAGCTGGGTCTCTCTTTTCAGAAATTTTGGAAAGATGCTATAATATTCAACACATGTTGTGGAATGAAAAAAATTGCTAATGAATGGGAAATAATCTGCTGTTTGTTTCATAATTTGATAGATTTGTGCGTAGAGATGTATTTGTTTGTAAATTAAACCTAGAGCTTTCTTAATGTGCTAACAAATGTAGCAATGTCCAGGAGTCTTAAACGCCGACAGAAATTTCATTGTGTTGAAACCAGGGGTGAGCTCAAAGGTTATTTTTCTCACCTGAAAACGAATGTGCTAGCTCTTGGGCAAAGTCCAGGAGTCTCAAAAGTCTGTAGAAATTTCATTGCGTGAAACTAGGGGTGAGCCCAGAAGCTATGTTTGTCACCTGAAAACATAATGTGCTAGCTCTTGGGCATAGTCCAGGAGTCTTAAAAGTCGACAGAAATTTCATTGTGCTGGCAACTTGGGTAAACGCCAGAGGTTTTGAAAATCAACTTGAATGTAAAGGCGCTCACAAACAGGACAAAGCTGGGGAGCCAGAAAAGTCGCCTGAACTCTCTTCACTCAATTTTCTGTTTTTTAAGTTGTACAAATTAGTCATTATTATGTTGCATGCACTTATGTATTTGTGTCAACGTTAAGTAAAATTGCTTTTGATATGCTTGCTTCGCTGTGTTTCAGATTGGCTTGGACTGTATGAGCTTTGTCCAATAATGTTCAGTTCACCACCCTGGATGTTTTCGAAAAGAACAAACATTCAAGGTGTGATGTTCATTTGTGACAAAGCACTTTCGTCAAAATATGTTTATAGCCTTGAAGACTATCAACATAATCTGCTTTCAGGCATTTTCATTCACCTCAAAAATTTTTGCCACAAATTCAGCATGATTCATGCCTGCTAATTTTTTCAAAAATTCTTAAATGATTCTTCAGATATTTCTGAATCTTCACCGAAGTGTTTTGGTTTCAAAGTGGAAATAATTTTAACCTTTTCTGGTTTTGAGTCTTTTTCAATTTTTTTTATCATGACTTTTGCTTGCTTAGAGTTAAAAATTGCTGTAATTATTACATTTTTTGCTGCACCATACATTTCTTGCACTGTTTCAATATCAGATTCAGAAAGTATTTCGTTTTTGTTTTCTATACTAAATCCTGGTTTATAAATTAGTTGCATTATACTGTCTTTGTCTTCAGTATTGTGAAAGAGTCCGATGCAATTACCAATTTCATGAACAGCAACTGAAAATAAATTGAACTTTCCATCTCCTGAAACTGTTTTCTGGTCTGATCATCTCTCATTATCAAAATGCAAATCGCCTGACAATGTTGAAGTGCCAGGGTAGAACCCATGCGCCAATGTGCCAGATTTTTTATTATTTAGTTTATAAGGACAATTCATTTCCGCATTCTACTTTTCATCATCTGTCAAAAATGCAATATTCATCATTTGGCTCCGATCAAAAACTCTTTCAAATTTCAAATTGCAAACATTTTGCCAAACACTAAACGCATTTCCAACTTCATTCAATGTTTTTTCTTTTCCAAGCGAAGAGTAATTTTGAAAGTCATAAGTCAAAACTTTTTCCTTCCAAGGTTTGCAAAACATTTTATTCCCAATGTTATCAGGCATAGCACAATACATGTTTATTTAAACATTGAAATAATTTCCTCATTCAGCCGGTTCAGTTGATTCCCTGAGCGATAATTGTTCGAGTCGGACGACACGGGTTTGCAGAGCGTCAAACTGGCTTGTGAGGTTGGTAAATTAACCCTGAAGATATTCGAATTGAGAATCGACATAGTGTTTATGGGTTGCGTCGTTTCGTTCGGTTGGATTCACAAGAGGGTGGTTGCTTTTGTTTGTCACGTTTTCGTTCCATGAAATATTCTTTACTTCCATTCATTTAATAAAAGCATTTAATAAAATGGACAAAATGTTTTGATTTACGGAAACGAGAGACGTAAAACAAAAAACGACCAAGAACAACCGTCAAATGCTTCAAGGCATCTGTGTTGTTTGTGGTACGAAAAAGTCAAAGTTTATAAGCGCAAGCGGAAAAGGTTTTTTGAATGACACAATCAACAGTCTCCCAGTTGAAATGCACCTTCCAGGATACAACTTCACAGGACCCGGCACGAAATTGAACAAACGTTTAAACCCTGATTTGACTCCAAAAGAATGGTCAAAACCCGTCAACAGAGTTGACAAAGCTGCTAATCATCATGACATTTGTTATGTGAAAAACAAAGACACAAAAACACGAAATGAAAAGTGTGACACCGAAATGCTGGAAGAGCTTGACGGAATTTTCAACCAAACTCTTCGAGAAAGAATAGAACGAGGTGTTGTTTACAAAATCATCAGAACAAAGAAACGTTTTGAATGGGGGTTAAAAACGACTTGATTTCAAGAATAGCGTGGACAGACCAACTTGCCGACGAGCTTCATCAACCAGTTGTCAAGAATGTCCGAAAACGAAAAGTGTATGTGAACGGAATCGATAAAATCTGTGCTTCTGACCTTGTGGATATGCAATCATTTCCAAAGTTCAACCGCGGAGTCAAGTATCTCCTGACTGTGATTGACTTATTTTCAAAGTTCTGTTGGATGTTTCCGTTGAAAGACAAAACTGTGGTTTCCGTCGCGAACGCACTGAAAGAAATTTTCAAACAGAGAAAACCAGAAAATCTTTGGACATATAAAGGGAAATAATTTTATAATATGCATGTGAACGCTCTCGCTCACGCGTTGGGCATTGAAGTTTGCTCAACTGAGAATGTGGAGAAATCGTCGGTCGCTGAACGTTGGAACTGCACAATGAAAATAAAAATGTTCAAGCATTTCACAGCAAAAAACACCAAAAAATATATTGGCGTTCTTGACGACTTTGTTGAGAGATACAACAATACCAGGCATTCATCAATCAAAATGACGCCTGCCGAAGCGAGCAAAAAGACAAACGAAGTGGCGTTTTACAGAAACCTCTATCCAGACTTAACAAGACGGCCCATGAGAGCACTATACAAGATTGGAGATAAGTTCGAATTCATAAGAAAAAGAAGCTTTTTGAAAAGGGATTCACCCCAAACTGGACAGAAGAAGTCTTCGCCGTTTCAAAAGTTCAAAGAACAGACCCGATTACTTACAAAATAACAGACCTCAACGATGAAGAGACACAGGGCACAATCTTTGAGCAAGAACTTCAGAAGACATCACAAGAAGTTTTCTGAATTGAGAAGGTTGTGAAGAAAGGCAAAAGAAAGTCGTTGATTAAATGGAAGGGCTATCCAGAAACTTTCAACTCTTGGGTTGACAACAAAGAACTTATTAAACTTTGATATGAATGGAAAGTCTTGGAATAAAAAGCTCAAGAGCCGCTGCGTTTCTGAATGACAAACTCACACCAGCGCAATGTAAAGAATTGCAAAAAATCATGAATCTTGATCCAAAACTGAAAAGAAAAGTTTTCATCTATCGAGGTTAATTTGGGCCAGGTCCAAATTGGCTGTCCAAAATTGGATCTCCAAATTGGCTGTCCAAATTGGCTGTCCAAATTGACTATCCAAATTGGCTATCAAAATTGACTCTATCCAAATTGGTCCTCCAAAAAATTTGAACTTACAATAAATGAGTTTTTTTTAAATCAAAGTTCCATCAAGAGAGGTGCACGTGTTGCTGAATATCTCAAAAACAAGAACAAAATTCAGAATGATTTTCGCTCAGAACGATTGGGTGAACAATCACTTTACGAAGATTTTGGAAAAATCTTCAAGCCAATAACTGAACAACAGAAAACGTCATCTGATGAAATTGTTTCAAAGTTTGCCCCGCTTCAAGGAGCAATTGAAAATACACCACCTGCATTGCCTTGGAGGCCAGAACTTCCAGATATTGAATTTCCAATGCCGATAAATGTTGGCCCAGTTGTGCATGAATCTTTAAACAATTATTTAACTGAAAAAGGAGATAGAACCTTTGGAATAAAATATAAAAATGGTGGATATTACCTCGGAAACACAAGAGTAGATTTTGATGGAAATAATTTAATAATTGGTGGAAAAGAATATGAGGGAACTCCTGGGCTTTGGGCCTTGTTAACTTTAGTGAAGCCAAGTTTTGAAGATACAACAGATTACGATTTACAAAATTATGGTGAATTAATGATTGCCACTAATGCAATGTCACATTCAGAAAATATAAATAGACCAGCTGCTAACAAGGGTGATAAATGGAAAGAAATCATAAAACCAATTTGGGATAGCGTTGAAGCAAAACAAAAGAGAAAACCAAAGCAAAAGGCGAAGCGAGAACAGAAAAAAACACAACGACCTGGAACTTCAGGACAAGGCTGCCTCCCAAGTGATCCAAACGCTTTGTGTGAAAGGTTGGAATTTTTGATGGCTTCAAAACAAGCAGGAAACACAGGTGTTCGAAACGAAATTGTGAGCATTTTTGATGAACGTTTGAGACAAAAATATTTTGTTGTGATGCTTACAAAAACTTAATGCTAACATTAAATAAATTATAGTTATAAGAAGAGGATATAAAAGAAAATACCAAGTCGGTGGATCTGGAATTTTTCAAAGCTCAAAGACGTTTTGTCAGGATTTATCAGCAAAAAGCAAGTTGTTGACACAGCTTTGAACATTGCTCGAAGTGCCAGGCAAAATGCAGGACAAAAAGCTATTGATCTTGCGAGTTCAAAGTTGACCCCTAAATCACAACAAATGTTATCAAAACTTGTGTCTTCAACACCTCAAGGGGCAACACCACAGAAGGCACAGCAGGTGACAACACCTAAAACTTGATTTCCGGTTCAGGACAACATGAAATCAAGATACAAGACCTTGTCAAGCGATTGAATAAATAATATATTTTATGTATACAATAAATGAACATTTTTGAAGAGCTTGACAAACTGAAAATGAGATTAATTCCTCCAAATTCAAAATCAGAATTAATGAATTATTAGAGAAACTCAAAAATATCATCCAGAATTTGAAGAGTATACTTGGAGTAATATTTTATGTGAAAAGTGAAACAAAAAAAATTACATATACTAAAACAATGGACATTCTTAACATTACTGAAAAACCTGAAATCGATGAATCGATCGAAGAATACGAATATCACAGTTACGAGCCAATCACCGGCACAAATCTCAACAACCCGGGCGAAATAAGAATAAATATTGAAACGCAAGACTTGTTCACACGTCCGAGTAAAAGTTATCTGGTTTTGGACGGCACCTTGGTGAAAAACGCTGACGATACTGAATACGGCGATGCCGACATCATCGCGCTAACAAACAATGCCATGATGCATCTTTTCAGCAACCTAAAATACCAACTTTCAGGACAAGAGATTGAAAGCCTGTTTCACCTTGGACAAGCAACAACGATGCTTGGACTGTGGAAATTTCCTGTTGATTTTCAGAAATCAACTGGTTTGAACCAATTGTGGTTCAAAGATTCAGGCACAGACGCTTCGATTGCTGGAGATAATCTGAATAACGGTTTTGTAGTCCGGCATGGTCATATCATTTAAAAGCCAGACCTGAAAGGCACATTTTCATTCCGAGTTCCGCTGAAACATATTTTTGGGTTCTGTGCCGATAACGAAAAAGTGGTTTACGGGTTTAAACATCAACTAACGCTTGTGAGGAAGGGTGATAATGACGCAATTTTCAGAGCCGCTGCGGCTGATGCCGGTAAGGTTGTTTCAACAAAGCTTTCTTGGTATATGCCACATGTGACTCCAAATTTGCAAGAAAAACGTGCACTCTACAAAAAAATTGAATCAAAATCAAGTCTCCCAGTTGGCTACCGAATGATTCAATGCGACTCAATCCCAGCCCCGCAAACGAGAAATTTCAGCTGGCGATTGTCGGTGAAATCAGCCCCGGAGAAACCTCGTTAGATAATTGTGGCGTTTCAGACGGATAAATCTTGAAACCAGGAACACAACCCGTCAATTTTCAATCACTGCAATCTCACCAACATGTTTGTTATGTTGAACTCTCGCCGATACCCAGAGATTTATTACGACGACACCAACTTTACTTAACAAAACGTTTCGAGGCTTTTTGGTGACGCAGCGACGTTTCGAAAAACGTTTTACAACGTCGAAGAGCTGTTTGGTTCTCCAAATATAACCCCGGTAGATTACAAAGAATGATTCCCAATGTTTGTCTTTGACGTCTCAAAACAAAGCGAAAAACTGAAAAACTCGGTGACTGACATTCAGATAAAGGCTCAATTATCAGCAAACGTAGCAGCAAACATAGAAGCTTTCGCCGTTGTCATCAGTCACAAAAGCTTGATTTTCCTGAGCGATGGCAACAAAATGCGTGTTGAATATTACACAGTCAATTAATCTTTTTTCTTCCACTCGAGAAAAAAATTGATAAATTTATTAGGTTATAGAAAAATTTTACTCCATGAAATGGCTACAAATGATCGAAATAGAAACAGTGACAAAACGTTTCTGATCAACAAACTCAAGAAGAAAAAAGTGAATGAACTAAGAGAGTTGTGTGAAATTTTTGAAGAGGGAAACGGAAGAATGAGAAAAAAAGAATGTGTTGAAATATTGACATCAATTTTGTTGAATATATATTTTGGATATAAAGGAAAGATATCAAGTGATTGTGAACTATTTTTCAACAATTCCAAGAAATATTTCCATACTCAGAAGACTGATTCCGCATGTATGTTATGAAAAAACTATAATTCCAGAAGAAGACTTAAAAAAGCTTCTCAAACTTTTTTACATTTCGGAAACCGTTGCCCCAAATAAAAGATTTCCTGATAAAATTGTTAAAAAATTACACAAGTTACTTTTTCAAAAGATAACTGTTATTATGATAGAAAGATATCTTAACCCAATAGGTGGAACAATGGTGGTTAGTAATGAGTTTTTCATGAAGGATTGGTGGACAAAAATTTTTGAAAGAGTTGAAGGAAGATTTATCGGAAAAAGTCCGCGAATTTCCATTGAAAGAATACATGGATTTGAGGAGGATAAGGTGGTATCGTTATGATTTATTCGCTTGGCTTAAATATAGGTTTCAAGAATATATGAACCAAGTAAATCTTGAAGTGGTTTTAATATAAGATCTAGAAAGGCTTATGATTGAATAAGATGAAGAAACCTTTGAAGAAACAAACGTTATTTCATGCAAAGTCTGTTTAGTAAACATCTCGAAAGTGGTATTTTCAAATTGTGGACATTGTGCATGTTTTAGTTGTGCTAATAAATTGAATAAATGTCATATTTGTAGAAAAACAATTTCAAAAATGATCAGATTATTTTTATAAGTTAAAGAAAATTTTACCATGATGTAAATGACAACTGTTCAAAATATAACAAGGCCAGCAATGATTGAAGTGTTGAAAGACAGCACAGGAGATCTGACACACATGAATAAAAAACAAATGATTTTTGAGAGAACTTCTCGGGAAAGAGAAAACTCTCAAACAATTAAGAGCTGAAGTACGACTTCGGGCCTTCAATGACATTTCAAAACTCAAGAAAGCACAATTGAAACATTTACTTTCAAAACCACAAGATTTGGATCAATTGAGAAAACGAAACCTTGTGGTGAAAGCAAAGAAACTTGGAATAAAAAATGCTGCAAAGCTCAAAAAATCACAACTGATTGACACAATTGATGACAAGACGATGAAATTAACGGAGGAAAAACAGTCTTGCTTTAGAGGTTTCGAGAATCGATTCACCCTTGAACGAAGTGGTGATACGACATATGACCCAGAATCATTTTTGACTGCTGTGAAACGAAAGGCACTCGCAAAAATCCAAACGCAAACCAAAGTGAAAATAATTTTGAGATAAAAGATGAAAAAACAGATCTCAAGACTGGTCAAAGCCTTGTGGAAGAACATCAATTCAGATAAAAAAATGAAATTGTTCTTGAATCAACAAACAAGAACGAATTGTGGAGTCTCTTGACAGAACAAGTCCTCGAGGACCTTGCAACATTTCAGATGAATGGAAGTGAGTGGCACTTGGTATTCACACTATTGGATATGAGCCATTGACAGGCAGACAGACAGACAATTTTATTTAACATCTGAAAAATCAGATATCAGGGGGAGGAGAATGACCGCAAGGTCTTCGAGTCATCCTCCCTCTCGAAACACAGTCGAACTGCTCAGAAGAAACACAAGTCGAACTGCTCAGGAGACGACCAACAGTCTACAAATTTCATATAGATCTACATATATCTACAAAAACGGTGCAGACACATCTTTAAGAGA
>Ga0210059_1007102_pt1 | contig 17859 bp, 15 predicted proteins | sample Ectturendosymbi2_FD_188042 | JGI IMG/M metagenome (GOLD analysis project Ga0210059, IMG submission 188042) | Ecteinascidia turbinata endosymbiont from Florida, USA - Sample 2 (SPAdes) (version 2) | ecosystem: Host-associated > Tunicates > Ascidians > Unclassified | place: Key West, Florida... | reverse complement strand
TGCATGGCAATGCAATTAAGCAAAGAGTATTTGCCGAAAGGGCGGTGTTCCGCTTCCTGTGGGTATGTGCATTCCACCTTTTCTTCAATGACAACAAATTGGCAACGAAGGTTCTGTTGTCTAGCAAAAATGAACGTTGCTATTATTCTTTTCAAAGAGATTTACTATTTCAAATGACTTACCTAATGCAGTGTGGTCTATGGTTTGTCGCCGATTGTCACGTTATTTTGTAAAATTGGCCATTTTGGTTGGTGATACCTTGTGTGCAATAAAAAACGCGTACACAAAGCGTTTTTTAGGGGAAACAGTTCTGCTTGTTTTTGAATTAATATAATTTCTTTCGACTTTCAAAATATTTGCTATGATCAGACGGCCTTGATAATGAAAATCATTTTGTTTTACTATAAATAATTTGTGATTGGTAGTTTGCCACTGATTGACAGGGATATTTGACTCTACGCGTACCCTACGCGCTTTTCGGGGAGGTGGATTGCGTTTGTTTTTGAAATAATTACGTTTTTTTGCCTTCGTTATTTTCTGTGGTTACATGGGTTTGAATAGTCACAATCATTTTGTTTTAAATGGTTTCTGACTGTTAGTTTGCCACTGATTACTGCAAACAAATTTTGCCAAAATTGGCTAAGCTCACCTGATGTGTAACAAAAAAACGGAAAATTTGCCGAAAACAAACAAACTTTCAAGTCCGAACCTCATGTACTTTCTATTGCTAACCTTTGATAGCACATCTGCAATTTTCGACCACAATGGGTGTTGTACAAGTTTTTGTGTCACTAATTTGCCTATACCCCACGCTTTTTTTCGGCATGGACCTGTGTTTCTTTTATTTATAATAAATTTTTTCGACATTCAACAAGGTCCTTTTTTATGGTCAGATAAGTTTGAAAATGATTTCTGAATTGTTGTAAAAGCCATTTCTGCACTGGAAACGTCCCAGTAAGCTTGGGTGGGATGAAAATGCGATATAGACAAGAATGGCAGTGGTTACTGACCCTGTTTTTTAAAAAAAGCTACCTGAGCAGGGTTTAGAGAAACATTAAGAAACGAAATCTGCAGTAATGGGATGCTGTCGGCAGCAAATTTAAGCATCACACGTTCGATAACGAAATAAACGTCGTACTAGCAATACCTCTTGTGGCCTATACCAAACTTGCACCAGAGGGGACATCTTCAAACACATGCAAGGATTCCAGCGTATATCAACTATATAAAGTACAGTTGTCAACGCTCTGAAAATCGTAGAGATAAAAATGTAATTACCAATAAATGTGGCAAGTTTTCTGGTTTGAGTGATCGTCAAAATTCTGCTTTCGATAAGTGTGTCCGCCAGAATGCCGACGAGATTACAGGAAACGTAGCCAGCCAAATAAGGCAACGACGCGATGAAACCGTCCTGAAACGAAAAATTGGTGTGGAAAAACTATTGCTGAACAAAAGACAAAAACAACAAATTATTATTGACATTAAAGCTTAGACAAACATAAAATAACCTGTGGCGATTTCGATAATGTTAAAAATTAGATCGATAAGTTTCATTCATTCAGCCAACGCAAGCACGCTTCTGAAATCAAACACAGAAAAACCAGTAAGTCTGCGGAAGTCGAAATTTGCTACAGCTCGCTACTGTATACGCAAGTCAACACGACACAAAACGCCGGCAAGGCTTACACTGTAGTAATAACCTGCAAATTGAGTGAAAAAACATCAGACAACACATTTACCGATGGTCTTGAAGATTTTTAACTGCGATTGGTAGCTGTAGCCAGGAAAAAGTGATAGCATGCATGAAAGAACAAATCAAAGTGACTTATCATGATATCAAGCAGAACAGATATTATTTGACGGTTGAAACATACGCTGACGACAGCCGTGACATTTAGACGGAAATTTCCATTTATCCGGCAACCTCAAAAATATGACCGATTTATACGTCAAAATCCTGAAAACTGTTGGCTTTACATTGAAGTTACGAAACAATCATGGTATGTAGGTAACAAGCAATTTCAAGGTGCATTGGCCCAGATCTTACTGTACACGGTCTTTCTTTTTGGCGCCAGTAAGTATACAGTTCCGATGGCCAGTTGGAAGCCAGAGTGAACAGCACTTCCGCCAGTTTCTATTTTGCTACTTTATTTTTCAACCCACCTGTGCAATGCAACTTTTTCGTCGGTTTCAAAACTTTTGCACCCATCTCATAAACGCTTGTCAGATGCGAATTCAAAATTTAACCTGTTTTGCAATGTCACCGATTAAATTCCAACCCTCAAAACACGTAAATTGTTTTGGCAAAGTCTCTTCAAGCACATTTCATGAATAAAAAATTTAAAACAGTGGTGTGCAAACACTATTTTCACTCAGCATTTACAACAAATTAGGACTCTGATGTCGTATTTATAGCTCGTAAAGTGATTTACAATCATTTTTACGCCTTGAGAAAACAAACACCTGCGTTCAACACGTAATTAACAGGATAAAATTAGGTCAACTAGATTCTGGCAGAAAACTACCGCAGCATGGCATGTATTGCGAAGGTCGAAGAACGCGAGATGCGATTAACAGCCAAAACTGCACACATTCAGAAAGCTGGCAAGTGCAGCAGCGGTGCGAGAAGTTACGGTCTCATGATCGATGGACTCCGGGTTATTAAATCCTTTCTAGCAAATATCATAGTATGTAAAGTATACTGAAAGATATTATAGTACTACCCTGCATGGCAAAAGTGCAATCACTAAAAACACCGTGCGTCGAAACAGGATGCAAATACAATTTTTTTATTTTATTTCTCGAAGTGAGCGCACAAAGCTTGGATTCGTTTGTTTTTTCGACTTTAGCTGCACCATAAAAATTCTTTCTGGCATGCGCAGTGCGACCAAACGGAAACTGTAAAAAGACCACTGGTTCCTTGTTGCAGGACTGCCCAGACGATTTACCAGTTAATTTAAATGCTAAGCTGGTTTCACGCTGAAATCGATGAACTGGTAATATTCGTGCAAAATAATTGTAAATTGCAATCTTCTGAAGCTTGGTCAAATCAGGAATGATATCTTTAACGATCGGTAGTTTCTTCCCATGTTTGCTTCCTACAAGCATTGCGACATTACACGAGACCGTTTTAAAATAATCACTAACAAAGGTATCTTTCTGGACCAGATAGAGGGCAGAGGCATTAATTTACGTTGGTGAAACCAAAATAGCAGCGTCTGCATAAACAGTAGGTAATAGCCCTACGACAGCACTCACGGGTTAGTTATGTGCTGCACAAACGTTAGCAACACCGCAGTAAAGCTTGGTAAAGCCGCAGTAAAGCAACATCGCAGTAAAGCTTCCCCAACACCGCAGTAAAGCTTGGTCAAAAAACACTGCAGCCTTTCAAAAAAGCATTTTTTTGCACTTGCGATCAAAATAATTAGAACAAAAATCGAAAAACCACATCGGTAGGCTTTTGCACCCAATGAGTTGCTTGATTTCACGCTGGACCGTCGGAAAGTGTGAAATGGTAAGACCGCTGTGGCTTCAACAGTGTGACACCGTCAATATGCGCGACCTCATTCAACAGATTTTGAAAAAAGTCAAATCTGAAGCGAACACAGTTGCACTTCAGTGAAATCCTTGTCAAATGCTTTGCAAACTTCGGTGGGTTTGGTAACTACCTGCGTAATGTCGTACCCGAGAACGGTGGAGAGAAAGAGCGGCAGAGAAGTTAATAAGAAGTATAGACCCCAGTTATTGGTAAAATAAACGGCATTTATCGTCCAAACTACTTTGCTTGTTGCGATTTCTCTCCAAGGCACTGATAGTGGCGTTCTGTTCTGAAAAGCAAAGTACATTTGCCAAAATCAATCATCCAAATCTTATAAAACGCGAAATAACATCAAGTTTATAAACGATTGTTTTGAAAAAAAAATTTCCTAGCTTACAATCATGTCAAGCGCTCCACGAAGAATAAAATGGCGACATCCGTGTTGCGACTTACAAATTTTTGGTTAAGATTCAACTCACAAAGACTAATCTAAAATGATAACTATAGCTGTGTGAACCTGACCACTGACCAACAAAAAGAAAACATAGCTTACTAAAATATTTACAAAATGAAACCTGATAATCATTACTCAGAAAAGGTATGAATTGAGTAAGTAAAATACAGGTGCATCTAACAAAGATTCGCAAAACATGTTTCTTCGTGTCATTCTATACAAGCGGGGTTTCCCAGTGAAAACTGCGGGGGTCCCCACAGGGAATGGCAAACTTTTTCTTTAAACCCTCAGGTTCACAAACGGCCACCACTTTGGCTAACGACATAACGGCAGACGAGGGTCCCCAAACCAATATCTTTAAGAATAGGGTTTCCCGGGCTGGAAATATTAAGAACCACTGCTTTATATCAAGAGAGGTCTCGAAGGCTACAGGTCTCGGTCACAAGCCTATTGTCTTGAGACTTTGAATATCGCAAAGAAATGCTGAGTAAAACTTCTGTAATTCAAATATTTTTTGTATGCTGTGTCTGCAGGTAAGAAACAAGCGAAACAGGTTGGAATGATGGCAGAAATTCGAAAGAAATTTGACTCAGAAGTGATGACGACACATTTTTTGAAAAATTTCGGCAAAATCCACAAATTTTGAAGTCTCGAGTCTCGGTCTCGAGTTTCAAGTCTCTAGTCTCGGTCTTGGAATTTTTGGTGAATTCTCGGTCTCGAAGGTTACGGTCTACCAAGCAAACCGCTTCAAACAGCGGCAGACTGAAAAGTTCCTGACTTGTTCAGAACGACAAGTAAACCACAGCTACGCGTGTCAGTACGGCAGAACAGATGTATTTCACTCTAAACGAGCATCTTCAGCCATCAGTGAAAATACTGCGCTACTTCTTCGAGAACAGACAAAATAGGTACAAAATTCAAGCAATGCAGCTAAAAAAGGCCAAGACAGAAAAGTAATAGTAGATACAAGTTGTTAGTAGGTAACTTTTCATTTGCGTTGAATTCAGCGTGGTATGTGGTTACAGAGAGCGCAAGAGAGAGCTTGATGAATGAAATTGCAGATGGCTTGGTCCTAATGACCGAGTCTATGGAGGAACTGAATGTAAAATTTCAAAAATGAAAGGCTGTGTTTGAGAGCAAGGGGAGGAAGATAAGCCTTGGGAAGACCGTGATGGTGAGTGGGTCAAAAGAAGAATTACTGATTAGTAAGATCGACCTTTATCTTATGGCAAGTGTGGAGGCAGTGTTATGGCAAACTCGTTGTGCACAGAGTGGGGAAAATGCATTCATGGGAGACCTGCAAAGGTAAAGAGGATGAAACCCAGCATGGCTAGGCATTTCATTTGTGGAAGTTGCAAAGAACGGATCAGATGGTGGAGCCAGTGAAGAGTTATGTCATAGAGTTGAAACTAAAAGGATTCCGCTATTTGGGGGATAAGGTGGATGCTAATGGGTGATGCGAGGCAGCGATGACCGCAAGTGCTAGAGTTATATAGATGAAATTTAGTAAAAGCGGTGAGTTCCAAAGAGGGAGAAGGTTCCCACTGAAGACAAAGGGAAACTTTTTTCGAAGTTGTGTGAGACCAGCAAAGTTGCATGGATGCGACACGTGATGTTTGAGAGAAAACGAAATAGCGATTTTGAGAAGGGAGAAGTATGGTGAGAGCAATGTGTGGGGGCAAATTGATGGACAGGAAGAACACAAAGTTGGGTTTTACAGAATACGGTGAATAAGTTGGGTTTACAGGATAGGCGAATAAGTTGGTAAGTGCAAACGGGATACATTAGCATATGCATGCATGTTTTGGGGAAGGATGGTGATGATGTACTAAGAAGAGCGTTAGACTTCAAAGTAAATCGACGAGGAAAAGGACAACCAAGGAAAACGTGGAGAAGGCAGGTGGAAGAGGAAATCAGAAAATTTAGTCTGAATCAAGAGGACGCTTTGAATGGGATAAGGTGAAAAAAAGGATTAGAATTAACTTAGGTCATCCGGTCATCTCCGCATAGGGCAGTGTTTCCCAAACTGGGGGTAAATTACCCCCGGGGGTTGTATGCAATTCTTCGGGGAGATAGCGCGGAACCGAAACCACAATGTTGTTCTGTATTATGTGCAATCACTACAAAATATTGAGTGTAATGAGACATAATCACTACCTGGATTGGGGTAACGGCTCGAACAAGTTTGGGAACCACTGGCATAGGGGATAAAACCGCATTAGAAACCTGCACTACTGCTAATTCATCAGAGTTCGATTTCAATTATGGTATACTGTAACAAGCGTGGTATCCGACGATTCAACAAAACGTTGCAATCAACAACATTTAAAAGATATTTCTGGTCACGAAATAAACGTATCCGACAAAAACAACTCGTCAATGCAATAGAAACGGTGGTGAATCATAGACCCTTACCATCTCAATACTGGATTCGATATACTCGCGCTCTTTGAGAGAAATTGTTGGGTGCTGGGAGGGCGAGTTATGGGCAAAACGAAACCAAATGCAAGACCAGACCACACCAAGGACACCTGATTTCAAACAATGACAACATTATACGTATCACGTAAATATGAAGCACATTCAGCAACGCGTTACCACATATGAGTGTAATAACGAGCACAACATTCTCGAAAATCTTGCAATTCATGCTGCGGGACACTACCCGTCAACTAGAAGCATTTACAATCACATGCCCGCTGCACGGATAGCCGTTGCGGTAGGAAAAGGATTAGAGGCAGAGATTAAATAAGCGTGATGCACATAAGATCACAGTGAAAATGACATTGTTTTACTTATTTTTCAATTTCATGCACATTGAAAAGCAAGTGGTTTCAAAAAAGAGATCAAAGGATCTCTTTTTTGTCGGCAACAGTGCGTTTCACTTTCGGATGCGTTTGATGAACCTTAAGCAAGCGTAGCTCAATTAAAGCCTAAATTGGGAATGAAACATTAGTGGACAAGGTTCCCACACATTTTCAAAAACTATTTTCCATACTTTTTCAATACCTTTTCACTACTAATTAAAAGACTTTAATACCATCATTCAGCTTCATTTCTCAAAAATTTCACTTATGGTACACAATGCAAAAAACATCTGCAGAACTGTTGTCAGCAGTGAAGAACAAAAGTTTAATAAAAACTGGTTGGATTTAGAACTTCCATACTTTTTCAATACTTATGCACATTTTGGCCAAGTTCAATACTTTTTCAAAGTCTTGACAATCGATTTCACAATTCAATACTTTCAATACCACGTGGGAACCCTGAGTGGAGCTCATTTTCAAACATATTTGGCAGACTTACCCAAGTGCAAGAGTTGTGCTGATAGAGTCGTGCTGATACGAAAATTAATGTTCACGACAACAGGCAACCATGACCCAACAAAACATACCAAATATATAGAACACCGAAGGCCAGCCACCCATCACGTCAGATACACATAAAAGAGCAGAAATCGGTTGAGCAAAGACAGTGCCAATGCCACTTCCAGCCAGTGCAAACGAAACCAATCGGCTCCTTTCCAGAGGCGGAGCCCACACACCCAGCATTGCATGCATGGAGGGAAAGGTAACACCCTATAAAGAGTGAGGAAAACAGTGACATACAATCCACAAGCAAGACGAAATGCAACAGCAAAGCGTTTCAACCTCAAAGCAATTGTACAGAATCATAAGCTTTGCACACAAGTAAGGTTATTTCCACTTTTGCACACCTTCACTGGTCACAAAATTGTGTCTGGTCAGGGTGTGCGTAGATTTTTTCATTGATGGAATGGTCTGATTCGAAAACAATGGACATCATGTGAGATTATCACGCTACAAATGCTTTTCACGCATTTGCAGGTAAATGTACCAACAACGATCAGGAATTTTTTGGAAATCGGTTTCGTTTCAGTATTTTAAGCAGGACAACCCATTTGTGACGAGTTCTACGAACATTAAAAATTATCCACGACTGTCAAGGAATGGTGCATTTAACAGTGAAAAGCTTAATATGCGGGAGCTTTGTTTGTGCATTGAACGAGAACGCAACTCAAGTGTGTGCTACTGTTTGCCTGCCACAATCTCAGCAAAATTATAGTGCTTTCGCAGTCAGGTTCGAAGTCATGATGTACAGTTAAATGTAAATATTTTCCAAAGTGTGCAAAAATAAGTAACAGCGTGTGCGATCAAGATCGACAATTAACAAGTGTGAGGGTGCCACTGTCACAAGTGCCAATACTACCGCTCAAAATGCAAAATGACAATCACAGGAGCAAGTTAAAAGAAAATTGGAGCATCAGCATGCACCTTACGGCTTCTTTCGCAGTATACAACTTGCAGGAACTCTAGAACACTTTCCATCAAGCTAAAGTTTATTTGCAAATCAAATTTTTTCCAACGCCTTTTTGCGGGATTTTGATGAGAACACATAATCCCGAACATACTTTTCACAAATAATTTTTTTTGTTCACATATCAGTTTCAAAAGTGAATTTAAAAAATCTAACCTGCTGAAACTGGACGAAAACCGTGTTGATAATAATAATTCAACATGCACAATAGCAGGAGTTGTATGTTGGAAATTTTACGACACTCATTAGCTAGACTTTCTTCTCAAAACTGTTTTGGTAAGCTCGGCACATTAACACCAAACACAAGGATAACGCAGTACCACAACAAGTCCCAAGTGGCTTCAGCACGGTGTGAGCAGACAGTGCAAGTGTATAAGGATAACACGGCCTGGTTTCTGATAATCGAGCTTGGAGCACAATAGTCTACTTACAGAACCCGAAGAGCAAGGTGACCAACTTGGAATGGTTGCGACACATTCCCACCATAACACTCTAAAGCAGCGTTTCTTAACCTTTTTCTACCTCAGCACCCCTTTTGGTCACGCCTAAGCAGTCCAGAACTCCCTATCATTGGCTAACACCTAGTTACTGTACGGATAAAGTAAAGTCGATGAAGTGTAAAAATATGCTGCAAAACACGTTTGTCCAAGCGTGTTCCTTTTACCTTTGACCGCCACATATGTGACCTTCCCCAGCACCCCAGGTTAAGAAACCCTGCTCTAAAGCATGTCCTATACACATGCTTTTCAGAATCCAGCGTGGCAGGTCTGCCAGCCAAGATACGGTAAAGTTGTCAACAACAACGTTCATGTAATAGTTACAAAGCAGATAACCTTGAAGAAAAACAATTACGTTGGAGAAAATATCCACTAAACATAAATTGTTTTGCATGCATAGTGAAAAGTAATGAATTCATACCTCTCCGATTCCTTCGGCAATTCTTACTGCAATCAGAAGGGGAAAGCTTGTTCTTGCAGCCAAGGGAGTCATTATTGTCAGAATAGACGTGCACAAAACACCTCCACCAAAAATCAGTTTTCCTCCAAATCTATCAAAATACCAACAACTCTGTAAACTCAGTGCTGTACCAGCGTTTCAAACAGAGTTGATGAAAATCGTGATTTTAAAAAAAATCCAAAAATAGGATTTTTTGAATTTTAATCAGAAATTTTTTGTTTTTTTTTAAATTGATGTGTAGGGGGTGGTCACCTAACCCTTGTAAGTTTTAATTTTAATGCATTTATTTTATGTAACTTTTTTGTGCTTTATCACCTTCAAGTACTGCAACTAGAAAGCTGAACTTTCCCTTAAACTTTCCTTCCACTTATGCAATATCCCTAAGGGTCATTTCATATAATTTAGCCCAAATTTCTGAAATTTGAAAGCACATGTTTTAGGTTTTCGTTCCTTTTCACATATGTTTATGCCTACAGACTTTTATGAAAATTCATACAGTACCAATTTTATGAAAATTGATTGAGCGATTTTTGATTTATCACTGCTTTTGTATTTTTACCACACTAGATGGCATTCTCACTGATGAGCAACACAAAAATGAGTATAACTCATAATGAAATTGGTGTCTATCCCCATGTTTTCTAGGATGGGCTTTCTAAATATACAGTTTAAATTCACCTAAGACCAATACTTTTCATGATATTTGCATTTTTACTCCCCTACATTGCTCACCCAATTTGGGATGGATGCCGAAAAATATTTTAAAAAATTTTTGCTGGTTTAGATAGAAGACATGCCTATGTTTCCAAAGATATTATTCTCAAGACTAACATTTACCAAGTTCTGCAAAAACATCACAAATAAATGCAAAAGAGTTGGCTCTAAATAAATTTCTTTTGACTGCTCCATGACATCACAAGTGACATTCACATACTATCTGTTACTTAACAGTCTTGTGAATTGGTAGCTCATGACATCATGGTAAATACCTGTAATATGATAGAAACTGCCGTTGATGGCTTACATACGGGTTGTCTTTTAGTGTTTCTTATGGAGCTTCTGCTTCTTAACAGTCCTTTTAACAGTTGCAGGTTGATGTGACCTAGCTAACTAAAGACTTCAGGTTTCTTTTTGAGTTCAAAGCACCTCATTCAATTGAAGTGTTGGAATGCAATGAATGGTAGATCTTATTAGATTGCCAATAAAGTTTTAGAGGTTGGATAAACTTAAATAAATTCAGTTAAAACATATTTGAAAACATTCATATGGATACATCATCCTGAAAACACACTGATAATAATGATCCTGATGCACTGATAATAATGACAGTCGCCCAAAAGTTAGGTTGAAAGTAACCCAAACGTACTTTTTAAGAATTTGCATAGAAACGACCTTTGTATTCAGCCCAAGCTCATAATATTCAATGTCAGCGTTTATAGAATTTTTTTGCAGCCCGGCACATATCTTTGCCCCACTAGAAACTCAGGACCAGGTTACTCAGAGGCGGCTACCACTGCTAAAGTAGTTTTGGCACACTGTTGCAAGCTGCGAGTTTATATAACAGCATCTAAGTGCAAGTGCTTGTGACATACATATCTGATGAAAGCAACACAATATATCTGTGGCCATGTCATACAGGTCACATGCAGCCCACATGATCATTCTAGATGACCCACTTCAAAATTTTTGTTCCCAACATCCAATTGGATTTGCGTATTATAATAAAAGAACATGTGTACTTAGTTGGATTTTTCATCATAAAACAAAGTTTAGAAAACTTTGCAGACCTCCCGCGACATTCCGCAATATATGCTGACCGTGATAGTAAATAGGTCCCCAACCCCTGATCTAAAAGTGTAGCGTTTAAACGAAAAACAGCATCGGATAAACTAAAACAACCACCGCCATCAGGGCGCAGTAAGACACAAACGCTAGAACAAACATATATCTGCACATTCCATCACCTTTATTTCTTTTCAAAACGCTACAAAGTAAAAACTGTTCATTTTCACCTGCATGACAAAATGTGAATCAAGTATAAACGCTTTGCGCTCAGCGTTTTCACTCTTGTATAGCACTGGTTGGTGTTCAACATGCATGACATCAACTGCATGTTCAAAACTAACGCCAGCTTGAACCAGCAGGAGAGCATACACTCAGAAATACATGCTTTCTAGTTACCACGGCATGGTTGTCAAGGCAAATCACTGTGTGCAACTTCATGCTGCGCATTTGTACTAATACTGTTAATCTTTTCTACTTTGCTTCGTTTTCCGCTGATCATGTGCACTTCCCTCAGAAACTAATTTAAAAATATTGCCGGGTATCATTAACAGCCTTGCAAAAATCGTCACGTGTAGACAACTGTGCTGTACATGGAAGATTTCAGTGGTCATTTTGTTGCTGAGATATTTCAGTCATTCATCTCACAGTTGTATCAAAACTTGGCACAGCAATGTTCATTAGCCTATATTTTCAGACATTCTGACCAAAATGACTTCATTTTTTAGATCATTTCAAAAACATGTCAGTATATGACCGAAAAAAACAGGCTTTAGGGCCTTATTTGCATGCTGACATGCTGAATAGTAACTGACATTTTTATGTTTGGTCAATATTCCTCTTTTAAAGAGCCAAAGCCACTTAACTCCTTGGCGTCTGCTAGGATTCAGCAATTTTCGCAAAAAAAACAGAAGTTTTTGATTGCCTTACCAACGCCCTAGCTCCTCCGCCGATTGCACTAGAGAGCTGTTCAACGGCTCAAATGGATCGGCCAGTCTAGTAGATTGCACTCGAAAAAAAATTTTTTGCTTGGGGGGTGCGGGTTTTTTGTGAGTGACGTCATAAGTGGAGGACTTTTAGGCCACCTTGGCCCACTTTGTCTGGCCCTGGGCGCCAACCGTTAGGTGGTAGTATTTCGCTGAAGTTTTTACTGGAAACTAGGCTACAATCAGAGTCTTTTGATACTTTGGATGACCTTCTGGGGTTTCGGGTTCAAAAGTTGTGATGTAAGTTAGTAAAAATATTTGACTAATTATCTAATTAGTTAATTAATTAATTTTTTTATTTTAGATCATAACTTTTGAACTAGAAACGCTAGAAAGTCGATCAAAGGCTCAAAAGACTCAGACTCGAGTCTAGTTTCCAATGAAAACTTACAGCGAAACACTTTGGCCTAGTGGTTGGGCCCTAGGTCAGGCAACATGAGCCAAAATGACCCTAAAACTACTTCACTTATGACGTCACTCACAAAAAATCTGCAAACCCCAACCAAAAAATTGTTTGAGTGCAATCTATTAGACTAGCCAATCCGTTTGAGCTCTTGAACAGCTCTCTAGCGCAATCGGCGGGGGAGCTAGGGCATTGGTAAGGCAACCGCTGTTTTTCAGGCCGAAATCCAAGTACGAATATATTGTAGATCAGCTCTATAAGTGTTAAACATTTTTTTAATGTTTTTTGTGTTTCTACGCAACCTGATAAAATCTTGAAACTAATATATAGCTGCTGCTGCACTTTTCATTAAGTATATATCAATTTTAACTGACTAGAGCTACAGTAGTTGAGCAAACCACCTGAAAAATGTTTATCATCCATTTGCAAAATTCACCTGCTAGCCAAGTATCCTCCAGGGATCTGAGTCAAAATATATCCATAAAAAAATGCACCGAGAACCAAACCTCTTTGCTCTCCATTCCAGTTGAACTCTCCTCCCTTTGTAATATAAAAAAGGCCGGTTTTACTCCACAACACAAAGATTATTTACTCAATGCTTTTCATTGGTGGAAAAAAAACATTCAAATTTAAAAGTTGGTTGGATCACAAGTACCTTAAAACAGTCTTTAAAGTATTAGTGCCAAAACCACAGCTAAAGAAATTGTTAAGATAAACTTTAACAAGAAGTACATACCGTCATAGTTTTTTGATGACTTGTATTTACAATGCACTCATTGCTTGAGTAGTTGTTTGAATCAATAAGATAACTTGAGTTCACCATGGAAATGATAGCCACACTGAGGTTCACACGAAGTGCGTAAACATTAACAAAACCAAAGAAGGCCAAGTATATCAAACAAAAGCGAGCTGAAAACCACCTCCCAACTGCAACCAACAAGAGCAAAACAAAATCCTTGACATCATTCCCACTAACAATTACAAACTGGAAGATAATATACAACAAACTGCACCTGCCCAAATATGGAAAAAAATTGTTCAAGTTTTGCATGTCTTAACAATTGATGGTTTTAAAAAAAGATTGAGAAAAGGTAACCTCCATGTCAATATTTACTGTTGCAAATACGTTTTTAATGTTTTCCATAAAAAGGTTGTTTCATTAACCTAACACACAACCAATGAGCTAAAAATGGTGAGCAAGCAGTGAGTTGGCTCAAAATAACTATGAAGCAAACGTAAACAACAAATACAAAATACCAGGGATGGCCAAACCTGCTCTATGTATGAGCTGCATATCGTAAAACTCAAGTTACAAAGAGCCGCAACATAAATCTGAAAACATGAATATATTTGCAATCTATGCTTCTGTGACATCATAATTTTTTTGGAACGACTTACAAAAGTAATACTGTACAGCACGCTAGTCATCACGGTACCATTTTACAATATTTCTACACTTTACTATCGAAATAAAAAACAAAAAAATATATATAATTTTTCAGAAAGCTCAAAGAGCCTCATGCAATGGTTCGAAGAAACCGCATGTGGCTCGTGAGCCGCAGTTTGGCCACCCCTGCAAAACACGAACAAATTTTCTTAATGTCTGTGATGTCTCCTTTCTTGCAATTTACAAACTTTTATGATATGAAAATAGTCAGTGATTATGTTTACCTCTTTATAATCACAAAGACTTTTACACCATGCCATACTAACAATATCATGCTGGAAAAAAATCTTAATTATGTTTGCTATGAAAACAATGAATTAAGACATAACCCAACACACTAACAAAAATTGTTAATTAGAATACTTCTTTGGTTTACCATAGATAATCCATCATCAGTGGTTAGAATTTATGCAACACCAGCATCTTTTAAGACAGTGGTTCCCAATCTTTTTTGAGCACAATCCAAATATGAGTTTGGTGAACACCTTGTGACCCAGTGACACAAACCTCAAACAGTGTATGAACAAATTATTGATTGTGTGGATGATTTTTGGTAGTTTCTTTTGTTGCGATCGGAAATCCCGAGCAGCATGTGTGCAAAGCTTCGCACCGTGGCAGCAAGCAACAATAGAGTTCACATGCCATGATCACTCTATTATTGCTTGTTCGCGCCACATATATGTATGGTGTTGTCCTTCACGCACATCCCGTTCGTGGTGAATTACACATTTAACACAACACAACCGGAGAGGTTGCAACACTTTCTAAGTTCAATTTCAATGTCAGCAATATATTCTTTTCTCAAGTACCTACATTACAAACAGACAAGCAGTGGTGACATGGAAAATATAAAACTCAGGTTTGGATTAGAAATAGATCGATATATTGGCCTGGCCGATATAATCAGCCATCGGCCAATATTTGGGTTTTGCTGATATATCGGTATTGACCAAAACAGCCAAGGATTTTATCGGCCTCAGTAGGTGTTGACAAAACGCTGTTATATTCCTCATGCATCCAGACAACTTGCGCAAGGAAGCACTACGAACCAAGTCAAGACAGTTATCTTGCAGCAACACTAGCAGGTGTGTTTTCATGAACAAGCAGACAAGAACCATGAAGCACATGTTGGCCGTCGCAGCCAAAACAAAAGCATCATCATTAATCAGATTAATTAAAAATCATAGTAAAATATTGAAATTGCTACAATTTAAAAATTTTTAACTCATAAATCCTAATTTTGACAGTTTTTGAAAAAAAGGTAAGGCATAGAATACATATTTTTGATAATGAAGCAGAAAACAAGATTTAAAAATTTCGGAAATATCGGTTATCGGTATCAGTCCATGAATGGCCGATATATCGGTATCGGCCCCAAAAAAGCCATATGGGTCAATCTCTAGTTTGGATCGCCTCTTCACAACCCATTTTATGACCCTTTACAACCTTTGTTTGGGTTGCAACCCATACTTTGGAAACCACTGTTTTAAGAGATATGACAAATGGTAAACCTCATTTTTTGAATGATCTAGACCCATTTCACCAATAAATCTAAAGACCATGTAGGAAGCAATCAATGTCAACTTACAACAAGAAATAATTTCATAAATATATAAAAATTCCACCAACATTGTGGGCAAAGAAAACTTCATAAAAAAATAATAAAAACTTTTAAAAGTGAAACACTTCACTTTTGAAAAATTTGCTCATTATAACTGAAAACAAGCAAAAATTAAAATTTGCTTCTTTTCATCTCAAAGTTAATAGAGATATTTTCAAGAACCAACTGCATACATTTCAAGTACCAGTGACATGCCGTTAGGATACTTCACCTGTTCCAAATATTTTAGTCAACGTCAGTGAGCTGATGAGCACAGTTTTAAAATTTTCATCTGAGCTTTTAAAGTATTATCAAAGCATGAAGTACTAAATTGAGACACAACTAAAATATTGAAGTTCAGTTCACTAAAGCAAGTCACAAAGCAAATAATCATCTTTACAAATGTAGATTTAATTAACACAGAGCCAAAATAAAACTATGAGCTTAAAATGCATCCACACTCTTACCTCCCGGAGGAATTTCTACGAATGTTTTTGAATATTTGATAGGAAAATCTTTTTTGCAAGGAAGTTCATTGTCACAATCTGTACTCATATTTTGCTTGCTTATGACAGCAATATTTTTGTTTAACTTTGTATAATAAATAAATTAAGCAAACACATCTAGCCCACTAAGCAATATCCTGACAAAAACAATTCTGTATATGTCACAACACTTTTAATCTTGATTTTTTACACAGTTTTCTTTTAATGCCAGTGCATAATCAATCTTTTCAAATTACAGCTGATTCAAACCCTAGGAAATGCAATTGAGAAAGATTCATTTGCATTAGAAGCCACATAGTTGCATGTGATCATTCATCAAACAAAGGTACTTCTAAACCACATTTAAGTAAATTTATTAGAATTTGAAGCACAATGTTTATCCTGTAACTCTGCTGTAGAATACTGCAAATTCAGCAGTATATCGACTACGTAGGTAGCAAGTTACACAAGGTTGGTCAACTGCTAGGCTGGCAACTAGCAACTATGGCTATTCCAGCCAAGCAGCTCTGTCACTGATCATGCTTTATGGGTATATGACTCACAGCATGGTTAAATGTTGCTTTGCAGTTAAGACTTGCGATATGATGGTTTCAATGCCCTTAAACTTGACTAACACAGAAATGCAACATTTTCATTTAAAAAGCAATAAATTGAAATGAAATAATGGTGATAATTTGGAACTGTTACCTGCTATGATATAAGGGAAGTCTGAACATGCTTTCTGTTTGTGGTGATTAAACCGAAATGTGCTGAATTGCATGTCTTAGTGGTTTAGCCAGCTATAGTTGACCTTACGTAGCAGTAGCCAGCTACCAGACACTTCCTAAGATTTTTCACATGCATTGCAACACAGTTGTAAGAGCTGATGGTGTAGGCGTAGGGGTGTACGTTCACCCCCAAAAAGTTTTGATTTGTTAAAAATTTGAGCACAGAAGTTTTGACATTTTTTAACAATATTAGTGAAATTATACTTTGTTTCTAATTGGAATAATGTTTGCTGCTAATAATACTGTAATCTGACCATACTCTTGTCTCTTCAACTTCATTTGCTAACACCATGGCATCTGGTTGGAAACGACTCATCCATGAAACTCACCCCACTATGGTCCATGGGTAAATCTCTATTTCTTTACGATTTGTATGTATAAACGTTGTTTTCTGCCCTTGCTACTTGGTGTTATACTGAAATGTGTTAAAATGCATTCAACTGCTCTCAGCCTCATAACCTTTATTGCTGCTCGCTTCCTTCACATGCTCATCTGTATATGCCTCAACTCTTCACCCATTTCTTGCCCACCATCATCTGTGTTATGTTGATGTTTATTTTGCATGTACTACATAATGTTCTTTACTAAGTAAAAAAAACAAACAAAAACATAGTGCTTTAGTTTGTGAGTGTTAATGAATAACTGACTTGTAAAATGTTTGGTAAAAAATGATGTATATAATTAAGGCATTTTATTTATGTGCTTTATTGTACACTGGGGAGAATAGAGTATGCAGTTGTTATAACCCCTCAGTTGTTGGTATAGATGAGAAGTGACAATGGAGGCTATGAAGCAGAAAGCCATGCAGCAACTATGACATTACAGAACAGAGGCATGTACCACAGGGAAAAAAACAATTTTTACCAACACAGATCATGAAGAAACAACAACATTACCCATGGATCATTATGGAGTACCTCAGCTGCATTTATGTTCAATCTTCTTCAGGGCACATAGAATACCAGCATGAGGTTAAAAAGACAAAGGTGGAAACAGATTACAAAAGGTTTAACAATTAATAATAAAAAGTAGGTAGTGTCTACATTACCAGCGATATTCTGGTGGCAACAGATTGGCTGGAGCT
>Ga0210059_1007101_pt1 | contig 17861 bp, 5 predicted proteins | sample Ectturendosymbi2_FD_188042 | JGI IMG/M metagenome (GOLD analysis project Ga0210059, IMG submission 188042) | Ecteinascidia turbinata endosymbiont from Florida, USA - Sample 2 (SPAdes) (version 2) | ecosystem: Host-associated > Tunicates > Ascidians > Unclassified | place: Key West, Florida... | reverse complement strand
CCTTAGCACAATTTGCTTGTTGCAAATGAAGTGTAACACTCGTAACGTAACAAGGTAACAGATCACTCCACCACTAGTTATAATCGAAATCTTTATATAGCTATGTAAGCATGTGCGGAATTGTTTTGCGTTTTAACAAATGTCAGCAACAAATTTGTGTTTAGGCGATTTCCGTTAAGGGGGGGGGCTCTAGCCCTCTCAGCCCCCCCTGCGTGCGCCTCTGAATACAAGAGAAGACTTCTTACGCGTCATGGGGAATAGTTCTTTTTAAGTGGATATTGTGTAACACAGCTGTGATGTTGGCTTCTGCTGGCGGCATAGAGTTCTTCGGCGGACGGTTGTCAAGAAGCAGTTCGCACTAAATGTGCAGCAGTGCTCCTTTTGCGCGCTAGCTAATTTTTCTGAGCAAACAACGGTAACCGTAAGAGATATACTAAAAACAAATTTTTGCTTGCTCGTTAATTACGTTGATGTAGCCTTTATTGAATTAAGCCTTTTTAAGTAAATAATCCATGACCGTATTGCACGATTTCTCCTGGTTATGCAATTAGTGCTTTTAAATACGATCCTAGTTATAGAAATGGATTGCTGGACTGCAGTAGTTTTCGAAAAAGAGTGAAGCAACAATGACACAAGTGGAGCCAATGCTCTGATCAACCTGTGCTGTCCGGTCACTGGTGGAGGTTTATGCTTTATGCTCAGAACCGGACATTGATTCAAACTTAGTGTTTTTTGACTGATGGCAAGCAAACGCAAATGCTGCAAAGTCCTGAAGTTTACGAAAATTTATCTAGAATAAAGTTCCTTTCCTTAGGTTGTTATATTTGATACAGTACGCTACTTGTCCTATGGCAAGTTAACAAAAATAGGGCTAACGGCAGGTTTTTAGCTTTTTCATTTCAAGGCAGGTTGTTCCGTTGCAAGTGCACACTATGGTCGTTCGAAGCTCACGTTGATAGTTTTGATAGCTTTTGTTGTCAAATACGATCTATGCAAAACGCAACAAGAAATCTTCCACACTCCATTATGAAGCAAGATACTGCGTAAATGTCTTTGCTTAGCAGCCTCTGCATAAAGATGAGCCATTGGAAAGTACTTAAAATGTCTATGTTATAATTAGATCGTTTAGTTATTGTGCGTTGTGCTTTCTGTCGGTATCGATTACGTCTGTTCGCGCATTCAAACTTTTACTTTCGCGTTTCCGGTGATAAGATTTCGTTCGAACCGCTGGCAGTTTCGACGTACACCTGGAACAGAAGAAGGACCGGTGATAATATGGTCATTTTTGGCCTGTGTTGCGCTAAAATAAAAACTTCAGAAAATATCATTTCTGTGTTTTATTTGTCCACGAATGTTTTTCTGCATTTTAACAATTTTCGCATTTGAATAATTTGGGCAATGTTTGTCACAAATATTCTTTGATCTAGCGAAGGCAAAGCGTTTTTGTTAAGGGCTGCCATAGCTCAGTGTGGCAAAGTATTCAGCTTTCAATCACAAAAATAGGTGATTGATACACAGCCAGTGGGTAACAGTACAAAAGTGTTAACGCCTAATGCCTGTGAAAGAAACTCAATTCATACTTGATACTGTCACGAATAGTAGCCAAATAAAGCCATTTGTTCCCTTTCTAACTGCTTTTTTCAAGTCTGTGTTGAATCTTCATTTTGTCCAAAACGGCTGAGCAGTTACAACAAAGGCTCCTCATATTTCAACTCAGCATAGGAAAATCAAAGAGAATATTGCAATTTGGTTGTCTGGGTTCTTAGCACATAATGTGCACAAAATTGTGGTGAAACCTCACACAAATTTTGCTTTTCCGAAAAACTACATTTCGTATATCTCATTTTTATTGAAAACCACATGTAGGTAGAGTTAGATCATCGTTTTACTCAGTCAAGTTGCGTTTATTGCTGCTTCCTTAAGATCTCAAATTTGGTCCGAGATTTGTCCCCAAAATTTACTCTTTATTTCTGCTTTCACAAAACCTTTGCAACAGCGGATGGCTGCTTTCCGCTACCATAAACCGACGCCTATGCTGCCAGAAGCGTGTTGTCCATCCATTTAAAGCACGTTCCCTGTTTACCGAAGTTTGAGTCTTCGTCCTACGTAAGCATCTTCAGCAATAGCGCGGAAATGACCAGATTAAAAGACGTAGTAGACTTTTTTCAAAGCATTGCCAAGCAAAAGTTGTAACAGTGCGGTAATAATGGTAAGTGTATGCAACAACGGATTTTATTTTAGCAGGGTGCGTTTGCTGACAATTTTTCTCAGCCAAATATTTAAATCTAAAGGCGAGAGCCAACATAACGTCATTGCACAAATATTTACAAAGGATGCTAACTGTTGATATCCAGAGGGTGTTGATATCCAGAGGTGTCGATATATTTTGCCTGTTGTAAATCAAGATATCGCAATTGGACTACCACTACAAAAATGTTGTGGTTTGTGAACCTCGAACTTTTAACAGGTTTGCGCCGTTCCGTACGCCTCATTAAACACGACGTTTGTCTGGGGCTTCATTCTCGTCAAGCTCTGTCTCTCACAGTTCTGGTTTTATATCTATAAGTTGTGCAGGCGAAATTCTGATTTTATGCAGATGATTTTCAGACGAAATGCCCAACCGGGAGATGAAGGTAAACAATAACCCTTTTCTTTTCAAAACATTCAACCCGCGCATAGCAACAAGCAAACTGCTGGTATATTAATATAGGGCATATATTGCTTATTGTACTGTCAATTTAAAAGCGAGATAGTTCATCCAAACTCGCTTTTTTAAACTCTCGCGCAATGTGGACGATATGCACACTTAAAGCTATTCTCTAGATAGTCTGGCAAATGATTCACATGCATTTTGAATATTGAACGCTTATTTAAAATGCGGTTTCCAGGTGTATTTCTGTATCATGTGTGATGTCACATCTAAACATCTTTGGGAACGAGAGAGCCTCTAAACTGTTTCTAAAGGTGAGTTAGTGACGTCACTAGCTCACTTTATTGGTTAGAACTCACGAAACGTTTGTGGCAGAGAGCCAATGAAGACATTTTTGTGCGCAGGTTTTGATGCACTTTCTGATAAAAACAAAGCATATATATCTTTTAATTTTCGAGTTATCCCATCTTCTTCTTTTGAGCCAGTTGTTCTAACCACTGCTTGGCCGCACTAAATCTCGGGGCGGATGTCAAGCAGCCGTTCGATTGTCTCGTTGTCCAGAACCGTCAAACCGTGCAGTCCATGGGGAGGTCGATGGATTGGACATTGGAGGACAACATGGTCGACAGTTTGAAGTTAGAGTTACCCCATAATGACGTCATACTTATATACTTGTACTTTTCACCGGAAGTGGTCACAGTGACGCCACACATGTGCAAAACGTACATCACCAAATGCGCAAAGTCTTACCCTTTCCAATAATGTATAAGATTTTGATGTAGCTGTTCCGGTTCGTGAGTTATGAAAAATAAGGTTCGTATCAGTAGAGTGTCACATCCCGGCTCCAAAGGTTAACAATATGTTTCGGACAAAAAAATAAACAAACACCCAGCGATACTTCACTTCAAAGGGAAGTTCCTCATTGGGGGCCTGGTGCTATTAACATGGATGTCATTTATTTTTCACCAGGTACATATTGTGTACATCTAATGTGCAGCGGCGGATTTACGATAATGTAGAGATCTGATACTGATACAACACAACAGATTCCATGTCTTAAACCAACTACGTGTGCTACAAAACGTACTTTTGTTAAGGCCCCAACTTTTGCAGCTGAACGATTAACTGGGGTGAACATACAAACTTATATTTAAATAAAAAAGCAGACAGCTGATTAAGAATCTAGATCTAGACAAACCTTCGTCACGGGACTAGAAATTAAAGGCTTTGTATATGCTCAATATTGCTAACCATCTCACCGTTTCATTGACTGACTGCCACTACGAATGCTAAAATATTAATGCATACTGTATCATCGGATGTTCAAGATATGTGCTGATTGCAATACAAGTTGACATATATAAATTTGCTTTGAAAACTGCTGTCCTGTTCATTACTCAGCTTTTTCGCAAAAGTAGATCAAGGCTTGGTGGTTGATCAATAGGTTGGTCGCGGAACAACCAAGGTTCACGCTAATTGATTTACAAACAACACTTGCCTTATTCCGAAATTTTCTCTTAACTCTATTTCTTTTTTTTGCAAATCCGGTGCTCACGCACGTTTTAATTCTTTGCCTTGCACCAAGAGATTATATTTAAAAAAACGACTTCAACAGGAAACACAGGGCTCCGGCTAGTCAAAAGCAAAACGCCACTGCGTTGAACAACAGTTGTTCGCCCAATAGTTTTAAATCCCTCTGTGATGTTGTGCGAGCGCAAGAGTTCATACAAATGCTTGATCATGTTTTTTTTTGACTGAGAAGTAAATATTGTTTGAGCTGCGAGAATATTCTTCAAGCTTCTGCCAAAAAAATAAATAACAGAACATATGGAAATATTTTTTTTTAGCTTGCCCAATGGCTTTCAATGGGCAAAGTTGTTAACGTGATGAAAACTCGCTTAAGCCTCAAAGAAAATCTCAGTACTCTATCATCCATTTGTCAACACTGGTTAAACACACTCCGATTCATCATTGAGTGTGCTTTGATTCGAAAAGCTTGGAGGAGTTGCGGCATTGACAGAATAATAGTTAATTAGGGATAGAAAGATCTTCTTTTGTGATCGTAGCATTGCGGCATTGCCAAGTGTTCAGTTGTATTTAAGAAGTCCAAATGCAAGTGCGGTAAAAGTAACATTAAAATTGTCTTTCCTTGGTGTAAACAATATTGCACAGACAGTTCTTTCAAGATTTTATACTTGGTAACATTGAATGGCTAACAGTCATCAATTCTTTTTATCGCATATCATCCCTAAAACGTGTTGCTATTGATGGTTTGCCAGTTTAAAGCAAGTTATGTTGAAACCAGACTTCTTGCTTGTCTTGTAAATAAGTCTGGATTTTGATCACGTTCAAGTCATGAAAGAGATCAACTTGGGAAAAGTTTTGGAAAGAAAAATATTAGCATTTTGTGTTGATATTTGAATAAGAGGTGGTGATGCCTGTTTAGTAGGCGAAATATATATTCTGTAAGAACTTAGTGTCCGATTCTTTGCTGGGAAATGATTCCTTTCGATAAACAGTGAAAATATTAGCATGTGACTTTCGAGAGCATACTGAAAAGGAATGCACATGGTAAAACTACGAAATAAACGCATTTATCATTTTTAGTCCATGTTTACCATTTTAGGCAATCTGTTCCATACTAGAAATTTACGTTTCTTGTGCTTCACATGCACTGCTGCCTCTCCGAAGTTCAAGAATCGTTTGACCGGGTATTATCTTTCGCGGAGGAGCAAGAACTCCTTTATTAGATTTATTGAAAACAACACGTTGTCGTCAGCAAAGCTTCGGATTCCTAGAATAAAGTAGGCGCCGTTAACCCTAAGTCCACGTATGTTTAATTGAGCGTTGCTGCGCCGTTGCTGTTGTATAAGTATGTCTCCTGGCCTCCCACGCATAAATGCCAGGAAATGAGGCGTAACTGGTCTTGTTCTGCCCACGCAGCAACAGGCAGGGATCTTTGTCACTTAACACTAAATTTACGGTTGTGTTGATTTCGGCATAGAAAAACAAAGATTTCAATTAATTTGCAGATACAGAATGTGGCAAAAGAGCTGAATGATTGCAGCAGATAAATCAGCGAGAATCTTTGACTTTTCTTATAATTTATTGTAGGTTCCAAACCTAATTTTACTAAGTGGATGAGTTGTTCGAAAGTCGCTCGCTGGTCTCAAAGCAAATTAATACCTCTTAAACTAAAAACGTGACAAGTTCGACAGGTTTAGATCATAACACAACTTTAAACTTAGAATGGAAGTTGGAACAATAAAACATACCACCAACACCTTTCGAAACGCAAACTTCTTGAATCAGGCGTCGTTTTCGACACAAAGTGTGCATTGGGCTTTTGACTTACCTTTATACAAGAGAGCCACCGGTTGACTAATCGTTTTGCGTGAAGTTGTTATAGTCGCAACAAAGGTATTTTGGCACTTCTTAGTCAAAAAGCTACGTTGAGAATCATTTGTCTTACAATACTCGATGTTGGCCGAGACCTTGTTTCTGAAGACACTGGAGATGAGACTTTGCCCTGGAAAATGGATGAAAATTGCTCCAAAATTGAAGACTGTGCTTGGAGAACACAGATGACGGCCATGCTGTTTCAGATGCAGAAAATAGCGAAAACAGCGACGATGAGAGCGACAGCAAACAAGATAGTTTCTTCCATTCAGCAGAAAACTCCAACATTATCATCCAAACGAGTTATGTGAAAAAGTGGTGCTTTGTTTGAAAAATTTTACGTCAACAATTGCATGGCACGCAACATTTTCACCGCATCTCAGGGGTTCCAACAGGAATTGCAAAACCCTAAAGTAAAGTTTCGCCATTTGTAGTGAAATACATCAAGGAGGAAGCTCACCGCGAAGACGCCACTTCATTTCTTATTGATTTACAGAAATTGAAAGCCCTGATTTGGGTTTCAGTGCGCACGTGGCATTGAGGAGGGCATGCGGTTGTCTTCTGTGGAGCAAAAGGTATGGTTTCAAGTTTCTTAATGGGATGAAATAAATGTAAGAAATTTCGAAATTCTTAAGGTTTGCCGATAAAGCAATTAAACTCAGGCAAGGTACTGGCTTTGACAAGTTCAAATCAAAAGAAAAAAACTTTCGAAAAGTTTTCCTAGTCTGTGCCGAAATATGTGCATTTGTAATTTCTCACTGAATGTTTGTGAAAACTTATGCTTTGCAAGTCGCAATGCCCTTTTATAAGCTTTGTTGTAACATGTATGGCAAATCATTCTGGGCTAATTGTGAACCACTCGCTTTTTCCACTTAATTTTCACACCCATTTCTCTTCTAGGGACGGTCGCCGGGGCAGCAAACTTAGGAGGTCTCGACACACCTAACGATTTTCAGCAACTAATGATAATTCTGCTGGCTCCACACCAAGACGATACTAAGCTAGTTAGATGAAATCATGCCACCTGATGCTTGGCCTCACTCTGGGCCGCTTCATGTGGTTGTAACCAACAGGAGCCAAGTAGCAATATCTCTTGGGTCATTCTGGCCAAGTGACCGAACCATCGTAGCTGTGATTTCTCTGATGAAAAGTAGCTCAACATTCAAGGTTTTGCCAATTACACAACCGCGCACTTTGTCGCTAAGTGTCACACCGTGCACCGTGAACTTTTCGCAAAAATCCCGTCTCTTCCTCTTGCACTTCAGGTAGCACTTTTCAGTCATTACTTAAGATTCGTCGTAGATGAGGATCGGAAAAAAGGCTTATTGAAGTGCTGACAGGTTTTCGGTGATCGAAAGCCTCCGTTTGCGAAACCACATGGATGAAACTCACGCAGCTATGTTTGCTTTAACAATCTACGTGTCGATCTCCTTGTCTTGCCTTTCTAGTCACGCCTAAATGCCACTCCAAGGTGCTTGAACTTCTTGACTTGTTGCAGTTCCTTACTCATTGCGTTTAATATGCAACAACTTGGGTTTCTGCAGAGACATCTTATACCTTCTTCCTTTCGTGCTAAATTTCTAATTTTGAATCGTGACTGGTTTTCTACGCAAAATTACGTTTGAAAATAAGGTTTTGGATAAGTGAATACTTTTGCTATTTTGACAATTGCCATCACATGCAGTTTAGCCTCGCCCTATTTAACTTCATATTTGCAGAACACCGCTAGTCGGGAAGATCTTGTGAACATCATAAATATGTTTTTGTCTTTTATTTGTGGTGCTGTGTACAATGTGCTTCCTTTTAAAGCTCGACTGATTTGAGAGCGAGAATGTTCAAGCTCTGCTTGTTCTGTGCATTAGTTTAAGTACAACATGCATGAAAAGACCTCTGTCTTTACTGTGACGAACACAAAATATATAGAGCGCTGTAGTTCGATCCAAGTCGTATGACCTACAGTAAGAACTTCTAAATATTTGCATTGTTGTCTCACATGCAGTGCATCAAATAGCATTGTCTGTTGTTTATTAGGCGCAAAGCATTACCCTGCGCCAATTTTTTGTAGCGTTACATAACAAGTTTCAACTGATCCTTGCTTTACTGTATTTGTTATACCCTCGAGTATTCGATAATTTTCACCTTCGATCAGTCATTCCTGGGTAATATAAGCAAAGTTCAGCCCCAATTACAAGTATTGTAGTTGTAGGCCTAGTTCACATGTTTGCAAAAACCACATGACGTAAAAATAAGGGGAGAAGTGTTCAGCTCATCTTTAACACTTTGTACATTTTTGGTGCTTTTGTATGTATATCACGCTTTTTTGCAGTGGCGATGTTTTGGTGCCCTTTCTGAGAGTTTTCCTCGGACCGCTAAGTTCTAATAACCACCCCTGGCAAGACTACTGTGATTTTAAGCTAGAAAGGGTAGAGGATGCAAGCAAACTCAGGTTAAAAGAATGAATCACAACAAAAATAAAACCTGGAAAATCGGCCGTTCTCAAATAATTGCTTTCACTGAAACAAAATCTATCTGATGTTAGGCCATCAAATCCACATCCACGAGCTAAGCAGCGTTGATCCTACACAAAGCGGCAGATGGGTTTGTGCAACCAGAAAAGCAGTCTTGAGGTCGTACGTTTGACAGACGTGGTTCAGGAAGGGTCAATAAATCCGGTTGGGAAATCAGGCCCAAAAACCGCGAAATAAAAAACTAAATATGTGGTATGAAAGGGGACCAAGCAAATGGGTGAAGCTGAGTGCTATAACGCAACGGGCTGTAAGCAGCACCGGATTAAATGAACGCGAGGCCCCTGGCAAAATCACTACTGCGAGGCCCGCTTTACACTTAGCACAACTGCGTAGCATTTCACATGCCCACGTTTAAACCTTGCAGAAGCACCGGTCAAAAACGCCAAAACTAATACGATTTGGCAGCCTACGCTTCAAAGATAATTGGCGATGATGCTGTTTGTATGTGGTTAATTTGTTCAAACAGAAAGTTGTACCACAAAACGATCATTTTGCTACCGTGACACTACACAATCCTTTTTGTCATAGACTCTCTGACCATCTTCACTGCACAAATCGTCCATTCACATATGTATTGAGGAAAGATATGTCTACACTCTCTCGCAGATCAAAACGTACACCGTTTAGTAAATATACTCTCAACGAAATATCACGCAAAAGCAACTTGAATCGTACTGCATGACTGAGTTTTGCTATGGGAGCTTTACAGTAGTTACATCTGTAACTGTTCCGTGATCTAGTCTAGTAGACAACGCCGCTTTGTTTGATATAAGACTGATACCCTCACCATCACGACAAGCAGTTCGCAACTAATTGTTACGTCAGCGCATTATACAGTAATTGCGAAGAATAGGCTACTTAGTAACGAACTTATTGAAGTGACCCTGGTCTCTGTCACATCTTTGCAGGTAATGCAAGGAGACAGTGACACTGCTGACAACGGTAAGCCACGTATAGTTTTATACTCTGTGGAAAGAAGCATTAGTAACTCCGTAGCACTAATTCCACAAATTTGAAAAATTCATTGTTAGTGTGAGACTGTGATCAACGTGCCCGAGTGAACAGCTTAATTCAGTGGTTCTCAACCTTTTCTATCCCACGCACCCCTTTTACCGTTATTCACGGATAAAAAAACCTTAGAAATTTAGTTTGTAAAGAACACTTATACATCAGTACACTAAGAAGAGAAACTAAACTCTTCACAATTGATAAGCTCTTTGTTGGCCTCTAATTTAATTAATACCAAATTATTAGTAATTAACTTTTCTGAATGATATTTTAAAATGAAAAGAATAATTCAAAACAGAAAATAAATTTATTGTACTCATGATGCGAATTTAACAGTCAGCGGGATACTTGTGATTGTACTTTCTTTGGCAATTCATGGATCCGTGGAAAAGTATTGGAAAGGTCACAACGCAGACCCGTAACCAGTGGGGCTTCTCCCCCCTAGAAAATTTTGACCTCCCCTGGAAAATATGTTGGACATAAAAAATTTGGTCTCTCTCGGAAAACTCTTCGCCCCTCCTGGTGTCCCAAGCTGGTTACGGGCGTGGCACAACGCATGTCATTTTCTACATCCAATCTGTTTCTTTGTATTGTTTTCATTTGCAGGAGAGTTGAGAACCCAGATTCGCATAGATATGTGGAGACAAACGGTAGAATACCTTGGATAGCTTTCTTTGCCACTTTAGGATAGGAATCGCACATCAATGGTCAAAACTTAGTGATTGATTTTTCATTGAATAAATCTCCTGCGCAAGTATCAATTTTGAGTTTTAAAAATTCATCCTGGAAACTATCGGGTACTTTTTCAACTGGCAATATGAATGGATTTCGTACACCAAGCTCAGTGACGTGCAGAGGTCTGGAGATGCCCGGAGCGACTGCTTGATTGGATGACCCCTTTCCAAATTCTAGTATTGAGCAGCGGCCTATGATGGTCATTGTTACTGGATATACGCTGCATGTGACATCATAATATGACGTCATATTGACGTTTGCAATCCAACGTTTCGGCGAAGTTTGTTGACACAACGTGCAGATTCAGGAACGCCGGAGCAGCGGTAGGGCAGGGCGAACAGTAAACGAGTTGCGGGCAATAGAAAGTTATAAAAAACAAAAACATCGTTACCAATTATGTTTGCTTCTGTTCATCAACAATGTCGACCTCAAAAATAATAACAGAAATTATAGAAAATCATTCTGAACTTTCTGGGTGCCGGAATAGCTGCAATAAATTTGTTTCAAGTCGATCATGATAAACCATGAAATTATACCTATATGATACTGTTATGAAAAAGCACCACACACTATGTGCCACGTCAGCGCAGTTCACAACTGCAAAAATACAAAGCTGCGCGAAAGTCTCGTCGAATAGCAGTCGATCAGACATCAGAAAGTATGCGGCTGGGTTGGCGGACACCCAGGGTTGACAGCTTGACACTTGTAAACTACACAAGAATTGAGAATGCGCATGAAGTACAAGAAAACTTTCGTATTTTATTATGTGACTGTTATATTTACAATTACTAAGGGAAAAGAAGAGATATGGGCTTGTGTGAGCCGTTAGGATCAATCCGCCTGAACTGACAGTTAATGACGAAGCTCGAAACGAAGCACATATTGCAAGCACAGGTGTGCAACTGCATTAGCACAAAAACAAACAGTAAACTAGTCATGCTTCATAAAATCAGCTCAATCAAGCACTTTGAAATAGGACAGTTTTGAAATTTGGCTCAGAAAATCAATTCAATGTCCATAATTATCTTTAGGCTTGGTGATGTAATTGAACCCAACCAAAAAAACACCTGTTTTTTTTCAAAAAAGCCCACTTAAAGAAAAAACAATAAAACCCACCAAAAATCACTGACCAAGCTCATCTTCATTAATGTCACGAAAAGTCGAATGAATTCTGATTCTAGTGCCACCAGATTTAGCAAAATCAATTATTTTCCCAAATCCAGAAGCATCTGTTCTTCGTCATCAACTTTCAGAAATGATGATAATTCTTCAAACGTTGCAAGAATTTTCATTTTGATTTTTCTTTTCCAATTATCAAGCTTGCGCATTAAAGCTTTCAAAGTATCTGTAAACATACGCCTTACATATGTTTTGCAGAACTGCCCATTGTTACATTGCAAGACGTCATATCGAGTGTCGCCATTCTGAATGAAGTCCAGAGCCGATATGGGCTACGATTTGTATGCTGCCCACAAATGGGTGGCAATTTAGAGAGCAGCTGGGAGTGCTACGCCACAAAAAAATTAATAAACTTATAGAACTGGACGCAACAACTAATGCATGCTTAAACTTTATTACATTTTAAACAAAATCCTAAATACAAAATTCCCCCTTTGCTAATACAAAATTCCCCCTTGGTGGGGAATTGCCCCCCGTTTGAGGAACCCTGGCCTCTCTTACGCAGGCTTCTTTTCACACGGTATAAAAATACGTGGCTTGTTAGAATACGTCTATGCAGACTTGTAGGAATATGATTTTATGGTTAAGGTTTAGATCTGACTTCTAAGTGAGCACTAAGTGCAAAGCTGTATTTGCTGTGGCGAGTTTTAGTAATCCATCTGCTCAATTTTTTTAAGCCTACGTGGTGTTCTAACTTTAGTAAATTGTCCGATATTCTTGTAAACATACAGTCTACTTCTCATTGCTTGAAACAGTTTTGCGAGAGTGTCTAATTTTCTTGTTTTTCCACCGATCATGTTGTTCTGGCCATTGATTATTCCTAAATTATGACTTATTTGTAGAAGTGCTCGAAAAAATGGATAACAGGCAGTTTATGAAAAGAACATTTCTGATAGAGTAAGTGTAGAAAACATTTCAGACAAAAGATTGAAAATTGAGGTTCAATCAACACAGACTGATGGGATAGAAAGGGAAAAGCGTTTTGTGAAGGTCAATTTGCTTTGCGTCGTCAGCAACCTGAAAAGGATAAGCAAAATTTCGACATTGCCTCCCCCTGGAAAAATTTCTGCTGACGCCCGTGGATGCACTGATTTCAATCTAATTCTTGGGTCATAAAGCGTGGTGCGGTTTAGTTAAATTATTTTTAAATCAATCAAAAAACGATACATGCAGTAGTTATCAATTTCCTTAACACACGAGTATATACGAAACGCAGTAATCAAAAAAGCTCTACAATTTTGATGCGTGGTGAACAGACTAAAACATGAAAAAACAGTAAAGGAGTGTTTTGATATTCAAGTGCGAGGCTCCCAAAAGCGCGAGGCCTCGGGCATTTGCCCAGTTTGCCCAATGGTTAATCCGGCCCTGCCTCTTAGGTGTCGTAAGAAGCAGCCTATAAGTGTGTCACTCCAAAGCCGGCCGTTGACAGTGGCGATTCTTGGGGGGGCCTGGGTGAGCCATGGCCCAGCCAGATTTTTGCTTCGCCCCCCGTTTGTTCCCCCAGTTTTTTTTTTAGTTTCCCGTTTAAGTTCGTTTGGTTGACATATGCAGGGTTGCCAAATGCGTTTTGTAAAAATACCAGCTACTTTGTCAACAGCGCCAAATCTGAGCTGTGTCGTAATTCGTAAGCAGCAGAGGGCAGAGACAATCAGTATTGTTAAGCCACAAAAGATTATTTGACCTATTTTGGCTGATTCGTTACATTTCGGTGTGTGTGTGACGTGGCAACCACACCAAGGATTGCGTCAACAGCAGCAAATAAACTTCGCTGAAGAAACTGTCTGACAAGATTCACTACAAGAGCCATTATGATTTGAGAAGTTCTGCGTTAGTTCTTTTTGAAGTTACGGCAAATTATTTTCTTTTCACAATACCGGCTTCAGACAATGATTTTCAAAATACCGGCCTTTGCAAAATTAGCAGTAAAATACTGGCAAGGCCGGTGAAATACTGGCCATCTGACAACCCTAGACATATGCAGTAGATAACTTTCGGCCAGCAATATTTTAAACGATAATTTAGAAACCCTCTAGCCTGCATTCAATATTTCCCGAATGCATGATAAGCTGTGTTGTTGTTTTTGACGGTCGGGTAGCTGGAGTTGTTTCTGACGACACACACCAGTACCGTAGTAGATGCTCGCATCCTGCGTGAAATCTAGTCAGACCGTGATCGTTGTGTGGAAAAATTCATTTCGAAACTAAGAAACAGGCGCAGAAATGGAAAGATTGATCTTTCGCCCACTTCAGTGTGAGATGCATGGAACTGGATTATGTATAACTGTCAGCGGATTGTTGCTTGTCCCAGCAGTAATATTTGTGAAAGTATTAAGAATTGGTTTCGGTTAATTTATTAGAATTTATCCTGACTGCAATATTGCGTTCTGCTGCCTTGTGTATGACTTCGAAACATCTTACGTAAGTGGTTCGTAACTACAGTTTTAGCTATACCCCGACACGTCCTGCAACCTCAGAATTTTGCACGGATTTTCTGTAATGATTCAGAAGCAATTTATCGCGTATTTCAGCTTTTTTCCCAGGAGGTCAAATATTTCTATCAGAAAAACACTTGAAAAAATTCGCAAATCATATTCATTTAGTGAAAATGATTTCAAATATGAAATTGCTGTGGCAAAGAATATGCTTCGAAAGAAGTCGAAGCTGCCTATATAGCTCGAACAATTTTTATCTTTTACAGCTATTTAAAAAGCTGCGTTTGGTTGTTATACTGGTAGCTGTAACTCTTCCATTCATCAGCACTTCATGCGAGAGAAGTTTTTCAAAAATGAAATTAGTGAAAAAATTTCCCAGAAGTTCCATGACCAGTGAAAGATTGGGCAACGTTGATCTCAATGGCGTATCTAGGGTATGGCAGGCATGGCACATGCCACGGGCGCCACTTTGACGGGGGCGAAAAAACTGCTTGGCAAAATTAAAATCTTTATTTACAGTTCTTTCACCTCTATTTTGCGCTCCAAGCATTCATAAACTGCAAAGCTGCATCAACGCCGCGTCCTCACCTGAAGCATTACGTTGGGCGTGTTGCGCTAGCACCACTAAGCATTATGACAAAATTGCGCTATTGTGACATAACACGAGGGTCAGACATTGCGACAGAACAAGAACGCTTGCCATGTCCACGACGCCTCGTCCTTCTCACGCTATAAGAAAGGATAAGTTAGTCCGTACTGCTGCATTTCAGGCAAAGTCAGAATGTGGTTGAGATGAGTTTGAGTCCGTGGCTGTGAGAATCTGAGTGGTATGCAAATATTTACTGTTGAGGTCGTACAGATTTAGAAATTACTTGAACAGCTGCGGCCCACTCCGACTTTATGGAACTCCTTCGATGGCCACTAGTGCCCGATAAATAGGCTGAATACAATGCCCCAGTCCATAAACTAAGGTTGAGAACATTAGTTAGTCGTAAAATTAGCAGTTAGTATCGTTGCCGTACCAGTTGAGCAAGAAATGTTAACTCATGCAAGAGATTTGTTAGTCTTGTTCAGAGCTAGCTTTTTCTGTCCAAATATGGCTTTCTGTTCGATGTCCAAGGTCTTGTAAAAGGGTTCTAACCGTGAAAAACTAAAATCTACGTGTGACTGTTGAGGAGCTGTGTACAGCTCAGATGTAGATGGCGAGCAATTATACGAGAAGATTCTAGATTGCAAAATGCTGGTTTCAAGTCGTGTAACTTAAAATTATCGCATACTGAAGTCCTGACATTCTTCGAATTGCTTGGCAAATAATGCTGACGATGGCATTTATATGTATTGCAAGCGGCGAACGATCTTTCAGTAAACTGAAACTCCTTTCGTACCTCCGGGCCTTTCGTACCTCCGGGCCTCATTAAATAGCAATAAGTCAGGGCAGGTTGTGTGATGTAGCTTTGATGAGAATAAAAAGAGAATAAACAGCCAAATCTTACTTTGATAAAATAATACACGACTTTACTTCGATCAAGGCACGGAAAGTGTTGTTTTAATTACCATTTTTGTGTAATTTAACTGGAAAAGGCTGGATATATTTGTTTCATTGGTAGTGTGTTATTCGAACACAAGTGATATATGACTTGCATTAAATAATTTAGTTTATAATTCAAATTAAATGTGTTCCATTTAAAAAAACTGTCGTTTACAGTTGCAATATGCTGTTTGATTTTTTTGTAAGATATACAATTTTGTCAGGCAACACTATGTAAGACCTATAAGCTACGATAACGTTATTATTTGAATGTTTTGATATTCAACATAACAAGAATAAATGAGTATAGAAGTATTTTGTAGACGTTATGGATTATTTATATTTTATTTGCGGAAAAATTTAAGGCAAAAATAAACGCAAATATTTTCTTTTTAAAAAAATTTGTTTGCTTCATGGTTTATCTTTTGTAAAAACTGTGCCTAGATTTTATATTTAAATTATTAGAAAGGGCGCACATTTAAATTTTGCCATGGGCGCCCCTTTGCATAGATACGCCATTGGTTGATCTACTTTCAGTTGAAAGGGTACGAACTGAAAAAAATAGATTTAGATGATTTCGTTGATGAATTTGGCAGTCGACATGACAATGGAAGGAGTAAGTTACACTGAGTTGATAATGATATAAAATTCTAACGTAGCCTGCGCAAGGATCTGTGTGTGAGAATTATGTTGCTCATTGTCTATTTGTCTGAATCTTTTTTTGTTTAGAGCTAGTGCGTGTTTTGCGTATGACAAGACAGTCATAAATCAACGCAGGGTTGAAAAGTCAGCTTCTGAGGATCAGTCAGAGGAAAATTCAGTGCGAATAATGAATATTCTGCAAAATAAGTTTTACGCCTGCGGTTCCATCATGCTATATCACGTACACGCCGATGCACATCTATCTGCGGCGCTGGTACGCTACTTTGATGCAACTGGTGCGGAAACCTCGATGCATACTGCAGGGGTGGGCGATTATTTTTGCTGCTCAGGGGCCACTTTGAGAAGGCCGCATTTAGTGGAGGGCCGTGCCTTCCTACGACAGTAGAAGTAAGTCTCGGTTTATAGCCTCAGCACTATTATTTACTATGAGAAGTTGGAGGAGCTTTCAGATTTGAAGATTTTCCTGAATGCTTCTGCGGGCCACTGAAAACGCTGTTTCGGGCCACATTTGGCCCGCGGGCCGCTATTTGCCCACCCCTGGCATACTGCATTGAACAGTTCTCACCCTATCCACGCTGCACACTCGTAATAGTAGTTGCATAAGATTGTTATGGTTACACAACAATCACACCATGTCCATAAGCTACCACAAAAACGGATTAGTCAGTAGTCACCAAACCGTTGGAAGATGGTTTATTTTTATGTACTTTGTAATAAGAATATTTTGATGAAACTAGTTGGCTATTAACAGCCTACTTGTCTCTGTGTCATGATGGAATTCGTGGTTGGAACCATTTCGCTTTCATGTGAATTGTGTTCACTTTCTAAAGCTGCTTTCGCTCATGTGAGGCTGGCGCAATTGTGTACGGAAAACGCTATTTCGATTTACATGTGCAGTGCTGTGGAAGTTGCATGGTTAGCATAGAATTTTCGACACAGCAGTACACGTGTGTGATTTCATCTACAGTGGCGTTTAGGTGTCTCTAGTGATTAATAACGCAAGTTAATCTTTTTAATGATATTCACAAACCTATATTGGGTTTGATAGGGTTAATCATAGCAACTTAATCTTCAAAACAATGAAAAATCACCATGTAAGACAGATATTTATGTTGCGCCCCCTATTTTTTCCTTGTCCCCGCAGTGGTCCCCCACTTTTCGCCACTGGCCGTTGTGACGTGCAAACCGTGCAATTGCACATGGCCCGCTAATCAGGTGGGGTAAAAATGGCACCTGCGTTGAGCCCCGTTTCAGGATTCGGGATGTTTTGAAAAAGTGGTGATCATTTTGTTTTTTTGGTGATTCAATTTATTACAGCGATTTTTTACACTATTTCTGAGAACCGCTTTCACTTTTGTTTGTAGGGGAACCGCAACATAAATTTTGCACAGGGCCAAAAAAATCTAATTAAGGCCGGCTCTGGATTCGGATTTTACGCTGTTAAGCTGCCAACACCGTTGCAGGAAGTTGTCAAATGATTTTGGACAGACCTTTCGTTTACAGGCACTTTTTCTTTCTATTCCTAAAATCTATAATCTAAATTTGGATCATTTTATGCATAGAAATCTGTTTTTGCATTTAAAGAAATTAAAGTTAACGAAGTGATAGTAGATTGTAGATTGTGTATTGTGTAACGTCTTCACTCCCACACGCAAAGCGCTAGGTTTTTAACATGCATCGCAGTAAAGAGAAAAGAAAACGCAAGTACACGAAAGAAGACCAGGATGTATACATGGCGGT
>Ga0210059_1007100_pt1 | contig 17861 bp, 4 predicted proteins | sample Ectturendosymbi2_FD_188042 | JGI IMG/M metagenome (GOLD analysis project Ga0210059, IMG submission 188042) | Ecteinascidia turbinata endosymbiont from Florida, USA - Sample 2 (SPAdes) (version 2) | ecosystem: Host-associated > Tunicates > Ascidians > Unclassified | place: Key West, Florida... | reverse complement strand
GCAACGAAATGGTGGACATTTGGAACACATCTTGGGAAAGCCATAAATTGACTAAAAATCGACAGAAATAGTTGAAACTCTGGTGAATGGTCTTCCATAAACTGAATAATGTGTGGTTGTAATTTAAAATAAATAGCTTTTTAATCAAAGTCACAATTGAAATTTTCATGGGTACACATCTTTTTGGGTCACCCTGTACATGTTATCAGTTCCACATAGCCAGTGACTCTTAAATTGCCCATGGTCAGCAGGGTTGATTGATTTAAATCAAAAGCAATGAAAATAAAAAAATCATATGCAGTTTTGAAGCGTTGCGTGATTTCTATGACAAGTAGTTAACATTCCTATTGGTTTTCGTTTATATTAGTATAGAAAGCAGAGTTTTTCTGACAACATCAGTTAAATGCAATCAAATTTTATCAATGAAAACTTTTGTGAGGTCACAGATTCTATGTCAACTAACTGCAAAAATGACATGTGGACTGAAATCATTTAGGTGTAGTCTTTGAAAGTGTAGACTGGCAAAAAGTAGAAGTTACATCTAATTTACATCAAACATGTAGGCTGTTGACTGTAGACATAGTGGTAATACAACATATTTGACTCATAACAAATGTGTATGTTATAGGATTTTAATGTTTTATGCATGTAAGATGGGACAATTTATACTTCTGTAGAAACTGAATTAGTGAAAGCTGCACTGCAACAATTAATTTCATTAATAGACTTCACACCAAAAAAGCTGGCAAGCTTGTGTTTATGCACAAGCTTCTTAATATGCCAAAAGTGTCAATGAATATTGTTTTTTACACCAGTACTGATGTTATGTACTGATTTGCATCAAGTGATATTGCATCAGCACCAAAAAAGCTTGAATGAAGGTTTAGCTGTTTCTAGTTGCTGTACTTGAAGTAACAAAGCACAAAAATGTTACATATATTAAAACAAATTCTTTGAAATTAACATTTACGAGGATTGGGTGGCCATCCCCTATACATTAAATGAAAAAAAATCTGATTTTGGTGTTCTTATTGTTTAAATATGATTTTTATTAACCCTGTTAGTCAGTAAAAAAGTGTTGCCAAGTCTGCTACTTGGTTGCCAGCTGTCAGCAGTAACACCTCTTGTGTTCATACTGATTGCTTGATACAATAGTGAGCTAGCCAAGTGATGCCTGGAACTGCAATTTTAGAAATTTTAGTACTTTTGTTGTATACTAGACACAGAGAGATTGATTAGAATTTAGTAAAAAAATTATGCATTGTATTCTTTATTGAATACTTGGCTGTCCCTATCCACTTTCCTTCAGCTTATTCATCTTTACGATAAGACTTACACCTCCATTTAGCCAAATTCTTAAAAGTGTTACAAATCAGTTTGCAGCAAACTGCCATTCATTATTATTGCAGTTCTGCAATGATTGCTTTTGTCAGGTTGATACACACAAAGGAAACCAAGCAGTAGTGAAAGTTTTTTAAAAAGTGGAGTAAGACAATGCATCTTGTGTTGGGGAACTTATACATTGCAAGGAGTATGAAAAGGATATTGATTTTATCACTAAAATTGAACAAGTACAACAGGCTGGATTGATGAGATTACTGAGCCATATGTGGCCTGTTGATAGTACTTTGCTCATGTTTGATTCAAATTAATCTTGCTATGTTGAAAAAAAATTGTCATGTTAACCAATTTGTTACATTACCTCAAGTGATCTGCTAACAAGGGAAAGAAGTACTAAACTAGAAACAATTTTACAGTCTACCAAAATGAACTCATTTCTGGCTGGAACTTAAAAGAAATCTTAATTTTTGGCCAGAGCAAACTTCTGATACAGTGTAACCCTTAAAGTAAAGTGGGTCATGCTAATGTTAGCTACATCAATACACATTTTGCAAACCTGAAATAAGTTCCCTACTGCAGTGTCCATAACAGTCTTATTAACTTTGGAATGCAAAACATCACAGCTTATTACATAGAATGCCATTTTGTACAAAATTTGACAATGTGCAGAAGTGTTACCACTTTCGGTACCAGGTGGTTTCTCTGCAGCGATATCTGCCGTTGCCAGGTGTTTTGCTTTTAAGAACCGCAACAGCCACTGTTTTGGCAGAGCTTTACAACATTATTACTTGCCAGCCGATTGAGCTATGGAGCTGTTCAAACCCTCTACGGATTCAGTAAGTCTTCTAGTTTAGACTGAAAATTTCTTTTTTCGTTTTGGGTTTTTCTTTGGATGGAGTCATAATGGGGGCATGTTTTCACCTTTGTAGCCAACTTTACCTGGCCCTGGATGCCGACTGTAACAGGCCATTCCTTGGCTCAATTTTTTTAAAATCTAGGCTATTATCCAAGTTTTTAGAACCCTTGATTAGCTTGCTAGCATATCTGGAGCCAAAATTATGGCCCAAAAACAGAAAATTAGTAAAATTTCTACTGCCGCAAATGCTAACCAGGGGTGTATTCCACCCCAGGCCATAACTTGCCAGCCAATTGAGCTAGAGAGTTGTTCAAACCCTCTATAGATGGGGAAAGTCTTGTAGTGTGCAATGAAAAAAAATTTTCAGATTTGGATGTCTTATTCTTTATTGATGTTTATATGATGGGACTATGTTTATGCATATTTTGTTTGCATTAGGATAATGCCGTCAGGTTCTGGACACCAATACCAAGAGCTGTTTTTCTGACTCGAGTTTTTATTGAAAAGCAGGCTGTAATATGAGTCTTTAGATGGCTTGATGGACTTTCTAGCATTTCTGGTTCCAAAAGTATGGTTAAAATACTGCAAATAAATTAGGGAAATCCCTGTTAATCACCTAGGGAATATCTGAAATATTTGGAATTTTTTGGCCATAACTTTGGACCCAGAAATACTAGAAAGTCAATCAAGGGCTCTAAAAACTTGTATTATAGCCTAGAATCCAATAAAGTTTTGAGCCATGAAATCGGCTCATTGGATCAACCGATGATGTCATCCAGAAAAATGCAAAACCTTCTTCCATCATAATGTCATCAACCAAAAACCCCAAAACAAATTTTTTTTTAATTCTGAACCACAAGCATTCCAAGTCTTAAGAGGGTTTGAACAGCTCTCTAGCTCAATCAGCTGGCGAGTTATGGCATTTTAGCCAAAAGACCAAGGTTACCTTTTGTTGGATTTGAATTTACAGTAAACCTCGGTTAATCCGGATCTTTGTCAAAATCGGATAAAACTGGTGGTACGAATGATTTATTTTGTTTTTCTTTATGAAAACCTTTGGTTTATCCAGATTTTTTAATCCGAATCTTCGCCAATACCGGATAAAATCTGCTCTTTCCACATCTCGTAATCTGGATTTTTCAGTGAAGTAAGTGCACTGACTGGTCTCTAGGAAAGATTCGGCAGCTTTCAGACGCAACACATGCATGCTCATGATTAACAACGAACATCTAGGATTATTGTGACAGCGGCAGCAACTGCACGCAACATTTGACAAATCGTAGAGATGATTCTTGCGTCATACACGAGCATAGCTTATCAAGTTTAACATATCGCTGAAGGAATGCCGCCGCACCACCAGGGTTTTAGAGTATTGATTAGTGTTGAGTTTGCGTGTGAAGTGTAGAGCATTACCCCTGAGCATGTTGCACTTGGTAAGATGATTGGAGGGCATTACCTTCCAAATAGAGTAAAATGCATGTGCATCAGTCCAAAACCCCAGGTTTTTTCGCAGTCAAGTAATCTTAAATTTTCACTTAAAATTGTTCATAACTGCTTGGAAATGGTGATTACTAGGGCAAGTTTTTGCAACTTTTGCAACTTTTTTTTACAGCTTCCAACAGCTTCCTAAATACTCAAGATATATATAATTCAATGTTTTGAGCTGTTTCCAGGAATTTTATATTGCAACTTTTTGCAACTTTTTCGATTTTTGCATGCAACTTTTTGCAACTTTTTCGATTTTTGCATGCAACTTTTTCGATTTTTGCATGTTACTTTTCGCAACTTTTTCGATTTTTGCATGCAAAATAGGTTGTTTCAAGTTTTTCACAGTCAAATGTGCGCATAAATGCAACTTACAGCGCATAAATGCAACTTTCGCTGAAAATAAATGCAACTTTCTCGCTTTGTTACTGCAACAAAAACTTGCCCTAGTGATTACTAATCTGATTGGCCATTGTAAATACATCAATAAATTTGTTTTGCTCCTGCGAAAATCTGCTGTTGTGTCGTGAATGTGTTTAATTTTAAACGATTCTCACCGATATCTCAGTACCGAAATGACGTCAGGCTATAGAAACAACCATCTTTGGTTAATCCGGATCTTTGCCTAAATCGGATAAAATCGCCAGTCAAATCGAATCCGGATTAATCGAGGTTTACTGTGTATCCAATTTTTGGTTTGTGAGCCATAATTTCGGCTCCAGGTAAGCTAGAAAACTGAACATGGGCTCTAAAGACTTGGGTGATAGCCTAGTTTCCAAAAAAACAATTGAGCCACAAAATGGCCTTAAAACATAAAACCATAAAACCAGGATTTTTGTTAAGAATGTTTAAACATGTAGCTCCGTAACCTGTGCACGTTTTCCCATCACGTATAATATGTGGGCCGGTACTGAGAGTGTTAAACATCTGAGATTGCTGTGCAGTCCTACAGTAACAAATGAATTGAGTTTGGCAAGAAAAGATGTAGCTTGCCCATGTAAACCAAATAAAATGATGACAAAAATAAATAAAAGCTGCAGGTTATTATCACACAAATTTGATTTGTGTCAAGTGCACGGTTTATTTTCAGGGTTCCCATGCACTATTGAAAAAGTATTGAATTGTGACATCGGTTTTCAAGACCTTGAAGAAGTATTGAAATTTGCTAGTATGTACATGAAGTATTGAAAAAGTATGGAAATTCCAAATTCAGCCTTTGGTTTATCTAGATTTTGTTCTTTGCCGCTGATAACAGTTTTGCAGATGTATTTTTCATTGTGTGCAATGAACAAAATTTTGGCAAAGTGACAATAAGTGATGGTATTAAATTTTTTCATTTAGTATCTAAAAGGTATTGAAAAAGTATGTACAATAAAATTGTTCTTGAAAATGTGTGGGAACCCTGTATTTTCATGCGTGAAAGTCTTTTTTCATGAATGCATAATGCGAAGCCATAAAACCAATCTGGCATATATTCAAAATAAATAGTTTGGTTGATCACTGTAAATGAACAATGAAGAGCTGCAGAAGCAAGGAGTGTGAAGTTGTAAACTGTATGAAATTGCTGTGTACCAATGGAAAAATTAACTGTCTTTGCATCTTAAAGATGAATGAAGAATGATAATTCAGTTTTGAAAGTATCTGGGAGTTGGCACTGAGTGCATCCCTATCATTGTCAAAAACTCATACCAGTTCTGTGTCAAGCAAAACAAATTCAAAGGAGCATCAGTGATTCTTAACATGTGGTCCACAGAGAGTTCCATAAATCCTTAATGAAACGTTCCTGAAAATTAAAATATTTACTGCACAATAACTTATGTCAGATCCTTTTTAGGTTCTTGCATTTGTTGTTTTAGTCAGTGTAGCAAATTAGCCATCTGAAATTTTTTGTAAAAAATTGGTCCATGGGCCAAAAAAGGTTGAGAAACACTGATGTATATGCATGAAAGCTAGCTATCATTAACAACAAAACTTGTGGAGAAGACATGTAGCTGAAATCAAGTGCATTTTGTAATCCAATAGTTGCATTTTTATTCCTTCAAACATGTGTATAATACAAAGACATTGTGATACAATCACTATATACTTTTACACACATTGTAAATCAATCACTAAATGTACACACAAGAAACAAAATATGTATGTTTTGCTTCCATGCAGCCTATCTGAAAATTGGCACCTTTACCCTCTAACAATGCATAGTCAGATGATTAACTACTTTCCATGATTTGTATGCCTATGTGCATGGTAACAATTCGTGAATGGCACCTAATGACATGCATTAAATATCGACATGTGCAGTCACTTGGCTAGTTAAATATGTTGGTGAAAGCCTCAGTTTGCCTTAAGTTGTGTTCTTTGCTTAAAAATTTGAAGTGCTGATGCATCCCATTTGATGCTGTTTAAAAACTGGTCTAATCATCTGGTATAGTTCAATTTCGTATCTCTGGCAGTTATGTTAAAATCAGTCTCATATTTCAGGGTATGTCTAGACTTAGTATTTTTAAAGGTTTTGTTAAAAAAGCAATAATTGATTGAGGAAACATGTATGCCTTCCTATATGCTTTTCTGTCATTTTGACATTGAATTATAGGTAGCTGTCATTTTGACATTGAAATTTGTCCCATTTTTACTTCAACACCTCACATTCAGTGTTTTTTAATACACCTCACCTAATTTGTCTCCTTACAAAGTTTACCTTCAATTTCAGTTGTCACGGGCCCCTGAAAAGCAGGCGAGCTGCTTTGGACTGTACCATCCTGAGATGTAAACAGTGTTGCCACTGGAGTCAGTCACGTTAACATCAGATTGTTGTCTTTTTCAACATCAGATTTTTACATTACAGTATAATACAAGCTAAATGCTTCTATTTCCAATACCAAACGAAGTGTGATAACCCATGTTGAATCCAAAAGAGAGAGAAGTATCATCATTAAATGTGTTGCCACTGGAGTCAGTCATGTTAACATCAGATTGTTGTCTTTATCAACATCAGATTTTTACATAACAGTATAATACAAGCTAAATGCTTCTATTTCCAGTAGCAAACAAAGTGTGATAACCCATGTTGAATCCAAAAGAGAGAGAAGTATCGTCATTAGATGGAAAAGTCGGTTACTTATGAGTAATGTATGTGTTATATCCAATGGTATGAAGAGAGCTTCTTCAGTTTGGAATGATTACCAAACACACGTGAGGGTGAGAAATTGATGAAAAAAACTTAAATCTAACTCATTTTCATCCTAAAAGTGTAGAAAATTAGAAAAAAAGCAACAGCTCAGTCAACATTAGATTTGTTGCCAAAACATCAGATATCAGAAATTTCTCTCAAAACGTCAGATATGATGTTGAAACGTCAGAAGTGGCAACACTGGATGTAAAACATAGTTTAAGCAAGTCTTGAATTTTGGCTGTACAACCTTTCTTATACAGGCATATAACAACTTTTCACTGGTCTGTTTGTAAAACGCAGAATCTTTGCTCTTTCAGTATGTATGGAAGTGGTATTTTTTATCCCAAGGTCAAGTACTTTTTTTGCTGATGAGTCTGTTTCTGTGCAGTTATTTCAGACTGATTTTCAGTTACCTTTGGTCTAGTAGTTGGCAAATATGCTGATCAAATGATCATCCTTGTTATCATTATCAAATATTGCATGTGCTTCACAGCTTAAAATATGATGTTACAATTACCTAGTACCTTGCAATTTGTAAAAATAGTGTTGTTTTAGGTGCCTACAAAATGGATGAACCTGAGTATTCTGCTGTAAATATTGAAAAAGCATTGAATCAACTTTATTTTGACCCTATAGCCAGCAACAAAGATATTGCACAAAGATGGTTGACTAAAGCACAGCGGGCAAGTGAAGCATGGGTTTTCGCATGGGCTTTGCTTGAAGATGGCAAAGCAACGGAGGTACAATACTTTGGTGCCAGCTCATTAGTCAGTAAAATATCTATTTCATGGAATGACATTCCAATTGAAGATGTGTGGCAATTGCGAGAAAAACTTTTTGAGCAGATATTGCGTTTCTGCACTCTGCCTGAAAAAAGAATTGTTCTCACTAAACTGTGTGTCGCTTTCGCATCTTTTGTGATTAACTGTGCTGCCAGAAATTTGTGGTCAAGTGCTGTGACAGACATCATGAAAAGACTTCAGTCGACTGACAATAAAGCTTCTGAGGGTCATCGGATCACTGGCTTGTTAGAAATTCTCACAGTGCTTCCTGAAGAGTGCCAGACAACTCATGGGGACAAGCATAAGCGTGGGATTTTAATGCATTTTCTACGATCTGGTGCTAAAGATGTTCTTAACTTACTGTTCGCACTTTTTCAAATTCAAAGTGTAAAGGCACTTGTCATAAAATGTCTTTCGAGCTGGATTTCAGTTGGTATTCCACTATGTGATTGTGAAGAACTTCTAATATGTGTTCTGGAATGTGTGAAAGTTCCAGATCTTTTTGAACAAAGTGTAGAGTGTATGTTAAACGTATTCTGCTCACCGCCTTTGTGTGAATACCCATCAACAGTAAAAAAATTCATCTCATCCATACTTCCATTTCAATCAGTGCTGCACAGCGCAATCAAAGATCGTGATGCAGATTGCATACTTGGCTTGACTAAACTGATTTGCAGCCTAGCAGAAAATCAAACTAAGGTTATAGTACAATGTATACATGATGAAAGTTGTGTCAGTCTCATATATTTAGTTATGGAATGTTCAAGCATACCACTGCAATATCCCGTGGATGAAGTCTCCAGTCCTATATCTTTTACTTTTTGGTATTCTCTACAAGATGAATTGCAAGCTTTGGATGATGACCACGTACAGATCAGAAATGAGGTAACTCCAGTTTTCTACAACTTACTTTCAGTTCTGCTGCAAAAAGCTACCTACCCTGCTGACAATTCGTTTGATACGTGGTCTGCGGAAGAAAAAGAGCAACACAGAATCTACAGAGTCGATATCTCAGACACTTTGATGTACTTCATTGACATGCTGGGACTTACGGTGTTAGAATTCTTGTATGCTAGATTTGAAGCATGCTTGCAGGAAACATTAGCAAAACCAGCCACTTCATGGCAAAGTACTGAAGCGTGTTTGTTCGGAATATATTCGATTGTCGAAACTCTTACAGAGATGGACGTTGAAATTCCATGCGTTGCATCCTTAGCTCAGGTCCTGCCCAGAATTCCCATACATTCGGTACAACTCGCTGATACCATAGTTTACACCGTAGGGACCTTGACCGAGTGGCTGAGCACGCACACCGAGCACATACAAATGCTTTTGCAGATTGTTTTGCCGTGCATCAGCAATCCAGATTTAGCTTTGTCTGCCGTTCTAACTCTGCGTCGACTCGCCCGGGAATGCTCGGTATTTATGGCGGCTTACGCTGGAAGTATTGTTGAGCAAATCTCAAAAATATTTATTCAAGGAATACTGCGAGACAACGAAGAGTCTTGGCTGATGCAATCTGCCGGTTATTTGCTATCAGTGCTTCCCGAGAAAGAGTACATCGGTCAAATTGCGAACCTTCTGGTTTTGCACATTCATCAATTGGATGCTCTTTCGAAAGAAACGCCATCGCCTCCCAACAGAAACGGAATCTTGAGAATTCTAAATCTTTTGTCCAACCTATTTTCATCACTTGACAGACGAAAGAAAGATGAAGAAGGTCGAATTATTGGAAATAGCGACAGCAACCTACATGTAATAGAAACCCTGACGAAATTGATGCCTGTTTTTAGAGAAATTTTGAACCGCTGGCTTACCGATGCAACTATTGTTCAAACAATATGCTACGTGTACGATCGATCTATTCGTTGTTTGGTTGATGCCTTCTCACCACTGCTGCAGCAGGTCTGTGAAATGCTCGTAACGATTTACCAAACTCACCCTTACATTTTTGTATTGGATTTGGCGCAACAAATTGTTCTTGTCTTTGGATCTGATCCACAGCAAAAGCGAGTTGTTGTAAGTATGCTCCAGGCATTCATTGCAACTTCAGCAAAGCTGTACGAAAATGGTCTTGTGAGTCAGCATCCCGATATCGCGCAGGGGTTTATGAACTTGTTGTCGCAAGTATGTAGAAAGCAAGCCAAGTTCTTCACTCAGAACGACGAAAACTATCAGTTTGACCTGTTCAATCTTTTGCGCTGCGGGATTTTAACGTTACACTTGCCTGATTCCGAATCGGCGAGAGCTGGAGCTGGATTCGTTATCGATCTTATTAACTTGTACTCAGCAAGTTCCAATATAGCGTCTGCAGTAGAAAAGGCTGGAAAAGAATTATTGACAGTATCCTTGAAAGCCATTGGTGGTAACTCTCCCAGAACGTGCATGGATCACTTTGCCGATATTCTTTTTGTAGTATGCAGAACTACCTTTACCAGTTATATTGACTGGCTGAAAGAATTGTTTGACCAACCCGGCATACCCTGTGACAGTGTGAACGCTGCACAGAAAGTTCAGTTTCACAGACGGCTTTTGCGAGATATTAAAAACAAGAGAAAATACCGGGACCTGATAAAAGAGTTTTCGTTAGTGTGTCGTGGACTGCACGGCACAGAGTATGCAAGCGGATAGTGCATGGCTATCTGACTTGCCGAGCAATGAATGTTCGGTCGTGTGATTTAGCCAGATCTCATGATAAACAGCGTAAACACACTCTTACATCTTCTGACCGTCCAGGATTGTGAAAAATGTTGCTACAAGCATGATGTTGTATATCTGCTATCGTGTTGCTTACGTAATTTGAGAACTTCATTCTTGCATTAGTAACAATGTGCGATACTGCATAACTGTGACTGACCTTGATGAATTCATCTCATATTTGCTTCAACTAGGACCAAATTCATCCGCGCGCAGTAGTAGTTAACTGTCGGAACGCGGGTGGTTTTGACTCCTTTTCATGTCATCATCCAATCCTAGCCAAGAACGTCTCCTCGTTGTGCTGTTACGTCTCGCGCATGGAAAGAAAATGTAAACAGAGACCAGTTACCTTCCATACCAGTATGTAACTCAACAGTCTAGTGAGCACTAACCTGTAATACGCGTGTTTCTTGTCTACAGCGTGCTTTTCGAATAGCAGCATTGTCGCACCGATTAGATTAAGTCGGATTCTTGTAACTTCAAAAATATATGGAATTCTCCATAAGAAAAAGGTATTAGCTATTAACAAATGGTTACGTTGAAGTGTGCAGTTACCACTTGTAAAACTTGTTACTATTATTTTTTGTTGCAAGTGGGTGCCGAATCTTGTCAATGAGACGTACATACGCGTTAACACTTTTTTATTTCCGTGTCGCTTATCTGTTGTACCATTGCCTAATGAGCACTGCCTCCTTCATTGTCTGTACCACCGACATACCATTTCCGTTTGGAAGCTTCATGCACTAGTGCAGTCGCTGTTAATTAAATGAACTCTGGCACATTAGCACTGTTCTCTGCACACTAGAATTTGTTTGGCGTCATCTTACAAAATTATTTTGTACAACGCTGGCAACGTATGCTTTTTTGTGATTTCATAGGTTGCTTCAAAGAGTGCTTGCAGTTTCATGAATACAATGAAATGTTGTTTTTTGAGAACCATAGTTGTGAACATCGACAAGATCAGTAGATGTTTTGGGGCCATGAACTTGAACGCGGCAGCAATGTTTACGAAGTTTTTTTGCGCACATATAATAACATGACCTTAAGAAAATCTTCACGTCAAAAAGTCGCACCCCTGAAAAGCAGCGAAGCCGTCGTTAATTACGGAGGACGTTTTGGGTCTTTTGTGCAGTGAAACTCATGGTGGAAGAAATTCATAGTTGTTTTTTTTATGGTTTCAACGATATTTTAGGAGAGTGAGACACATTCAAACCGAGAGCGGATATTATATTGCTTAATGCATTATCGATATGGTCATGCGTGCGACAATGTCACCACGAAAAATCTAACAGGCAACCAAGACGCTTTCCTGTAGTTAGAGCTCAACCTTGGAAATTCAAACATTGTAAACTTGCTGCATTCTCAAATGCGCGTATTTTTATGCCGATCCGCATGTGGATTTAAGCATCGTGGCACAGGGTAGCTACAGTATTCTGTACGCAGTCCGTGTAGAAAACAAAAGATCCGTTGACAAAGAATTTTAGGAAGAATGTATCTTTTTCACCCCCTGTTAGCAAGGGATGCTGCGGACCAAAAAGCTCAAACTATTGAGGTTGACTATTTCTGAGCGAACATGGCTGTGGTTTGTGAACTTGATGATCAGGGCGGAGCCAGACATTTTAACTTAGGGGAGGCAACTGGGAAGACTTTCTTAAAGAGACCCGTTTCGCTTTCAGAAAAAGGGCTTCATCATATTGTAAGTCACATGATTACGTTTCGCCTTCGGGGCTTCGCTGGTAGCCTATTTCTAGAAAGGTTGCACTGAAAAGCACTTCGTAAAGTCCAGGGTTCCCACGCGCTGTTGGCAGTATTGAATTGTGAACTCGGTGGTCAACACCTTGAAAAGTATTGAATTTGGCCAAAATGTATACGGTATAAAGTATGTAAATTTTGACATGAAAAGATATCGTTGAGTTTCTGGGTAGAATCGTCTCTTATTAAAATGATCAAAGCAGTAAATTTGTTACTTTGATTCAAAATTTGTGGGATATGCCAAAGCAATTGACGTGTATGATGGTGCTCGTAAAAGCGCAGAAGACACATTAGGATACAAAATCATTGTACAACTGTCAATGGACAACCCAATGTTAATTGGAAGTTTTCCAACAAGTTTGAAAAAAACGAAAGAAATCAACTTGAAACCATTTGGTAATTGTGGGGTCATGCAGTTTCGTAAACTGCGTAATGCTTTTAAGAGAGAACAGTGCAGTCTGCATTGCAGATTTTTAAAGCTTTATTTCAATTGCATTACAAACGCCTCTAAGAACAGACGTTTACCAACTTGCATACTTTCTGTGAGTTTGATGCAGTAAGCATTCAGTCATTTCATCAAGTATTGTTCCCTGCCGATTATGACAGTTCTACAGAAGTTAAAGCAGCAGATGTTTTTGCAGTGGTGTGCAATGTGCAAAATTGTATTGCATTGATTTTTTCATTTAGTATCGAAAAAGTATGGAAAATGTTTTTTCAAAATGTGTGGGAATCCTTGTAACTTTCTGTTACGTAACCTCAGTGATAATGACAAATGCACAACCACTCGCTTTTTGTCATTCGCACTCGTTTTAATATCATATTGATCGCATTCACAAACCATCAGAGATGCAAATCATTCATCTCAGCGACGCAGTCGTGATTTTTCTAAAATCATAGCGCCAGTGACTTTTCTTACGAGCAGGTCTTGTGCCCATGGGCATCGGAAGGGGGGAGTCAAGGCCCCCTTGGAATTTTAAATTTGAAATTATTCCTAATAGGTTTTCAAAAAAAGTTTTTTTTTCTTAGCTTCGAGTGCGTAAAATGAAATTTTGTCACTTTTGGCTCCCCCTGGAAAATTATTTTTGGCTGCTGGAAAAATCCACTATTGGCCACCCCTGGAAAAAATCCTCCCGACACCCATTTTTGTGCCTCCACAATAAGTCGGCCTTATGCCTTTTCACAGGAAAAACAGTAAATTGATATTATGACATTACATAGGAACAACAGTAAATATAGACCTTGTGTCATTACACCGTAAATGAACCTCGTACCGTACTCCCAAAGTGACTGAATTACTTTTAATCATTCGAGGCACGCTTGATTACACCAATCCAGCGCCGGATTTAGGGAGGGACCAGGCCTAGGGCCACACACCATGTTCATGTGTTTAGCCATATATACTTGTGCGTGCACTCAGTCATTTTGATTAGCGAGTAAAGTTTGTTTGTAGACGCTATTAAAAGTATCGGTCTCCCAGACGGCAGTATTTCACTTGTATATTATTTGATATTGTGACGAAACAACTATGGCACTTATTGTTTTCCTGAAAGTCGGTCAGGTATCTGAATCTAGTGAATGCAAGGCCAAGCCATGTACAACGCATTAGTTTACGTCGCTATTCGTTTCTAGTAGATTTTGCGTCTGCTTTACAGACATGCCTAGCATTGTGAAGTAGGGCTACCATACGTTCTCTTGTTGGAGTACATGTCTAATTCTTTCATGAGAAATGAAATAATCTCCGCGGACATTAAAAAGTGTCAAAAATCCTCCTTTTCACACTTATATTACATGGCTATCATCAGTGCCGGATGAATTGTAGCAATTGCTACGGGCCCCGCGGTCTTCTGTACTAAATCTTATTTATTACAATATATACAAAAATTTGTTCAGTCTAAGAAGTCAGTATTTTGCTAAATTTTCCATAAGTAGTAAGCGAAGGTTTTCAATTGAACGCTGTCTATGTCCAGAAATTCTTGTTTGATTCTGTTTGTACAGTTACGTAAGAAAAGGCATAAGATTGCGGTCAGCAGTGTTGCCATTTTAGCTGATTTGCTGCTAAATCTTGCAGAATTTTCTCACTGTTAGCTGTAAAATTTTCAACCTAGCAATTAGCTAATTTTCTAGCAGGATTTTACCAACCGTTTGGCAGGTTTAGCAGGTAACAAATTCCTGACCAAAAACCTATTCTAAGAGTTTTTTAAGATGAAAACTTTACACCTTCTTTATCAAAGAATATACTTATCTTCTTCATGACGTTTTTAAGTGGGTAACACCAGTGGCGATTCTAGAATGAAAAAAACTGGTGGGGGCACTGCGGGGCCAAGGAAAAAAGTGGAGGCCACATAAATGTCTCTCCTGCGTGGTGATTTTCCGTTGTAATGAAGATTGATTTACTATGATTAACCCTATCAAACACAGCACAGGCTTGTGAATATCGTCAGAACCGTCGCCAGAAAGTTTGCTGGTTAAAAGTTATTGGCTGTATATGTGAATCAAACAAACTTGAATGTGAAATTCAGCACAAAACTGGGGTGCCAAGCAGGGGGTCAGCCAAAAATCTGGGAAGGGCATGGCCCACCCAGGCCACCCTCAGAACCGCCACTGGGTAACACCAGGACAAAGCACAACCAGCTGCCTGCAATTATTTGGAATTTTTATTATGATGCAAAGAACCTGCTACAAGCAGATGATTGTATCATGATAACAAGTAATTAATTAGATAGCTTGGTGAAGCCTAAAGTACTGTATTTGCTTGCGTGGTTAGTGAGCGCGTTGGGTTGAAAGGGAGGATAGGAAGAATATGTTTTTATCCCACGACACGATATTTCCAAGTGATTCAGTTACGCTAGTAAGTACTACTGTCTGGTAAAAAAACTTCCTGGTAAACCGAAGCTGCCAAAAGTTTCGACATATGTGACTGGAAGGTTTAGAACTTACTGCAAAGGTTGGCTCAATGCCTGCTGCTTATCCTGTTGATTCAACAAAAACCTTTTGCGAAGTTTGCAATAATGCAATCATAGCGAAGTACTGTGAGCTTAAAAGACATAACTGGCAGCAAAAGCACTCAGATAAGACTAAAGAACTTTTTGCATGCTCCCTAATGTAACACAAAGTTACAAAGACCAGACTTGGAAAGTTGTATGGCTGAAACTATGCTCAGGTTGTTTATCGCTGAGCATTATTCTGCTGTATAAAAACATGCAATCATTTGAAGGAGATCGTCAACAACTGTGTGGCATACAAAAAACGAGGCAAGCTGCAGTTACGTTGCTCAAAAAATCAAAATATTGACTGATAGAAAATTGTGGGCCGAAAAGTGTGTTGGCCAAGACCGGCATTTTCAGCCCGAGCTTATTGAGAGCGAGTGCAAGTTGAAAAATTGGTGTATTGTATAACTTTGTAGGTTCCTTTTAATCATATTAAAAATGACAGTTTTTTAACAGAATTTCACTGCTTTAATCAGATTTTAGCTGAAAATTTGTGACAAGACCTTTAGCAGAATTTAGCAGTTTTTTGTGACGCTATTAAGCAGATTTAGGTCACAACCATCTGGCAACACTGGCGGTCAGCACGATACACTCAGACTGCCATGTCACGATGCGAAGTGGATGGAGCATCCAGAGAGTAGAGCCAGAAACACGGATGCCTTGCCCACACCCTTTATGAATTAGCAGGTGTTGAGATTTTTTTAACTTGGGGCCGCGCGCTTTTGAAATGCTACGGGCACCGCGCTACCTTAATCCAGCACTGGCTATCATCAGTGGCGTAACAAAAGATTTTAGCCAAGGTAGTAAACTGAGGTGAAAGGGGCCCACTGGTCACTGTACAGAGTTGCCTTGCCAACACTCAAAATCTGGATTTGGACGGCTAACCTCAAATCACCGGAAAATAATCCGAAAAATACACAAAAACAGCCACCTACTGAAAACCAAATGAATGCTAAAACCAAAATATAAGTTATGTGCAGTGGCGTACGAGGCAGGGGGTCGGGGGGGGAGGCCGCCCCCCCGGCTTAAAAAATTCAGGGCAAACTCTGTTTTCAGGGCAAGCTCAAGTTGCTCAAAAATCTTGAAAGATAAACAATTTTCAATGTAGTGTAAAATTTCAGGGCAAATTATGTTTTTAAGAGCAAGCGCAGGTTGTTCAAAATTCTGAATGATAAAAAATATATATTCAATACAGTGAAATCAGGGCACACTCTGTTTTTCAGGGCAAGCACAATTTGCTCAAAAATCCTGAATGTAAAAACTATATCCAATACAGTGAAAAATTTCAGGGCAACTCTGTTCGTAGGGCAAGCGCAAATAGTTCAAAATTCAGAATGATAACAGCACATATTCAATGCAGTGAAATCAGGGCACACTCTGTTTTTCAGGGCAAACAAAAGTTGCTCAAACATCCTGAATGTAAAAAGTATATAAAATACAGTGAAGATGTCATGACAAACTCTGTTTTCAGGGGCAAGCGCAAGTTCCTTAAAAATCCTGAAAGATAAAAAATATTTCAATGCAGTGAAAAATTTCTGAGCAAACTCTGCTTTTCAGGGCAAGCGCAAGTTGTCCAAATTTCTGAATGATTAAAAATATATGTTCAATGCAGTGAATTCAGGGCAAGCACAAGTTCCTCAAAAGTCCTGAAAGATAAAAAATATTTCAACACAGTGAAAAGTTTCAGGGCAACTATGTTTTTCAGGCCAAGATAGTTGTTCAAAAATCTGTATGATAAAAATCAGTCAGGGGAGGAAAGGAAGAGAGTTCCTCCCCGACATAATCATGAAATGTGCAAAACGAATTAGGGATTCAAAATAATAAATGTAATACAAATTTGGCCTTTCATGTTGAAAAGGTGCAATTATTGTGTGATTCTGATGATTTTCATAGTCAATAGGCCTACGTCTGAATGTGCGTATTTCTTCTTCAAGTCAGGGGAACAAGGGCGTACGCAAGGGGGGGTTTTGGGTTAAAACCCCCCCTTCAGCTTGATATTTTACGAAAAGTTCATTACCTGCGCAAAGGAGATTAACTGTTTTCGCATACTTTTTGCTTGTTAATTTGTCGACTTAATGCAAATATCACGGAATGAATTTGCATGCAAATTTCTAGGAACATTGTGAATGGGCCAAAAAGTAATAATCAGATATGGGAGGAATCTTCGTTATCGTCTGCGTCCAGAAACCATCTCACCAATTTCTGCAGATCTTTCGTCCACTACGCATGTTTAAGATTGTGCTCCGCGATAGTTCACTTTATCCGAAACAATTGCCTTTATTTTGTCTGCTAAGGCTGATCAGCACAAGCGCTAAACGCATTGGCTACATCAGCAATTTCTGTAGCATGATAAAACTGTTGCACGAGCTCAAAAACCGCAGTTGTTAACATAGAAGCATTCAGGCATTTGATAATGTCTCAGCAGGGAAGAAGGAAAACTTAACGTTTGCTGGACTTCCAGGCCCGTAACCAGCTTGGAACATCAGGGGGGGAGAAGAGCTTTCTAAGAGAGGGACAATTTTTTAAAACTATGTCCAATAGTTTCAAAATAAGTCAACACATTTTTCCTGTGCAGACGAAAATTTTTCTATGGGAGGTATCGCTTCCCCCTGGTTACGGGTCTGTAGACTTCTGTGCATCACAAAAAACAAACGTTTTCTTGTGTTGTAGTCAATTTTGACAACAACATACTTCAAAGAAGCTCATCACAAGAAACCGAAGGAAGTTCAATAATATTTCTTCCTCAATGGACTAATCCAAACTCCGATGAAGAGCAAAATGTGTCAGTA